>TARA_B110000467_G_C18338986_1_pt1 | contig 9926 bp, 10 predicted proteins | sample TARA_B110000467 | Tara Oceans TARA_B110000467 (sample SAMEA4398341) | marine metagenome | biome: Polar Biome; feature: [MES] marine water layer (ENVO:01000295) within the mesopelagic zone...; material: water (ENVO:00002006), including particulate matter (ENVO:01000060) such as...... | reverse complement strand
CAGCGGTCATTATTCAGACCGCAGAAAAGCTGCAACAGAACGCACAAGCCAGTGGTGACGATACCCAAGAGCAGATGTCTACGAAAGTAACTCTGATCAACATCATCATCGAGGCAACAACCGCAGCCCCTGCGAATCACGATCTTTTCGTGACCTTCGAATTGGCTCCGGGTTCTGAACCAACCCAAGGTGATGACGTCGGGTACACCGTTATTTGTGAGAATGGAGCAGGAACTGATACTGTTTTCGCACAAGGTGACCTTACTGGTGCAACAGTCCACACTGACGACGGTGCTGGTGCTGCCGCTATTACATTGAATCCAGGAACAACCTATGTGTTCGTTATGGAAATTGACGAATGTGCACCTGCGGCAAACACAGATGACGTTCTAATCCTCACCGTCGACGGTGGAGGAGCAACATACGAGGAATTACAATACGGCAGCTCACCATCTGTTGGTGACGTAGTAGTTTGAGGTGATTTAATATGAAGAACACACAAGAAAAGAACATGAAAAACGATAACCTAGCTGCAATTGGTATTGGTGCAATGATTGTATTCATCGCACTTATCCTTGTTGCTGCTGTAGCTGCTGCGGTCATTATTCAGACTGCAGAGAAGTTGCAACAGAACGCTCAATCAACTGGAGACGATACAACTGACGAAATGTCTGGTAAAGTACAAATCCTCAACGTATTCGTTGACGATCCTACTGAATCATTCGTCGTCTACTTCCGTCTAGCGGCTGGTTCTGACGATACTGCTCCAGGAGACATTCTCTGGCAGGTATTCTGCGAAGATCCTGACGGCGGTGCTGGCGCAACTCCAGCCACTGACAGAACAGCAGGCGAATTTGACGATACTCAAGGAGCAGGAGGTACCAGTTTGGTTATTCCACTTGACGCTAACGGTGCTGCTCCAGCAGTAGCGACAACTGTCGAAGCAGGCATCTCTTACAGAGTTGAGATCGACGTCAACGACAATGTTGACCAAGATTGCAGTCCAACTTCGCTGTTCAATGACAACACTCGTGCATCTATGTACGTTCACGTTGTTGGTGGCGGTTCAACCTTCGATATTCTGAAGGTAAATGACGATTCACGCGGTGCAGTGGTGGTCTGAGTCGGCCTGCGTAATGTCTTACCTTAGGGTATGACAACGCAGGAGGTTGTACCATGGCATGGCCATTTAGTGGCAGTGCAGGGAACGACCGGGATGCAGACACTGAACTCGCTGAAGAGCGCTTGAAGATTATGGCCAATGTGGCCATTGAACAAGTGCCTCTCCCTGAACAAGGGGAATTGAGTGAAGAAGATGCTTGGACCATTTCACCCGGTCCGACTCGAGCACGCCTAAACAGTATAGGATCTGTACCAAGTGTAACAGCAACGCTAGCTCCGGCAGCGCCTGTTAACGCTCAGGTGGATACATCTGGATTAGAACGAATGATTAGCAGTCGTCTCGACATGGTCGAGGATGTACTCCGCTTAGTAGAGCACAAAATGGAGGAATCCATTTCGTCACCTGCTATAGCAGATGGAGAACCATCCGAAGAACTTGGAGTCGAAGGGGCTGATGATCACTCTATCGATGGAATGACTGGCGATACAATTGTCACCGCTGATGGGAAAGTACTTCCTGTCGGGGACGGCGTTGACCGCCTACGTCATTCTGATGAAGCACGACTTGTTGAATTGTATGAAGCACAAGCACTTGCTGCAAATCCATTCCTTGCAAAGGGCTCTTACGAGCAGGCTGCAAACGATGGTGTTGGAGCAGCAATGGTTGCCGCCCTCTTATTGGATAATCTATCCGGTATGGCAGCAGTCAGTTTTGCTCAAAAAGCAGTTCAAAGCGGTATGTTGAGCGATATTGAAGGACGCTCAGTCCTTGCAATTGTTCAACTTGCAGCACCTGGCGAAGCGGAATCTGCATTGAATGATCACCTTTCACATCGAAAGTTGTTGACATTCTCTGCAATCGTTGAATCTTGGAGAAATAAAACTCCCTATTCGGAGGAATGATACATGGGTGGTTCGGTCGGAATCGGTGCTCTCATTGTTGGAACATCACTGATGTTGGTCTTTGCGCTTGCAGTGCAAAGTCTTGACAGCAGGATGGAAACCAGCCTTGAGGTCATTGAAGAGGCCGGAGAACCAATCCCATCGTTCCAAATCGATGACGCAACATTATGGGAAGGTGCGGTTTTGACCGTTACCGTCGCCACCAATGGAAGCGGATATTTGGATGGAACACTCGTTGAACAAAGTGGATCTGGAGGGTTCTTGGGAACCTTCACAGTCGATGCAGCAGGAGGAATAGAAACCGTGACGATCACCAGTCGCGGGAATTACTCGTCCCCTCCTACTCTTATCGTCGATACATCAGGCCAACCACTTACTTCAACGGGTGCCACATTCACATCGGATATTGGAAATTTCATTTATACCAATCTAACCAATACAGGTCCAGTTACCATCAAGAATCGAGAAGCTTGGCTTTTCCTTGATGGCGGAACTGCCGTAGAACCATCCAATCTTGGTTCGGTTACAAGCGGTACTACCACGCATTGGTATCCCGGCGAAACCATTCAACTTGAATGGGCTGAGGACGGTGCTACAACATACGACCGAATTTCATTGACATCCAATGGGTTAACCATGGTAAACACATTAGCATGAGGTGACTAAATGGCAGACGGCGGAGCATCTTCTTTCATCTTTCTGACAACAGCATTGCTGGTTTCAGGTATTGTAAGTGTCGTTCTCATCAATGAATGGGGAGACATGGCAAAAGCATCACAGGATCAAACCCGGGCAATGGAAGTCGACCAAGCTACAGGTCTTGGATTTGCAGGCGATCCAATGATGGTTGCATACAATAGCACCTCAAATCCAGATGAGATGACATTTTACTTGCAAAATACAGGGACAACTCTCCTAGATCCAAGTACGCTTGTTGTTCTCGTTGATGGAAAAACTGTTACTTCAACAATTGCGACGACAATTATCCCAGGTGGTTCTGCTGACTGGGATTCAGAACACTTGGCCGAGGTTACGGTCAATTCAACAGCATGGTCTTATGCCAATGGAACAGATGTTTCCTTAACGGTTATCGTCTCATCCGAGGTTACCAACGGTTATCGTGGTACTGACACAATCTCACTGGAGGTGCGATTACATGGTTAAGAGATTAGATGAAAAACCAAAACCAGTTGAGGATGGATTCCCTTACGATGTTGAAACAGACAGTCTTGCTGATTCACTTGGTCTTCGACTCCCCAATCGCAGTCTCATTTTATTGGCTGGTGAAGTTGGTGCTGGAAAGTCCTTGGTGAGTCAGAGACTGGTCCATGGGCTTCTCGAAAATGGAGTCAAGGTACTCGTCATCACAACAGAATTAACAACTCGTGGTTGGATTGAACAAATGGAATCAATTGGGTATGGTGTCACTGATGCTTTAACCAATGGTAATTTGATGATCTTTTCGCGATTTGGTACAGTTGCAGAGCCAATTCCAGATGTTGGTATTGATCAAGTTCTGGAAAGTGAAGCAATCGAAGAAGCAGATATCATCATCATCGATGCTGCAAGTTCACTCATGCCTAATGGCATGAATGATCAAGATAGATTCAATCTGATTCAACGACTACGACGCATCGCATCTACTGGTCGAAGTATACTTCTAACAGTCGATCGAGATGAAATGGACCACAAACTCCTACACTCGATGCGTACTAGCGCAGAAGTTGTGCTCGATCTTACAACCAATCTGATTGGTGGAGACTTGAAGAGAACCATAATCGTCACTCGCTATTTGAGGGCTGCAGGACCTGTTCAATCAACAATCGGTTGGAGAGTTGAACCGAGTATGGGCTTCATTGTCGACATTACGGCGGTAAGCTGAGGTGTAATTATGGCTGATGAAGAACTCAAATTTGCACGAGGTGACCTCGCATCTGTCATGGCTGCACATAATCACGTAGCCGAATGGGTTAACGACTTTGAAAAGAAATACGGTACCAGGCCAATCTATTATGGTCCACTGGACAGGGACGCAAAGAAGCAACGCCCTCTCAATCTCATTTACATTACCAAAGAACCTGTTTTTGTTCATATTTACGAACCTCCTGCGGATGAAGATGGAGGAGGACAAGTCCTCTGGTTTGGTCTTGAACCTCAATTGAATGAGGAAGAAGAAAACATTCGACGTGATTTGGTTGAGACTCTTCTGCAGGAAGCACCTTCTGCTCCGACCTTCACTACTGACTCGGAGTTTGAAACAATTCTCGGACAAATGATTGACCGATATACAATCTTAGACACTGAAGCTAACATAGGGACTCGACGTAGAGGACGTATTTGGGAAATAGTGGGACTTGAGGACAAGAGAGTCGTTGTTTCAGATGTCCAAAGAGCCCGACTTCGGTATATTATTGTCCGCGACCTGATTAAAAACGGACCACTTGAAACTCTCCTTTCAGACGAGATGCTGGAAGATATACACTCAGTAGGACTGAAGCACATTCACATGGATCACAAAGTATTCGGCACTGTTGCTTCAAACATCCGATTCCGTGAACGAGATACACTTGCCCGTTACCTTCGTTCGATGTCTGAACGTATTGGGCGTCCAGTATCAGATAATAATCCAATTATCGACGGAGCACTTCTCGATGGTTCACGTATTAACATCATCTTCTCAGATGACGTTTCTATGCTCGGTCCATCATTTACCATTCGTAAATTCGCAGAAGAAACCATTTCCATTACCCAATTGATTCAGTGGGGGACGATGAGTTCTCAGGTCGCTGCATACATCTGGCTGTGCCTTGAATATGGAATGTCAGTCCTGGTATCTGGTGAAACAGCTTCCGGTAAAACAACAACACTCAATGCAATTCTTCCTTTCATCGATCACAACGTAAAAATCTATTCTGCTGAAGACACTCCTGAAGTAAAAGTTGCTCACAAAATTTGGCAACGATTGGTTACGCGTAGTTCCAAAAATGAAGACTCGAGTGTTGAAATGTTCGATTTGCTCAAAGCTGCTTTACGTTCAAGACCACGTTACATCATCATTGGTGAAATACGTGGTGTTGAAGGAGCTACTGCTTTCCAAGCAATGCAAACGGGTCACCCTGTTATTGCCACATTCCACGCTTCTTCAATTGTCAAGATGATTCAACGTTTTACTGGAGATCCAATCAATGTCCCTATCCGTTTCTTTGACAATCTTAATTTCGCAATTTTCCAAGAAGTTACTGAAACAAATGGTAATCTTGTACGTCGTATTACTGGTGTGGATGAAGTTATTGGATACAACAAACACAGTGACGGTGTCTTGACCCGTGGTATGTTCGAATGGGATCCTATCAAAGACAAGCATTATTTCCGTGGAATGTTCCAATCTCACCTTCTTGAAAATAAGATTGCTGCACAAGCAGGATTTGCAAATAAGCGTGACATCTATGATGAAATGTTGCGACGGTCTTCTGCACTCGACAGAATGGTAAATCGTGATTTAACTCATTATGACGACGTATTTGGTCTTCTAAACGTCTATTACAACAGTGGTTGGGAAAATTTCGATAGTGCTGTTGATAGTTGGGTTAGTCAAAAAGACCGATGAGGGAGGGATGATTTATGCAACGAATGCCGATGTGGCAGATTGCCATCCGTCGGCTCGATATGCCGGTTAGCCGGTTTGTGCTGCTCTTCGTTGGTGGCGCTTTTGCTATTGGCCTCATTTTCTCATTATCCATTATTTTCCTGACCGGAGGTTTGGCAGAGGGAGCTTTGTTTTCTGGGTTCTCCGGAATCCTCTTGTTGATTCTCTTACCAATAATCGCTGCAGGAGGAGCAATGGCTTTCCCGCTCTTAGAAGTGACTCGATCTGCAAATATGATTGAACGAGAAATGCATATGTTCATCACTCGAATGGGTATTTTATCTATTGGAGAAGTTGGCGCTCAGACTATTTTTGATATTCTTAAACAAATGAGGGATTACGGCGAACTGGCATCCGAAGTACAACGTATTGAGACCCTTGTTGACAAATGGAATACCTCTTTACCAGAAGCGGCACGTATTGTAGCACAACAGAGTCCAAGTCCACTCTGGACGGATTTCCTTGACCGAATGGCGTTCTCGATTGAAGCCGGACAACCGATTGATGAGTTCATGCGTTCAGAGCAAGAAACAGTTGCTGAACAGTATAACACCCTCTATGATACCAGATTAGAAAGCGTAGATAGAATGCAAGAAATCTATGTTTCCTTGGTCACTGCTGGTCTTTTCGGTCTGATTATTGCAGGAATACATCTCGTTTTGTTCGAAGTGGGTAGTGATAATGATGCTCCAATTGAAGTAGCAGCAAGACTTCGTTTCCTACTCCTCGCATCGTTCCTATTCCTCATTATTCAAGCAGGAGCAATGGTTGCCTTTAGAGCTACAATACCTCGGGACCTCATCTTTGCTCGCGATGAACTCGATACTCCTTTCCGAATAAATTTCAGAAGAGCGTTACTTGCATCGGGGGCGGTTTCTGCAGTCTTACTGTTAGTGACCTTCTATGTCGTGGCAAGTACTTGGGAAGAAATCAGTAGTCAATGGGATCGATATGGGCTCATTCTACTCGCGGCTCCCCTTTCACCTCTCTTGATACCTGCTTGGTTGATTCGAAAAGAAGAGACCAATGTTCTGAGAAGAGACGGTGCTTATCCCGATTTCATTCGTGCATTGGGGGGAACTGCTCAAGCAAGAAGTGCTGAACCATCAGCAACGATCAAAGCACTAAGAGGTGTTGATTTTGGTATGCTTGATTACTCCATTGACCGACTTGAACGGCGTTTGTCGACCCGTATCGATTCAGATCGGGCTTGGGATTACTTCAATGCGGATACCAATTCTGCGGTAATTTCTCGTTACACTCGAATTTACATCGAAGGATCACAATCATCAGGTAAGCCCGCAGCTACTGCTGAGATGGTATCTCGTTCCGTAGGTAATCTCCTCTCTTTACGTCGTCGACGTTCACTTTCTGCAAGTACTATGTGGGGTGTTGCCCTTGGTCTTCTTATCGCCAGCGTTACATCGCTTAACGTTACAATTTCGATTGTTCTTCAGCTCGGTGAAGCCATTGCAGGTGTAGCAACTGGCATGACAGAAACTGACGTCGGAGCATTACAAGACTTTGGTGGTGGTATCGCTCTGCCTGTTATGGAAGATGCGAGTTCTGTTGATGACAATATCCGAATGTTCAAGGTTATTGTTTCACTTCTGGTGTTAGGACAGATCATTGCTGTCTCTGCTATTGCAACACGTCTTCGGGGTGGAGGTAAAACCAGTGCTGCTGGACAAGCAATTCAGTTGCTTTGGATTGCAGGAATAACCTCTTGGATTACTGCCGTCGTTTTGGATAGCGCTTCCTCAGTGTTTGGTATCTAATCAAAAAGAGTATATGCTGTCTCACTGAATGGTGGTACATGCAAGCCCCGCTACCAGGTCCTCCTGCACAATCGACCATGTACCATCCACCTCAACAAGCCATGATGAGTGGTGGACTTTTTTCTCTTCACAAATTCTTAATGATTGGTGTAATACTGATTCTTCTTGCAACCTTTGTGAGTCTTCTCCCAGATTTTGGTGGAGCTCCAAGTCAGGTGGATTATGATACAGAAGAGGCTGATTGGAGCAATGAGTTTGCGAAAGATACTGAGTCTCACAATGATTTTGAACGAGTCATGGATACGATTGCAACAATTTTGGGAACAGGAGGTGTTGCTCTGATTGGATACGCTTTCATTCGAGAAGCGTATGATGAAGATACGACGACGCCAGCCTTGAGAATAACTCTCTTAATTCTTGGAGCAGTGATGTTGCTTCAACTTCTTGGCTCAGGATTTGACGTAAGCGTATCAGTTTGAGCGGCGACTCTTGGGGCGATTCTTCTTCTCTTCTTCGGAAATACGTTTCTTAGAGGCTGCCCATGAGCATATTGGGCATGTTGCCAAATCATGGAATCGAGCAGGGCAGTATTCTCTTCCAAAGAAGATGATCTGTAGATGTAAGTCATTCCAAGCCTGTTTTGGGAATACTGCTTTGAGATCTTTTTCCGTTCTCTCTACGTTACTTCCATTCGATAAGCCCCAACGAGCAGCGAGTCTGTGAATATGTGTGTCAATAGGAAAGGCTGGAATTCCAAAGGCTTGGGCGAGTACAACTCCAGCGGTTTTATGCCCTACCCCAGGTAATGCCTCAAGCTCGTCAAAGGTGTTGGGGATTTCACCATTATGACGTTCGATAAGGAGTTCAGATAGGCGTTTGATATTCTTGGCTTTAGTCGGAGCAAGTCCTACTTGTTTGATGAGAATTTGAATTTGTTCTACTTCCAATGCAGCCATTTTTTCGGGAATTGGGCCTAATTTGAATAAATCAGGAGTCACCTCATTCACTTTCAAATCCGTTGTCTGTGCACTCATGAGAACGGCTACGAGGAGTTGGAATGAATTCTCATGATCGAGAGGTACAGGCGTTTCAGGATACAATGACTCAAGCATGTGCTGAATGCGTTCTGCTTTCTCACTCCGCTTCATGATGAAGCCACCTATTCTGCGTATTCGGAGCCCGTAACCCAGCCGAAGAGGATTCCAGATCCTATACTTGCGAGAGGAATTAGATTGCATGCAAATATTTCGATAAGTGGAGATTCACCATTTTGAGGCTGACCTAGGAGATACCAAATGAGGAGTCCAAGGAACATACCAGGTATCACCATGAGACCTCCTATGATGAGTGTCCGTGTAAGTCGCATGATTCTACGAATTGCTACTGATTCATGAACTATTGCTTCATTGTAAGGCAAGTTGTTGAGCCAATGATTCTCCACTCATGGTGTTGAGTACATCGGTTTCTTCCAACCATCCTTTACGCGCAGTCATGACTCCGTATTGGATATCAGCTAATCCTCTTGTTGAGTGGGCGTCAGGGCTAATCGCAACAGGTACACCAGAAACCTTAGCGTACTTACAGAGTCTGTAATCAATATCTAATCTGTATGGGCTTGCATTCAATTCAATCGCTTTGAATCTACCATCTTGAATATGTTCAGCCATTGCATCGATAATTCGGTATACATCCACTTCATATCCTTCTCGGCCTTGTAAAATCCTACCAGTTGGATGTCCGATAATGGTCGTTGCTGGGTGTTCAAGGACCTTGAGCAATTCCTCTGTGTTCTCATTTTCATCTCGACCTCGCCATTTTGTGACAGCATGAACTGAGGCAACAACGTAGTCCAATTCCTTTAGAACATCATCGGGGTGATCTAATTTTCCTCCTGGTAAAATGTCAGATTCAACACCGTGGAAAAGACGGAAATCAACGCCGTCTTCAGCCCATTTCTGATTGTATTTCTTGATGGTTTGACCCTGTTCAAGAAGACGCTCAGCAGGTGCGCCATTGGCTATTTTCAGTGTAGGAGAGTGGTCGGCGATCCCGAGCCATTTCCATCCGAGTGATTGTGCTGCATCAGCCATCTGCTCAAGTGTGGCCTCTCCATCTGATACGACAGTATGGTTGTGCAATGCTCCTTTGATTGAAGGTAATTCGAGAAGGTGAGGCAAGGCCTGTTGACTTCCAGCATCCATTTCGCCCATGTCTTCTCGTAATTCAGGTGCAACCCATTGCATATCGAGATGAGCATAGATGTCTTCTTCGGTCATGGCATGAAGAGAGAATTGTGCAGCTTCGATTCCTTTGAGTTCTCCTGCTTCTTGTTCTGGAATTAAACCGAATTCATTGAGACGTAATCCACGATCTATGGCACGTTGTCGCATCGCAATATTATGTTCCTTACTTCCTGTAAAGTATGCAAGAGTGAACGAAAACATCTCTGGAGGGACCAATCGAACTTGGGCATCAAT
>TARA_B110000467_G_scaffold162787_1_pt1 | contig 9944 bp, 9 predicted proteins | sample TARA_B110000467 | Tara Oceans TARA_B110000467 (sample SAMEA4398341) | marine metagenome | biome: Polar Biome; feature: [MES] marine water layer (ENVO:01000295) within the mesopelagic zone...; material: water (ENVO:00002006), including particulate matter (ENVO:01000060) such as...... | reverse complement strand
CGTACTTTGATTAATGCATCTATGTCATATGGATTAAATAAACCAAAAATATATCCGTGTCCACCTGATTTAATTAATCCTAGAAAATTTTCTAGTACTTTTTTATAATTATCAAAAATTGATAGCACACCTGTCATGTATGCAATATCAAATTTCATTTTAGGTAATGTTTCTAAATTTGATATGTCTCCTAATATGAAATTACAATTTTTCACTTCTTTTTCTGCTTTTAATAATAGATCTTTTCGTATATCAATTCCAAAAAGATCAACATTATTCGTAGATTTAGATAGATAATGCAAAAAATCCCCTGTTGCACAACCAATATCACAAATTTTTAAACTTTGAAGATTTTTTTCTTCTAAACTTTTCTTGAATAGAAATTTAAATTGTTCTTTAGGATTATTTTTACGATCTTCGTTTAAATAAAATTTATCGTGGTTTCGAATCAATTTTGAATCCGCATCTATACAATAATTTACATATATAGATGATTATCGATTATACATTCATTTTATTATGCTCATTATTTGAAAATAAACATGAAAAATTATGCAATTTTCTTAGAAAATATGCATGATTTTCAAAATTTAGATGTTGAAAATATTCTTGATTTTGATATTTTCACCTTCAATATTGAAGTTCATAAATATCTTAAAAAAAATAACATTTCTCATTTTATAGCGGATGAATATCTTGATAAACTTGATCATGAAAATATTTTTAGATATACTTCATCTTTATATGATTGGCATAAAAATAAATTAATTCCAAAATTAGAATTTGAAGGTATTAATATTTTGAGTTTATTTGATACATCTGAATTTCATAATCTAATTGTTAGAGAAATCTATTATTTTATAATTCTTAAAAGAATTTTAGGTAAGTTTCAATTTTCTAAATTTAAGACAAATTTTCATTTATCCTCAATGATTAAATTAATTTTAAAAGAAACAGTTGAAATTCAAACAATTAAAAATACTATACCTGATTTTTCAGTTCGTTTTGAAAAATATACATTACCAATTTCTATCTGTGGAAAAAATTTACCTATAGAAATATCTAGAAAAAGATATGAATTCATAAAAAATACTTTTGAGTCGATTATTGGAAATATTTTTAGTTTATTTTTCAATATTAAAAATAAAAAATCATCTATTTTGATGGTTGAATTAAATACAGAACAATATTCTGATTTGTTACTTAATCTCAAAAAATTTAATAAAAATATAATTTTAGTCAATTTAAGAAAACCAGCATTTTGGAATTTAAAAACATTAAAAATTTTAAAAAAATCTAATTGTAAGATTCTCACTCCTAATTCCTTTTTAACAAAAAATGAAAAAAATCAAATTCCATTATTGTCATTAGAGTATTCTAAAAAACTTGATGAATTATGGGAAAATAAAACATTATTTTCTCAGGTATTTCAAATTGAAGGTATTAGTATTTGGCCAGTTATTGAGAAAATTTTACTTAAAACATTTCAGCAGAGAATTCAAGAATATCTTAAATTAATTATTTTTTCTAAAAAAATTGATAGACAAATAATTCCTAAATGTATAATCTCTGTGAATGTATTTGGAGAAACTGAAAAAGCAATTTTAGAATGTAATGAACAAACACCTTCTGTATTATTGGAACACGCATTCACGAATTATGTACCTGCTCTTTCATTATATGATATAAGTAACATGTATCCTGTTTTCAAGGATAAAATTAGCTTATGGGGACCAATACAAAAAGAATATTTGGTTAAACAACATGGTATATCTGACGATCGAATATTTCTTTCAGGTAGTCCAAGACACGATAAATTTTTTAGAAATAGTCATAATGCCTCATCTGATACTAAACTAAGAGTTTTAGTTACACTAGGAATGCTCGATGAACAGAATGCAATTTTTAGCACTGAATTATTTTTGAGATTTGAGTCAATATTAGAAAAAATATTCTTAACTCTTGAAAGTATACCCAATCTTTCATTTGTTGTAAAATTACATCCTAGTCTACAAAAAAATAATATACAAATGAAAAATTTTATTCAAGAATTAAATTCTAAAATTAGTATTAAACAATTTAGTTCAATACTTGATGAAATAAAAGATTGTGATATTATGATTAATGTTTTTACAGAAATATATGGATCAACAGTAATGTTAGAAGGATTAATTTTAGAAAAACCTATTCTTAATATTTCACTTGATACTCGTTCATTTGAATTTGAATTTGAAAAAAATAATGCAGTATTGTCAAAATCTTATATTGATGATATCGATCAAAGTATCAAAGAAATACTTTTTGATAAAAATTTGCAAGAAAATTTAATTAAAAATGGCAACAAGCATGTTAATCAATATTTAACTAATCCTGGAAATGCATCTAAAGAATTAGCAAGAATTTTATCTTCATTTTAAACAAATTGATTATGGTTGAATGGAAAGTTCCACTTTATAGAATTTTTACTGATAATGAGGATATTGAATTCGTTAACAGGGTTCTCAAAAGAGGTAATCAATGGGCAATAGGGCCTGAAATTGAAGAATTTGAAAAAGCTATTTGTGATTTTGTAGGAACTGATTATTGTGTAGCTCTTAATTCTGGAACGTCTGGATTACATGCGGCATTACAAGCTTATGGTATTGGAAAAAATGATGAAGTTATTGTTCCTTCTTTTTCATTCATATCTACTGCAAATTCTGTTCTTTTTGTAAATGGAATTCCTATATTTTCTGATATTGAAGATGAGAATTATGGATTAGATCCTACTCTGATAGAGGAAAAAATTACTGATAAAACTAAAGCAATAATGCCTATGGATTATTCTGGACAATCTTGTAAAATTTTTGATTTAATTGAAATTGCCAAAAAACATAATCTTGTTTTAATTGAAGATGCTGCAGAAGGTTTAGGTTGTTCAATTAATGGAGTAAATGTTGGTTCTACTCCTGATTGTGCTGTATTTAGCTTTACAGGAAATAAAGTTATGACAACTGGAGAAGGTGGAGCTGTTGTTACAAATTCTGAAGAAATTTATAATAAATTAAAATTAATTCGTTCTCATGGACGTGTTGATGCAATAAATTATTTTCAAAATCCAGATATTGCAGATTATGTTAACATAGGGTACAATTGGAGACTTCCTACAATGTCTGCTGCACTTGGATTGTCTCAGCTTTCAAAATTACCTAAAATTATTAAAATGAGACAAGATAATGCACAATACCTTTCTTCACGTTTATCCAAGCATAAAGAAATAGAAACTCCTTCTCCAAAATCAGGTTCTAGCCATATTTATCAAATGTATACGATAAAATTGAAAAATAAAACTATACGTGATAATTTACAGATCTTCTTAACATCTAGAGGTATTTTTTCTAAAATTTATTTTTCTCCTATTCATTTAACAAAATTCTATAAAGAAAAATTTGGCACAAAAATTGGAATGTTACCTGTCACTGAATCTATTTCTGAACAAATTCTTACACTTCCAATGTTCCCTAATATGACAAATGATGAAAAAAATTTAATTGTAGATACTATTGATGAATTTTTTGAAAAAACTTAAAATTTTACATTTAAGGAAGATTTAATGAACCTGTTATTCCTTCTATGAATACTTCTTTTTGAACTTCTTTTGAACTGTATAGTGTTTTATAATTATTATATTTTATATCATTGTAATTTTTTAATGATTTATTACTAAATGCATCTTTGATTTCTTTTATTGAATCATCAAGATTTTTCAAAGGTTTAAACCCTACTTGTTTAATTTTGTCTGCTGAAACACGATAGCTTCTATTATCTTCATTTTCTGTTGAAATTTCTATTTCACAACCTATTATTTTTTTAATTCTTTCAGCAGCCTCTAAAATTGTCATATTTTCTGAAATTACATTATATGTTCCTGTTATATTTTTTTCAATACCAAAAATTAGAGAATCTGCTGCATCACTTACATGTAAAAATGGTCTTTCTTGTTTTCCACCAAAAACTGTAATTTTTCCATCTGTTAATGCTTGTGCTACAAATAGATTAATGACTAAATCAAATCTCATTCTTGGTGATAAACCAAACAATGTTCCAAATCTGTAAATTGTAGGTGATCTATTTAGCCACCCTGTAGCTCTTTCTGACAGATATTTTTGTTTTGCATAAAAATCTAAAGGCGCTACATGTGATTTTTCATTAATAATTTTATTAGGTTGGTATCCGTAAACTGAGCAAGTACTTGCAAAGATGTATGTTTCAATATCATGTAATTGACATAATTCGGCAATATTTTTTGTAGCTAAATAATTAATTTCTTCACTGGTTCTAGGCTCAATACTTGATGCTGGCATTCCTACGATTGATGCTAAGTGAATCACAGCATCTACATCTATCATTGCTTTTACAGTAGGAACTAAATTTCTAATATCTTCTTTAATTAATTCAAACTTATCATTTTTTTTTAAATCTTCAATTGATTCACTACCATACCATAGTGCATCCATTACCCTTACATCGTATCCTCTTTCTAGAAGCTTTCGTGATAATACTGAACCTAAATATCCTGCACCACCTGTAATTAGAACTCTCAATTATTTGATCAATTCCTGATTGTATATAAGTCCAATTTATAATTTCTCTAAAATATAATTTTATAAAAACTTGAGAAATTAATAGTAGTTTTTAATAAAAAGAAGAAATTATGGATATCAATAACATGATTAATGAAAAATTTAATGTTGAAAATAAGAATATTGTTTTAACTGGTTCTTCTGGAAGGCTAGGAACACAATATGCTAATTTTTTAAGTTCTGGGGGTGCAAATATGATATTACTTGATATTAATTCTGATGCAAATCAGAAATTAGCTGAAGATATTAGGAGTCAGTACAACACTAATTGTACATCGTACAAATGCGACATATCAAATAAAAAGTCTATAACAAGAATATCTGATTTAATAATTAAAAAATATTCTAAAATTGATGGATTAATTAATAATGCTGGATTTACTACCTCGTTTGCAAAAAAACAAAAAACAAAATCATATTCATCCTCATTTGAAGATCTACCTATTGAATTATGGAATCAAACTTTAGATGTAAATTTAACAGGCACATTTCTCTGTTGTCAAGAATTTGGTAAACAAATGGTAAAGCAAAAAAGTGGTTCAATAATTAATATTGCATCCCATTATGGATTAATAGCACCAGATCAAAGAATTTATGGTAAAAGCAAATTAAGTTTACCAATATCATATGCGGCATCAAAATCTGGAATTATTAATTTAACACGATATTTAGCTGCATATTGGCGTGAAAAAAATATTCGAGTTAATACTTTAACTCCTGGTGGCGTACTGGATACAAACATCCAGTCCAAAGATTTTATAAAAAAATATTCTGAAAAAACAATTCTAAATAGACTTGCAAATCCTGATGAGTACAATGGTGCTATATTATTTTTAATTTCTAATGCATCATCTTACATGACAGGCAGTAATTTAGTAATTGATGGTGGCTGGACAGCACTTTAGTGCTTTTTCCATAATATTTCTGTTAGACATTTTGCTATTTCAAATTCATATGGTGTATCAATCATTAATCCATTTTCTTGAGAAATTTCATATGGTAATACTTTTGGCATATAGATTTTTTTATATTTTAAAAATTGTTTAACATTAATTGTTTGAAAACTAGTTAATTGATATACTATGGGCGCCTTTTGCCTTGATGTAATATTTTTATTATTTTTTTTAGAAAAATCTAAAAACCCTTTAGAATTTATTTCCATCATATTGAAATACGGATTTAGATGTGTTCTATATGCCGGAGCAACCGTATCACATTTTTTTCTTTTTAAAAGATTAATTGAACCTTGTATGTCTTTATTTCTTACAAATGGTGCAGTACAGTCACGATTTACTAATATTTCAAATTCATATCCTTGTGATTGTAATTCTTTGATTGAATGTAAGATCACTGAATTCATTGATGTTGAATCTTTAGCTAATGTTTTTGGTCGTATAAATGGAACATTTGCACCAAATGTTTTTGCAATCGAAGCAATTTTTTTATCTTCTGTTGAAACCACTACTTCTTGAAATATTTTTGAATTGATTGCTGATGTAATTGCATGTGCAATAAGTGGTTTTCCTACAAACTTTTTTATATTTTTTTTAGGTACCCCTTTAGAATTACCTCTTGCAGCTATCAGACATATGGGTTTTATTTTCTTCATTAATTTTCTATCCCTTTTTTAATTTCTAAAATTAATTTAAAAGCTTCAGCAAATTTCATTCCTGATTGGGTACCTCTATATTTTGCTAAACTTTCAATAGCCTCTATGGATCTTGGGTGTGGATATGATTCTACTTCTGATTCATATGATAAAAATGCTTTATTTTTAAATTTAATTTCATTCGTTATATCCTCAAATACATTTGGTGAAAATGGAGTGTGTCTTAAACCTGGTAATTCATAACTTAAAATTTTTTTAACACTACTTGCAATTGGTCTAGCAGATACTAAAGCACTTTCAAAAACTTTTTCATGATCTTTACTATTGTCCCCATCTGAAATAGTATAAACAATATCTGGTTTAATTTTTAAAATTATTTTTTCAATTTTTTTATTAATTTCTAATTGTGGAATAGAATCTAATTTTGCATCTGGGAATCCGAGAAACGAAAAACCATTAATTCCTAATATTTTACCTGAAGCAATACATGCTTCTTTTCTAATTTTTATCATTTTTTTATTTTGATACTGGGCAGATGCACCTTCAGTAATTACGCATAGATGTATTTTATTTCCTAATTTTGATAATTTTCTTATTGTTCCCCCCATACCTAAAACTTCATCATCTGGATGTGCGGCTAATACTAAAATTTCCAATATTTTATTTTATAATATCTAATAATAATACCTTACTAGAAAATTATCTTTGTAATTTTTGTGAACGTCTGATTAAATCCACTAGCATAGTTACTTCTTCTGGATTAAAACTAACTTGATTATCTATAAAATTTTTATTTTTATCTGATGTAACATGTATTTCAATCATACTTGCACCTAAAATCGCTGCACTTAATGGTGCTAGATAATCTAAACAATGATTTGAATATCCATCAAAATCACTTAGGTGTGAAAAATCTAATTCATCTATGGGGCAAGGATATTTTGGAACTACATATAACCATTTTACATTATCATAATTTTGTAGATTTTTTGGACTTTTTTGTGAACTAATAATAGTTTGCTTGCCTGTTTCTAAAACTTTTGAAATTAATTTAGAATTTATTTTATTATGTAAATCTAAACTATCTCCATATCTAATTTTATATCTATTTACAAATGGATCTAAAAAATCAATTGCTTCTTCATACATTGGTGTACAGTACCACTCAATTCCAATTTTTTTTGAAATTGAATTAATCTGTTCAATATTATCTTTAGAAATACTTGTTTTTAGTAATCTATCTTTTTCTGGATGATCTTTCATCATTTTTTCATTAAATGCTTGAAATTTTACTGCATCACAATTTGAATTTTTAGCATCTAGCATCATTTTTTCTACTAATTCAAAATTTCCGTCCCAATTCACGCCAATTTCTGCAGTTATAAACACCATTAAGGGATCACGAAGTTTATCTATAATTAGTATTTTTATTCTAAGTTATAATGAAAATTATCTTCATAAGTGGTGTTAAGTTTGGTTATGATGTTTTGGAGTCAATTTTACAGAATAATTGGAAAATCCATACATCATTTAGTTATCTACCTGAAAAAAAGAAATTCTATAGTGATTACGCTAATTTTGAAAATCTTACAAAGAAATATGGTGTTAATCATAAACAAGTCAATAATATCAATGATCAAGAAAATATTGATTTAATAAAAAAAATTAATCCTGATTTAATACTTGTTATAGGTTGGTCACAATTATTAAAAAAAGAAATTATAGAAATTCCTCGACTTGGTGTAATAGGTTCACACCCAACAGAATTACCAAAATATCGTGGAAGAGCTCCCATCCCATGGAGTATACTTAAGGGATTAAAGAAAAGTGCATTGACATTTTTTTATATTCAGGAAGGTATTGATGATGGTGATATTGTTATTCAAAAACAATTTGATATTGATGATATAGACGATGCAACATCTTTATATGAAAAAATGACTACTCTTGGAAAACAAATGTTATCTAAAATCCTTCCATTGTTAGAAATAAATCAAATTATTGGCAAAAAACAAAATTCTAAATTATTCATTGAAAACTGGCCTAAACGAACTCCATTGGATGGAAAAATTGATTGGACAAAACCTGCTAAAGAAATTCACAATTTAATTCGAGCAACTACCTATCCTTATCCTGGAGCCTATACATTTTTTAAAAATAAAAAATTAATTATTTGGAAATCAACACTTGATACATCTATTATTGGAGAACCTGGAAAAATTATAATTCATAATAATCAAGTAAAAATTGGAACTTATGATGGATCAGTTTTTTTAGATATGGTTAGTTATGACTATCATGAAAACAAAAATGGGCTTGAAATATTTTCTTTTTCTGATAATGGAATGAAATTAGAATGAGTAACAAGCGTAAAATTTGTGTAACTACTGGTACAAGAGCAGAATATGGATTACTTAAACCACTTCTTGATGAAATTTCTAAAAATAAAAAATTAGAATTATATTTAATTGTAACTGGAATGCATTTGTCAAAAAAACACGGCTATACAATCAATGAAATAATTAAAGATGGTTTTAAAATACATTTTAAAATAAATGTGATTCCTGAGGGTAATTCAAGTTACTTTATGGCTGATGCTTTAGGAAAAGGTATCATTGAATTTTCAAAAATTTTTAAAAAATTAAAACCAGATATTAATTTAATACTTGGAGATAGAGGTGAATCATTTGCATCTGCATTAGCTGCATCACACATGAATATTCCCAATGCTCACATACACGGTGGTGATAGAACTATGGCTGGAATTGATGAGTATATTCGACATGCAACTACAAAAGTTTCTAATTTACATTTTGCAGCAACTAAAAAAAGTAAACAACGAATTATCCAATTAGGTGAAAATCCAAAATATGTGTTTTTTACAGGTTCACCTGGAATAGATCAAATTAAAAATAATCATGTTTCTTCAAAAATAGAATTAGAAAAAAAATATAACTTTAAACTAAGTGGAAATGAAATTATTTTATTACAACACCCTGTAACAACTCAAATTCACTTAAGTAAAAAACAAATTAACAATACTCTAAAAGCAATTAAAAAATTAAAAATTCCAACCATGTGTATCTTACCTAATTCTGATGCTGGAAATCTTGAAATTTTTCAAGCACTTAAAAAAGCAGCAAACGATTCATTATTTATCCATCTTTACGCTAATATTCCTCGAAATGATTATCTTGGATTACTCAAACATTGTGGTGCGTTGGTGGGAAATTCAAGTAGTGGCATTATTGAAGCTAGTTATTTTAAAATACCTGTTGTGAATATCGGTATACGTCAAAAAAATAGAGAAAAAGGAAATAATGTAATTGACGTCAATGATGATTCTAATCTTATTTATGCTGCAATTAAAAAAATTATGAACTCTAAAGCAAAACAAAAACAACAAACTGAATATATTTATGGTAATGGCACCGCATCCAAAAAAATTGTAAATATTTTAGAAACAATTTCTCTTAATGATGAATTAATTCAAAAGCAAATTATGTATTAGTTATTTATTTTTATAAACTCTTTAATTGTTTTTTTAAATAAATTAAAGAGAAAATAATGAGACACTGCACCTAATTCTTCAACAGAAGTTGGAGGTTCATGAAGATCGAATTCTAAAATTTCCCTAATCTTACCTGAATCATATTCTTCACTCATATCATGAACTGTTACTCCCCAATGTGTTTCTTTATTTTTAATGGCTT
>TARA_B110000467_G_scaffold963_1_pt1 | contig 9979 bp, 10 predicted proteins | sample TARA_B110000467 | Tara Oceans TARA_B110000467 (sample SAMEA4398341) | marine metagenome | biome: Polar Biome; feature: [MES] marine water layer (ENVO:01000295) within the mesopelagic zone...; material: water (ENVO:00002006), including particulate matter (ENVO:01000060) such as...... | reverse complement strand
ATTCGAAACTCAAAAGCTGTTTCCGATCACGTGCATCAGGCTTTTGAGGAATTGATAAAAATTACTGACGATAAATATCCTTTTCACGTTAAACTGAACAAAGTTGCAGATAAATCTTATCATGTGGGCATTAATTGCAGTTACAAAAGCAAGCAACTTTCCAGTAAAGCCGATCATGAAAATCTTTACAAAGCCCTTTCAAAAGGAATTGATTCCATGAAATCCCAGGTAATCCGTAAAGCCGAAAAAGTCCGCGGCTGAAAATTTCCCACACGGAGAACTCGACTGTTGTCTCCTGTTTTAGATTCAAAAGCTTCATGTTTGGAATTGTTTTTCACCATGTCAAATATCTTCCTGCAGGAGTATTGACCTTTGCATTTATATTTTTATTCTGCGCGAATACTCAACTTCATGCAGCCTGTCGTGGAGAAGGATTCATGGGTGCTTCCACTAATGATCCAATCATGTCATTGGTTGATATAACTTACTCTCCAGTTTATTCAAGTGCGAGCACATCCGGAACACTGGGATGTAATAATTGGAATTTTTCACAATTCTTAGAACAGTCACGGATGCAATTCCTTAAGCAGTCCCACACACAATTGCTGGTCGAAACAGTACAAGGACGTGGTCCTCATCTGGAGGCTTTGGCAAAGCTGATGACTTGTCCACAATCGTCTACAGAAGCGTTTTCAAATATGTTATGGGAACATCGTCAGCAAACAGTTCAAATTTTTGAAACAGCAAAACAGACTCCGGAGTTCTTAGCTGAACTCAGAAAATGGATTGCTGCTAATCGGCAATTGCGGAACAACTGCAGTCTGTCTTAAATGAGGGGGAAATAATGCGATGGGAAATAGTTCTGCTTTTGGCAATTGGAATATCACTTTGCAGTGAAACCCTATGGGCCTGTCACAAAGGCGGACCCATGGGATTTGCCACTAATGATCCGGGAGGTTTTTCTCTCGACATTACACTGTCTCCAACTTTTACCGGTGCAAGTACACTAGGCACATCTGATTGTAAAGACTGGGATTACTCCAAACATGAGCGGATTCAATATCTGGAAACTCAGTGGACATTTTTAAGTGAAGAGGCCTCTCAAGGGAAAGGGGAGAATCTGATCGCACTGGCACAAATGATGGGTTGTACCAAAGAAAGACAAACACAGTTTGCAGTTTTACTCCGACATCACTATTTCCCACTCTTTAAAAATACAGATACCCGCAGTAAATTTTTACTGAAACTTGAAACTCTTTTAACGCAAAATCCGTCACTCTCTTGTTCTGGATAAAACAACTTTTAACTCAAAAAACTAAAAGACATGAAAAATGATTTTATGATGCACCTTGTAATTGTTGGTGGAATTATTTTAGTATTTTCTTTGATTTTGAAAATCATTGGTGTAACATTTTAATCCTCAGTTTTAGAAATAGTTCTTCTCAATAATTTAAGCATCTTTTTAGTTTAAGCACTTAAGAAGCAGTTAATGTTTATACGCTTCAGTTTTGAATAATTATCTAAGAAAGTTTGCATTCAGCAATCAAATGGCCTAACCCTTGTATTTGTCTTTGTTATAACTTTATAACCAGAAGTTGCTGAGATTTACTCTGTTACTTTAACTGATACTTTTGCCAAAAATGGAGGGTTGAATGAATTGGCTTAAACGAACTGTAAGCATTTGTGCACTTGCTGGCAGCATATTATTTGGCGGCATAAGTAGTGCGCGTGCGGAAACCCTGCAAATTGTCTTTAACAATAGTCTCTGGGGTGCTGCAATCGGGGGTGTTTCAGGGCTCGCTATCTGGGCTTTGCAGGATGATGATGAGGAGGATAAATTATTTCCACAATATGTTGTAAAAGGTATGGCCTTAGGCATGTTCGCAGGAATGGGAGTAGGAATTTTTGAGGCCCGTTCAGACGGAGGCGTTTTCATGAGTGATGGTAGTCCAAAGGGCCTGCTACACTTAAATACAAATTCAAACTTGCTAACCTTGCGACCTATAAAATTATTGCCTCAACTTGGATTTAATGCTGAAACTGTTTCCCCTGAATGGCGTTTAGATTTATTTACCGCATCCTTTTGAACCACACATGAACTTGATGATCACCGGTGGTGCGGGCTTCATTGGAGCAAATTTAGTTTTGCACTGGCTGCGTCATCATCCTGATGATTTGGTAGTCAATTTTGATGCCCTCACTTATGCAGGTAATTTGGGCAACCTGGAGGAAGTAAAAGACCTGCCAAACTACCGCTTTTTCCGCGGTGATTTGCGAAATGCCCTGGAAATTTCAAAGGCTTTTTCTGAACATAATTTTGAAGCAGTAATTCATTTAGCTGCAGAATCTCATGTGGACAGAAGTATTAGCGGTCCTGCTGACTTTATTGAAACCAATATAACAGGCACCTTCAACCTTTTAGAAACAGCACGTAAATTTTGGGGCGATGAACTGAGTAAACATCGAATTCTTCATGTAAGCACTGATGAAGTATACGGTTCGCTTGGTTCCAGCGGAAAGTTTCTGGAATCCACTCCATATGCTCCGAACTCTCCCTATTCTTCTTCAAAAGCAGCAAGTGACCACCTTGTAAGAGCCTGGCATCACACTTATGGAATGAATGTGGTCACAACCAATTGTTCAAATAACTATGGTCCTTATCAATTTCCTGAAAAACTGTTGCCTCTGCTCATAAATAATTGTACTCAGAACCTTCCAATACCTGTTTATGGAGATGGGGAAAATATTCGGGACTGGTTGTTTGTTGAAGACCACTGTGAGGCTTTGGACTGTGTTTTTCATGAAGGAGATACCGGAGAAACATACAATATAGGCGGATGCAATGAGTGGAAAAATATCGATATTGTCCGCTATTTGTGCCGTGAACTGGACAAAGAACTTAATCGAAGCGGAGCTGATTCATGTGAAAATTTAATCACTTTTGTTAAGGACCGTCCCGGGCACGACCGGCGCTATGCAATAGATGCAGGCAAAATTAAAAACACTTTAAATTGGACTCCACGTCACACTTTTGAGGAAGGGCTGACCAAAACCATCCGCTGGTATATTGATCACCAGGATTGGGTCAGCAACATTACTACCGGAACATATCGAGATTACTACAAACACCAATACGGTTGATTATTATTTGATCACAGTTGATTATTACCAATTAACGGTTGATTGTTGATTATGTCAGCTGAAAACTGTCAAAATCATGCCATTGATTCTTGAAAATGCTTTACTTTCTGCAGCCGACGGCCTAGTTCAGTCTGGAAGTAAAATCTGGTTCCATTTTCAAAAATATCCCTGGGATCTTGCCTTTCCGGAACAAAATCCTGGTGTTGGAGAACATCGAAGACACATAGAAACCCGCCTGACTCAAGGGTTACCTGACCCAAAATTAACCCATTTCCTTTCCGGAACTTACCATTTAGGTATTTCCCCTCATATATACAGCTATTATCATCTGCTTGCAGATTTGTTACCTCATCTAATTACTTCTCAAAAATTCCCGGTACTGGTTCCAGAATTTATGCCAACTCAATTTATTGATTTTTTAAAAGAAGCAGAGTTTGAGGTACAGGTCTTGTCACCAGAAATTTTCATGGTAGAACGACTTTTAATTCCGGAAATGAACATTCCTGATTGGAACTCTGAGAAAGTTAAATTGATACAGTATTTTTTTGAAATAGTTGTCCCTCTAAAAAGCCTGCCAAATTCTCAGTCTTTAAATTCTGAAAAACGGATTTATGTTTCACGAAAATTAGCTGTTAAACGTCACTTATCAAATGAAGATGAGTTTTTACCGTTACTGAAAAAACACAAATTCAGTAAGATTTGTCTGGAGTATTTGAGTATCCCAGAGCAAGTTCAGCTATTTAGATCTGCTTCGCACGTTATTGCAGCACATGGCGCAGGATTGACAAATATTTTGTTTGCGCCTTCTGATGTAAAAATTTTAGAGATACGACCAGTTCTCACAAGTGGCCAGTTTTGTTTTGAAAATTTGTTTTCTCTGGGCTGGCCCGGAAGTGGACACCTCGTACCTCCCCGCAGCGGAGAATTTGCGCTTCCTTTAGAATTACTGGATGAAGTTTTGGAACGTTGGCAAGCTGAATCGAAAATCTGATTTTCCTGGAGGAATAAAATAAACACAAAACCGTCTGATCAGAACTCAGTTCAGAACCGTTCCGCTACAATATCTACAATGTGTTTGCCAATATTGAGAGAAGAAGTTGCTGCAGGTGATGGTGCATTACAGACATTAATAATGTTTTTGTTTGCCTGAATTAGAAAATCATCAACCAGTTCCCCGTTGGACAAAACTGCTTGTGCTCGAATACCCGCCGGTGCGGTTTCCAAGTCATCTGCAGAAATTTCTGGAATTAAACGCTGCAATGCCCGAACGAATGCAACCTTGCTGAAAGAACGCCACATTTCACCTGCACCTGCCCGCCAGTATTTTGCTGCTAATTTTATGAATCCTGGATAACTCAAAACTTCTGCTAATTCCAAAAAATTAACAGTACTGCGAGTGTAACCTTCCCTGGCAAAAGCCAGTACTGCATTTGGGCCACATTCCAGAGAACCATTAATCATACGTGTAAAATGTACACCTAAAAAGGGAAAACTTGGATCCGGAACGGGATATATTAAATTTCTGCACAAGTAATGTTTTTCAGGCCGTACCTCGTAGTATTCACCTCGGAACGGAATAATTTTTGATTCCGGAGGTTGAGTCATAGCTGTTATTTTATCGGAATATAATCCGGCACAGTTAACTAGAAAACGCCCCTCAAATTCGCCTTGCTCAGTTTCTACGACTATGCGTTCAGAATGGCGAATACCAATCACTTTTGTGGAGCAATGAATCTGGTTATCTTCATTATTCTGAAGATGCTTAGCAAATCGCTTACAGACTTGTCCATAATCGACGATTCCTGCCTCCGGAACATGCACGGCTTTAATGCCTGCTACATGCGGTTCAAGTTCGTGAAGTTTTTCTGAATTGATCATTTCACAGCTGACTCCGTTGGTTCTCCCACGTTGATAAATTGTTTCTAAAGCAGGCAACTCAGCTTCAGAAATTGCTACAATCACTTTCCCGCAAACCTCATAATCTATTCCTTCTTTGCGGCAAAAATCCTCCATCCTGGATTTTCCTTCAATGCAGTTGAGCGCTTTTAGAGAGCCCGGTTTATAATATATTCCTGTGTGCAGGACTCCTGAATTGTGTCCTGTTTGGTGGGCCGCCAACTGCTGTTCTTTTTCCAGCAGTGTAATTCTAAGCAGTGGATAATCAAGGGTGAATTGGTAGGCCGTGGCTAGTCCAACAATGCCACCACCGATAATAATGATGTCAGTTTGCTTCATTTTGTTTGGTTCTGAACCTCACTGAATCAAGAGCACGACCAATTCCTTACAGCCGTGAACGCCATAAACGAGGGTTTGTTCTATATCAGCAGTTTTTGAAGGACCTGAAATCAGGAGCGCATTACTCGGCATTTCGGAATTCCAGTTTTCAGTGGTCATTGCTTCCAAAAAATTGTTGTAAATTGTGTCTGCATAAAGCACCGCGATGTGAATAGGCGGGACCAGCGACATCAAACGAGGTTCTTTCGGAGTGGGCCAAAGTATGAGCGAACCGGTTTCCGCTATACCGCCAAGGGTAGTAGTAATGGCTGCATCAATTCCAAACAGCAAATCTTTAGATTCCTCAATTGGTTTTTCATAATCTACTAATTCCGGTATTTCCTCAGGAGTCTGTTGGTACATTTCCCGGAGCTTTTGAGCCAAATCAGTATTTGTTCCACAAAGTATTTTTTCAATATTTTTTTCTTTTACAACCGCTCTGAACATCCTTCCCCAGGAACTTTTCGAACAAGGTAAAACTTCAGTATGAACGGCTTCCATCTTTTGTTTCAGCTGCTCAACTTTCTCCTGCAAAGACCAGCGCTTATATTCCATAACCGGATATTTCCGGGATGTAATATCTGGAACTACAGAGGATCCTCTGAGATTCGAAAGAATGTTTTCACGTGCAGTTGCTGGATTATTCATCAATCAATCCTTTCTCCCGGGCAAGTTGATGTAAACTTTTTTTGGCAAAATGCGGCTTTGAACGTACCGAAGTCCAATTGCGGAGAAGCGGCAACCATTCCGGCATATAATTTCCAACCTTGCTTAATTTATAGCTTTTCAGCTGATACAAAATCGGATTCGCATAAACCATTCCCCAACATTTCCAAATTAAACTTTCGGTTTTTGCTTCCAAACCTCCGGATTTAGTGAACGGAATATTCCGTTTATTTACAGCTTTATCGTGACGCAGGCGCTGAAGGATATCTGTGATCGGAATTTTAACTGGACAAACCTCAACGCAGGCCCCACACAAACTCGACGCATCTGCTAAGTGTCCCGCTTCGTGCAGACTCTTGATTTGTGGCGTAAAAATTTTTCCGATGGGACCGGGGTATGTCGCACTGTAGGCATGGCCTCCGATGCGAGTATAAACAGGACAATGATTCATGCATGCTCCACAACGGATGCAGAGCAAAGTGTCCCGCAGCAACTTGTCAGAGTGCATCCGGGAACGTCCATTATCCAATAAAATTAAATGCACTTCAAGTGGGCCGTCTTTCTCAACTGATTTACGTGGAGAAGTTATCATATTGAAATAGGTCGTGATGGCCTGTCCGGTTGCGGAACGTGTCAACAAACTCAACAATGGAGGAACATCATCAAGCCGCTGTAACACTTTTTCAATACCCATCACTGCCACATGAACTGGAGGCAAAGTCGTGCAAAATCTACCGTTGCCCTCGTTTTCAACCAAACAAAGGGTTCCGGTTTCCGCCACTGCAAAGTTTACCCCTGAAACGCCCATATCAGCTTCATAAAACTTCTTACGCAAAATTTTCCGGGCAATGGCGGTCATTTCCTCTGCACTCTCAGCTAACGTTTCAGGATCTACTTTTTCATGAAACATCCGAGAAATTTGTTCCTTATTTTTATGAATTGCAGGCATTATTATATGCGAAGGCAACTCATGGTCAACCTGTATAATATATTCACCCAAGTCTGCTTCAAGAGCTTCAATACCATGCTGTCCAAGAAAATGGTTCAATCCCATTTCCTCGGAAACCATCGATTTGCCTTTGACCACACTTTTCACTTTATGCCGATGGGCGATTTCAAGTACCAACTTGTTGGCCTCATCAACTGTTTCAGCCCAATGAACCTGAATTCCGTTTGTGGTGCAATTAGCCTCCAACTGTTCCAGCAGTTCTGGAAGCTTTCGTAAAGCATTTGCCCTAATAAAACTCCCCAATTCCCTTAGTTGTTGCCATTCTTCTGCATCCGGAAACACGGCTTGTCGTTTTTCCATCAATCCGGACATCGCCCTCTTAAAATTACGGCGCAACTGCGGGTTATTCAGTGCAGAAAAAGTGTCTCTCTGAAATTTTTCAGGGGAAAGCATAGGGGCTTTCTAAAGATTTAATTCCAAATCAGTTACCGCACCCAGCGATGCAGAGCTTACGGTTTTTGCATATTTAGCAAGTACCCCGCGGGTGTAACGCGCTTCCGGACGAGTCCAGTTTGCTTGACGTGTTTTTACTTCTTCTTCAGGAATTTCCAAATCTATTTTTCTATTCAGAATATCTATTGTGATTGAGTCACCATTTTCAACAATAGCCAGCAAACCACCTTCGTGTGCTTCCGGAGTTATGTGACCAATCACAAAACCATGAGAACCTCCTGAAAAACGTCCATCAGTAATCAGGGCAACATCCTGACCCAGACCTCGACCCATGATTGCAGAGGTTGGTGATAGCATTTCACGCATTCCCGGCCCACCTTTTGGGCCTTCGTAACGAATAACAATCACATCTCCCTTAACTACGGTACCGTCTAAAATGCGATCCAGCGCTTCTTCTTCAGAATTAAAAACACGTGCTGTTCCTTTGAAAAATTCACCCTCTTTACCAGAAATTTTAGCGACTGCACCTTCAGATGCAAGATTGCCACGGAGAATTACAAGGTGACCTGTTTTTTTAATGGGATCTGCCAGTGAATGCACAATCTCTTGATCGTCCTTATAAGGAGTAACGTTTTTCAGATTTTCTCGAACTGTTTTTCCGGTAACAGTCATACAGTCCCCATGCAGTATACCGCCATCTAGCAACATTTTCATCAAAGGTGGTAAACCACCTATTTTGACGAAATTACTCATAAAATATTTTCCACTTGGTTTCAAATCGGCCAGCACTGGTGCTTTTTCACCAATTTTCAAAAAGTCATCCAGTTCAAGTTTGATGTTTGCGGCATGAGCCATGGCCAGCAAATGCAAAACCGCATTGGTCGAACCACCAAGAGCCATAACTACTGTGATTGCATTTTCAAAGGCTTCGCGTGTCAGAATGTCTCGTGGGCATATGTTGTCTTCGATCAAGCGCAAAACCGCTTCCCCTGCTTCCACACAATCCCGAACTTTATCCTCAGAAACCGCTTCTTGTGCGGAACTGTTCGGTAAGCTCATACCAAGAGCTTCAATGGCGGAAGCCATTGTGTTAGCCGTGTACATACCACCACACGATCCGGGACCTGGAATGGCGCAGGATTCGACTTCTTCAAGTTCGTTTTGTGTAATCGAACCTGCTGCTTCTTTACCTACCGCCTCAAAAATAGAAACAATATCAACATCTTGACCTTTGTGAGTCCCGGGAATAATCGTTCCTCCATAGACAAAAACCGCAGGACGATTTAGTCTGGCAATAGCAATTAAACAACCGGGCATATTTTTGTCACATCCGCCAATGGTAACTAGCCCGTCGTAACTTTGACAGCCGACAACCGTTTCAATTGAATCGGCAATTACCTCACGTGAAACCAGTGAATATTTCATACCCTCGGTTCCCATTGATATTCCGTCAGAAACTGTAATTGTCCCGAAAATTAAAGGCATTCCTTTTGCTTTTCGCACACCTCGTGCGACATGCTCAGCTAAAGCGTTAATGTGCATATTGCAGGGTGTAACAGTACCCCATGTGGAAGCGATGCCAACCTGTGATTTCTGAAAATCTCCTTTTTTGAATCCAACGCCATAAAGCATCCCCCTGCTGGCAGCACGTGCATTAGTTTCAGTTACAAGTTTTGAATAGCGACGGTGTCCGCTTACTTTTGGTTGTGTTTTATCTTTCATTGAGGTCCCCTTTCGGTTTAATGATATAAGTATTAAATCTGGTTTTTAGCTTTCTAAAAGGCCCTGTAGATTTTAATCAGCTAAACATACTATCTGTTTTATCGTATCAGCTAAAGGAAGACAAGAGTTTCAACGAAGAAAAAATATCGGGAAACAGGGATTTCCGTTCAAAATTATTATACTTCTTTAATTAATTCTAAATCCGGTGGGAGTGTTGTGGCAGCAATGGTACCGTTGACATGGAGAGTATCTGGTAAAACTTCCACAAAAAAATTTTGTAAGGTGGGTGACAATTCTAATGCAAAGCGGTGGGAAATGGCCATCAAAAACAGATAAACCAGTCCACGGCAATTCCACATTTGTAAAAGTGTCGTAGTGAAAAAAGGATCTTCTTCAACATAAATAACAGCATTTTTACCTGTCAGAAAATGGCCACTAAACATTAATTTGAAAAACACGTCCGGATATTCGTCAAGTTTGTTTTGATGGTTCTGGTCAAAAAAAGCTGTACCAATTTGAAAAACACATAACTTATCTTTTTCAATTTCGATGGTCTTTGCCTTTTCCAGGGGGAAAAAAAACCTGAACGGCAGCTGAGCATGAATCAGCATGCTCCATTCTGCTTTACGATCCAATACACGAGCCGTATCTTTCATCGAGCGGAAAAAAATAGACCCCTCCTCTTCCTGTTTGTATTTAGGTACTACTCCCCACCTTTCTGCTGCATGGTACTCTTGTCCCCGCTGCATTAGTAATTCGAGAGTAAAATTGTGA
>TARA_B110000467_G_scaffold89567_1_pt1 | contig 9993 bp, 6 predicted proteins | sample TARA_B110000467 | Tara Oceans TARA_B110000467 (sample SAMEA4398341) | marine metagenome | biome: Polar Biome; feature: [MES] marine water layer (ENVO:01000295) within the mesopelagic zone...; material: water (ENVO:00002006), including particulate matter (ENVO:01000060) such as...... | reverse complement strand
TGGGGATTCTGCCACCGAGCTTCTGGAATTTTTTTGGATCCTTGAGAAACTCAACTAGTTCGGAGACCTCTTCGCAGGCTTCATCGACACCGGCAACATCCTTGAAGGTGATTTTGTTTTTACCCTTGTTAAGCACCCGGGCCTTGCTTTTGCCGAAGCTCATCGCGCCACGACCGGCGCTGCGGATCTGCCGGATCAGCACAAACCAGATCAGCAGAAAAATCAGCAGGATCGGCAGTAGGTTCACGAGGAACCCCATCAGCAGGGTGTTCTTGTCGCGCGACTGGAACCCGGCATTCCCCAATTCTTTCTCCTGCGCCTCGTCAAGCTTGTCCTCAAACGAAAACGGGACTCTTTTACCGTTCTCAACGCGGTACCCGGTGATGGTGCACATCACGGAGGCGTTGGGTGGGGGATACTCGATGTGGCCCGTGACTTCAATCCCGCTCCGGATCCAGCCCTGCAGCGTGGCATAATCGATCTTTTCAGTAGGGTTGTTGGCCGTTTTGCCGACCTGAAACAGCATCACGACCATGAAGATACCCAACGCCCAAAGCATCCACGTGCGCGGATTCGGAAATCGATCCTCGCTGTCGGCATTGGTCTTATTCCCCTTTATTTTTGGTGGTTTTTCGTCAGCCATTCCCTTCGAACAAGGAAATCTAGCATAGCAGTTTGCGTTGTGGCAACTCGCAAACAAAACTATAGAAGCAAGACTTGAGCCTGATCGCCCCCGCTTGGCTAAGCGGAGCTATTTACCGCCCTTGGCTGCCGGCTTGGCCCTTGGCTCAAACTCAAAGCCAACGTCGCCGTCCGGCTTGAGCACGAGGTATGCCTTGAATGGTCGGCCCTTCTTGGAAACGAAGTTGGGGATCAAGTCCGTCTTGCCGTCCTTGAGAAGCTTGACGACCTGTGCCATTTCGATATCGCGCTTGAGAATCATCTTGCCGGTGCGGAACTTGCACTCTCGGTCTTTGCCGGTGTTCTTCTCGCAAACGTAGGCGCGGCCGTGATCGTACACGGGGCTTTTGCACTTCGGGCAGGTGCCGATCGGTTCCTGTCCGCTGAAGTCAACTTCCTCCTCGTCGTCGTCGTCGTTGCCGAAGTCGAACTCCACCTTGTGTTCGTCGGTCAGCTTCAGCTCCGCCGAGAATGCGCGGCCCATCTTGCTGCGGAATCCGTCCAGCGGGCCGATACACCGATTGGCCACCAACTCGTCCGCCTCGGGCAACTCGAACTGCCGCCCGCCCATCGTCTTCCAAAAACTGAAGTCGCACCCTTCGGCCTCGCAGTGGAACCGCTTGTACGTTTCCTTCACCACTCCGCTGCACTTGGGACAGGGTGTCTTCAAAATGCCGTAGTCCCCCGGCACCGTGTCGCCGTCGAACGCCTTGGCGGTGTTGACGAGCTTCTCGGTCATCGAGCGGATCTCGTTCATGAACGACTCGCGATCGAAGTTCCGGCGCTCGATCTCCTTGAGTTTGTATTCCCACTCGCCGGTCAGCTCCGGTTTTGAGAGGGCGTCCACCTTGAGCGCCGTGAGCAGGGTGATGAGCGAGGACGCCTGCGCTGTCGGGATGAGCTCGCGCAGTTCGCGCACCATGTACTTGTGGCGGATCAATTCCTCGATGATCGAGGCCCGCGTCGCCGGCGTGCCCAGCCCCTTGTCGCTCATGGCCTCCCGCAATTCCTCGTCGTCGATGCGTTTGCCGGCGTGCTCCATCGCGCCGAGAAGTGTGGCCTCGGTGTAGCGCGCCGGCGGCCGCGTGGCCTTGGCTTCGACGTTTACTTCGCTCGTTTTCACCGACTCGCCGGTCGCCACCGGCACCAAGTGGCCATCGTTTTCCTTGGTTTTGTCGCGTCCGTAAACCGTTAGCCAACCGGGCTTTACGAGTACTTTCCCCTCGGTCTTGAACGGCTCGCCCTCCACGCGGGTGATGCGGGTCGTGACTAGGAATTCCGCCGACGGATAAAACACGGCGATGAACCGCTTGGTCACGAGGTCGTAAATTTTCTGCTCCTGTTCCTTGAGCGTGCCGGGTGCCGGCTTGAGGGTGGGGATGATGGCGAAGTGATCGGAAATCTTGGCGTTGTTGAACACCTTCTTGTTGCCGCCGTGGACCCAGTCGTTCTTGAGCACGTCGCTGGCGAGGCTGCCGTAGCGCGCTTGGCCAAGCGACTCGAGGGTCTGCTTCACCGTGCCGACGTAATCCTCCGGTAGGCAGCGCGAGTCGGTTCGCGGATAGGTCAGCACCTTATGCCGCTCGTACAGCGCCTGCGCGATGCCGAGCGTGTTGCGCGCTGAAAATCCAAACTTCGCGTTGGCATCGCGCTGCAATGTCGTGAGGTCGAACAACGCCGCCGCCGCCTGCTTGGTCGGCTTGCTTTGCTCGCTCACCTCGCCCGCCTGTCCGTCGCATTTGGCCTGAATGCCGTCCGCCTTGGCCTGTTCCCAAATTCGTTCCGCCCGCTTGTGGGCGTCGTCGGGATCTTTCTTGAAACCGTCGTCGAGCCACCGGCCGGTGTACTCGCCGCCGGCGGCGAGGAACGTGGCGTGCACCTCCCAGTAGTCGCGCGGGACGAACGCGCGGATCGCCTTCTCTCGCTCGACCACCACGGCTAGCGTCGGCGTCTGCACCCGGCCGACCGGCGTGAGGTAAAAGCCGCCGCTCTTCGAGTTGAACGCCGTCATCGCCCGCGTGCCGTTGATGCCCATGAGCCAGTCGGCCTCGCTCCGGCAACTGGCGGCGTTGGCCAGCGGCTTCATGTCGTCGTCGCTGCGCAGGTTGGCGAAGCCAGTACGGATCGCGTCCGGCGTCATCGACTGCAGCCAAAGCCGTGAGACCGTTTTGCCCGCCGTTTTCTTCGGGTGTTTCGTCTTCGCGTATTGGAAAATGTAGCGGAAAATCAGCTCGCCCTCGCGCCCGGCGTCGCAGGCGTTCACGAGGCGATCGACGTCGTCGCGCTTGATTAGCCGCAGCAACACCCGCAGCCGCGACTCGCTCTTGGCGATCGGCTCAAGGTCGAAATGCGAGGGGATGTGCGGCAGCTTGTCGAAGGTCCATTTGCCGCGCTTGATGTCCTGGTCGGGCGGCACGATAATGGTCAGCAAATGGCCCACGGCCGAGGAAATCACGTAGTCGTCGTTCTCGAAAAAGTCCTTCGACTTGTCGCGCGGCGCCTTGAGCACACGGGCGATATCGGTGGCGACCGACGGTTTCTCTGCGATGACAAGTGATTTTCCCACGATGTTTTTTGGCTGATGCGGTTTTAACGGGCTTGGCCAAGCGCGGCCAAGTCGAGCGGCGCGCAAAATGGAGAAAAACCAAAACCAAGTCAAAGCCCAAAAAAATATTGGCCAATCAAAGGCAGAAGGGGCAAAGGCGACTCAGTCGCTGGCTAGGGCGTTGATTTGGTTGGCGGCAAAGCCGGCGCCGAAGCCATTGTCGATGTTCACCACGGTCACGCCACTGCCGCAACTGTTAAGCATGCCCAGCAGTGCCGCCATGCCGCCAAAACTCGCCCCGTAGCCCACGCTCGTAGGCACCGCGATCACCGGCCGCCGCACCAAACCGGAGACCACGCTGGGCAGAGCACCCTCCATGCCGGCGACGGCGATGACGACGCTGGCCTCGCGCACGGTGGGCATGCTCGCGAGCAGCCGGTGCAGCCCGGCCACGCCGACGTCGTTCACGCGCACGACCTCGTTGCCCATGAAATCCGCCGTGAGCGCCGCCTCGTCGGCGACCGGCAAATCACTCGTCCCGGCGCACAGCACCGCGATGGTGCCGGGTCGCTTGGCCAAGCATCTGGCCTCGACCGCGATGCACCGCGCCGACTCGTGGTGCACGGCATCGGGGAACTGCCCGCGTACGGCGGCGGCGTGGTCGGCGTTGGCGCGGGTGATCAGCACGCGCTCCTCTCGCTCCATCACCTTGGCCGCTATGGCGGCGACTTGGCTTGGGGTTTTTCCGGCGCCGAAAATAATCTCGGGGAATCCCTGACGTAGCGCACGGTGGGCATCGACCTGCGCGAAGCCAAGGTCATCGATCGGCGCGGCGCACAGCACGCGCAGTACTTCGGCCTCGTCGATCTCGCCGGCCTTGTATCGCTGCAGCAGTTGGCTGGTTTCTCTTGGTGTCACCTCCGGGGAATTAACACCGGCCACGCTGCGGCGTCACGTCGGAAACGCGCTTGGCCAAGGGGGAATCGACCTTGACCGCCTTGGGGCCGGTGACTAGCCTCGGCGCGTTGACAGTTGCTGCGCATGAGGCGCGGCGGCCGCAATTCCCGATATTGAGGAGTGAACAACAACCCGAACCCAGGCGCAGCGCCGTAACATTTTCATCCACCGTGGACTTTAAAGACATCAAAAGCATTGTCGACTTGATGAAGAAAAACTCCCTCTCCGAGTTCGAAATGGAGAAGGAGGGATTCAAGATCAAGCTGCGACGCGCCTCCAGGGAGGGCAAATCAGAGGAGGTGCAGGTGCAGCACTACCTGCCGCCTGCCGCGCCCGTCCCGGTCTCGTCGGCTGAGATCCCGGTTGCCGCGCCCGCACCGGCGTCCGCACCGGCAACCGATCCCGAGATCAAGTCGCCGATGATCGGCACTTTTTACCGCAAGCCTTCACCCGAGTCCGGGACGTACGTTGAAATCGGCGACACGGTGATAGCCGACACCGTGGTTTGCATTATCGAGGCGATGAAGGTGATGAACGAGATCAAGGCCGAGATGAGCGGCGTGGTCACGGAAATCCTCGTCGAGGACAGTCGTCCGGTGGAGTTCGGCCAACCGCTGTTCCGGGTGCGTCCCGCGTGATGGAGCGACGCAGCACGATCGTTAGCCAGGATCCACTGAATGTTTGAAAAATTACTGGTAGCCAATCGCGGGGAGATCGCCGTCCGGGTCATTCGCGCCTGCAAGGAGTTGAACATCCGCACCGTGGCGGTGTACTCGGAGGCGGACTCGAACTCCATGCACGCCCAGATGGCGGACGAAGCCATCTGCATCGGCGGCGCGCCCAGCGCTGAGAGTTACCTGCGGATCGATCGCATCATCGGCGCAGCCGAGATTTCGGACGTCGATGCCATTCACCCCGGCTACGGGTTCCTCTCCGAGAACGCCCACTTCGCCGAGGTCTGCGAGAACTGCAACATCCGCTTCATTGGCCCGAAGTCCGAAGCGATGAATGCGCTGGAGGACAAGGCCATCAGCCGCGAGTTGGCCCGCAAGGCCGGCGTGCCGATCCCTCCCGGATCGAAGGACGTCGTCGAGACCGAGCAGGAGGCGCTCAAGACCGCCAAGGAAATTGGCTATCCGGTGATGATCAAGGCCGTGGCCGGCGGCGGAGGCCGCGGAATGCGCACTGCCCACAACGACATCTCGCTGGTCAAGGGCTACCACACCGCCCGCAGCGAGGCTGAAAAGTCTTTTGCCAACAGCGGGGTTTACATCGAGAAACTCATCGAGAACCCGCGCCACATCGAGTTCCAGATTCTCGGTGACAACAAGGGCAACATCATCCACCTCGGGGAGCGCGACTGCTCCATCCAGCGCCGAAACCAAAAGCTCATCGAGGAAACGCCCTCGCCATTTCTCGAGGGCAAGCATAAGAAATTGCGCGTTCAAATGGGCAAGGCGGCAATCAAGATTGCGCAGGCAGCACAGTACACCAACGCCGGCACCGTCGAGTTCATCGTCGACGACAAGGGCAACTTCTACTTCCTCGAGGTCAACAAGCGCATCCAGGTCGAGCACCCCATCACCGAGGAGGTCACTGGCGTCGACCTCGTCAAGCAGCAGATTCTTGTCGCCATGGGCGAGCCGTTGAAGCTCTCGCAGAGCGACATCAAGTTCAGCGGCCACGCCATCGAGTGCCGCATCAACGCCGAGGATCCGTGGAATGACTTCCGCCCCAGCCCCGGCAAGATCGAGATGTACTACGCGCCCGGCGGCCGTGGTGTGCGACTCGACAGCCACGCCTACGCCGGCTACACCATCCCGAGCCACTACGACTCGATGATGGCCAAGCTCATCACCTACGGCACCAACCGGCGCGACGCCATGAACAAGATGAACCGTGCGCTCGACGAGTACATCGTCACCGGCATCAAGACGACCATTCCTTTCCAGAAAGCCATCCTGCATGACCCTGAATTTTGCCGGGGCGTCTATACCACCAACTTCGTCGGGGAACTCCTCGGTGGCGGCCGCCGGGAACTCATCCAGGAAAAAGCCTGAGCCGCGCCCGGCCAAGTAAACCCGACCTATCGGCCCGTCGTAGCCGAAACTTGCCAAGAAGCTGCGCTTGGGCAACCTTTCCCGCGTGACTCAGCAGGGCAAATGGAATCGCCGTAACTTTCTCAAGACCGCCAGTGCCGCAACGCTTGGCGCCATGGCCGCCGGCGCCCCTCGCCAACTCTTGGCCGAGTCGGCCGGGGAGAGAATCGAGCCCACCGCCGATTGCATGATCGTCCTCTGGATGGGCGGCGGTATGGCCCACACCGAGACGTTTGACCCCAAGCGCTACACGCCGTTCGAGAAAGGCCTCTCGCCCGGCCAAGTGCTCAGCACCTTCCCGGCGATCGACTCGGCGGTGGATCACATCAAGCTGACCAAGGGGCTCGAGAAAATTGGCTCGGTGATGGATCGCGGCACGCTCATCCGCACCTACAAGGCCGGCGACCTCGGGTTCATTCTGCACTCGCGCCACCAGTACCAATGGCACACCGGCTACGCGCCGCCGCAGACCGTCGCCGCCCCGCACATCGGCGCGGTGATCGCCCGCACGCTTGGCCCGCGCGACCCGGCGATGCCGGCGTTCATCGACATCGGCCAGCGGCTCGACGTCGGCGAGGGCGAGGAGTTGAAAGCGTTCCACTCGGCCGGCTTCCTCGGCAGCGAGTATGGGCCGTTTCACATCGCCAACGCGGATGAGGCGTTGAATACCGTTCGCCCGCCGTCCGGCATGAGTAAGTCGCGCTTTGCCAACCGCTACAAGGCTTACAAAAAACTGGTGGACCAAAGTCCCGTTGGCCTCGCCGGCAGCGACTACCAAAAAGAATCGCTCCTGCGCTCGCTCGACAGCGCGCATCGACTGCTGACGTCGCCGTCGGCTGGGGCGTTCGACCTGTCGCTCGAGAAAAAGGAAGTGTTCGACACGTACAACACAGGCCAGTTCGGCCGCGGCTGCCTGCTGGCTCGTCGCCTAGTCGAGGCTGGGGCGCGCTTCATCGAGTTGACCACCGAGTACGTGCCGTTTCTGAACTGGGACACGCACGAGAACGGCCACACGCGACTCACCGATTTGAAGCGGCAGATCGACGCCCCGATCGCGCAGCTCGTGCTCGACCTCGAGGAGCGAGGACTGCTCGACCGCACCTTGATCGTGCTTGCCAGCGAGTTCAGCCGGGACATGCTCGTCGAGGGCAAGCCGGGCAACAAGGTGCGGGACCAGGTCAAGGTGCCTGACACCATCAACGAGCTGGCTCACTACGGCATGCACCGGCATTTCACCGACGCCGGCTCCGTGCTGCTGTTCGGTGGCGGCATCAGAAAAGGCCACCTCCACGGGGTGACAGCCGACGAGCGCCCCTGCTCGACCGTCAAGGACCCGGTCGTCATCGAGGATCTGCACGCAACCCTCTACAAGGCCATGGGCATCTCGCCGCGCCTGGCCTACGAGGTGGAGCAACGCCCCTTCTACGTTACCCGCGACGGCCTCGGCAAACCAATACAGAGCCTCTTTGGCTGACCCGAGCCGTAAACCATTCGTTCTAAAAAAGACGAAAATGTAGAGAGGGTGAAGGGAAGCAAACCCTCTCCCACTCAAAACACTCAACAGACGATCGTCTTAGACACAGCTAGCCTCACTGTCTTTCCCTTTTTCTCAATGAATCACTTCACTTTTCATTCAGTGAGTTGCTGTATTGATTCAACGACTTGTGTTGTGAATAATTATGTTGTGAAATAGGTGATGCTTCAACTCACAATTTTATTAGGCTGCTTCCTTCCGAGTGAAAACCCAGTTATCATCCCTCGTAAGATTTGGATTAAACCGATATCCCAATCCTTTAAATTCTTTCAATTCCTCAGGTTCACTTATGCGATGACGAACAAGGTAGTCTGACATAGCACCCCTAGCCTTCTTTGCAAAAAAACTGATAACCTTGAAATCGCCCCTTTTCTGATCTTTAAAAATCGGTGTTATCACACGCCCTTGCAAGGCGGGCTTGTCAACGGCATTGTAATATTCGTTTGAAGCCAGGTTTATTAAAATTTGAATTCCTGAATTTTTAATGGCGCTGTTGAGTGCATTCGTTAGAGTCGAACCCCAGAAGTCGTATAAATTTTTGCCCTGCGGCGTAGCTAGTTTTGTCCCCATTTCAAGACGATAAGGCTGGATTAGATCCAAAGGACGCAAGAGACCATAAAGCCCGGACAGAATCCGAAGATGCTTCTGCGCATAAGCGAAATCTTTCTCGTTGTACTCCTCAAAAGTAAATCCGGTATAAACATCACCCTTAAATGCCATTATCGCCTGTTTCGCATTGGATGTAGTGAACGGCAGACTCCAATCTTGGAAGCGTTGCTCATTCAAAGCTGCCAACTTAGAACTAATCGACATGAGTGAACACAGTTTGCTCTCTGATAATGTGCGAAGCGTGTTGATGAGGTTTTGGGAATGATCAAGGAATTCTGGGCACGAACTGGAGTTCGTAAATGACGGTGTCTCGAAATCGAGCGTTTTAGCGGGAGAAATAACAGCAACCATTGGGAAGAGTTTCGATAATCACAATTTAAAGTTCAAGCTTTAAGGGTTTGATGCCGTCAGGTCTCAAATTAAGCCCATTGAATCTGTTGTGAGAATCAGAATCCCCACTGCCTTATCGCAGCTGTAAACCGTTTAGAATGAAGGGTAGAGAACTGGATTGTGGGTGAAGGGAATCGAATTAATTATCTGATACATGAACTATTATCGATCTTTGAAGCCAGTTCATTAAATTTTGGTATATACTTCTAATAATTAAACACTTAAGTGGTTTTTCAAAATTGATAATGAGACTCGTTCTTGACAACTGCGATAAATATCTTACTTTTTTTGTGGTTGCGAGGTTCATTCCAGCAACTTTTAGAAAGATTTATAGGGAAGCATATATGAAATATTTCACTAAATTATTAATTATACATTTAGCTTTTGGCAGTGCTTGTATGTTTTCTGCTGAAGTTAATGTCTATTCGCACCGGCATTATGATTCTGATAAAATTCTTTTCAATCAATTCACTGAAGAAACTGGGATCAAGGTGAATGTGATTAAGGGCAGTGCGGATCAATTAATTCAGCGCCTGATCAGCGAAGGTGAAAACTCTCCTGCGGATGTGTTACTCACAGTCGATGCTGGTAGGTTGCACAGGGCCAAGGCTGCAGGGATTCTTCAGCCGGTTATTTCCCAAGGATTGAAGGAGAATGTTCCGGCTTCAATGCGAGATCCTGAGTCATATTGGTATGGGATGACAGTACGTTCCCGGGTGATCGTTTATTCGAAGGATCGTGTAAATCCAAGTGAGCTATCCACTTACGAAGCCTTGGCCAAGGCCAAGTGGAAAGGCCGAGTCGTAGCACGTTCCTCAAGCAACATATACAATCAATCCTTGCTGGCTTCTATTATTGCTGCCAATGGGATGGACAAGGCGCTTGCTTGGGCCAAAGGAGTTCGCAAAAACATGGCACGTGCTCCTCGTGGAAGTGATCGAGATCAGGCACGTGCCGTTGCAGCGGGCTTGGCTGATGTCGCCATTATGAACACGTACTATCTTGGTATTTTAGCGAACTCGTCTGTCGCCGCAGATCGTGATGTGACGAAAAAAGTAGGCGTTTTTTTCCCAAATCAAAAGGGGCGTGGTGCACATATCAATGTTAGCGGTGGCGGTGTAACAATCAGCTCAAAAAACAAAAGTGAAGCAATCAAGTTTTTGGAGTTCCTTACCAGC
>TARA_B110000467_G_scaffold23137_1_pt1 | contig 9995 bp, 13 predicted proteins | sample TARA_B110000467 | Tara Oceans TARA_B110000467 (sample SAMEA4398341) | marine metagenome | biome: Polar Biome; feature: [MES] marine water layer (ENVO:01000295) within the mesopelagic zone...; material: water (ENVO:00002006), including particulate matter (ENVO:01000060) such as...... | reverse complement strand
GTCTGTATTTACAATCTGCTCTATAAAATTTAACGGTTTTGTTTCCAACTTCAATAGTTTTTAATATGTTTACAAAGTTATCAAAATGACTTAATTAATATGAAAAATAAGCAAATAAAACATGGGTGTTGTAAAAGTAAATAATTTAATTGTCTACGCTTATCACGGATGTTTGGCAGAAGAGGCCGTTATAGGCAGTGAATATGTCATAAACATTAAGGCTTGGGGAAAGACAAAAGGGGCGGCAAAAAGCGACTCGCTTGAGGACGCAATCGACTACGTCTTGCTGTCGGATGTTGCTGTGGCTCAAATGAAAATTAGAGCAAACCTTCTAGAAAATGTTGTGGACAGAATTATCACAGCTTGTTTTAGTGGGTGTAAAAAAATAACAAAAATAAAAGTTGATGTGTCTAAATTAAACCCGCCAATAAACGCAAATGCGGAGTCTGTTTCTGTAAGTGTTAAAAAAAAGCGAAGTAAAATAGAGTAGTAAAAATAAAAAATTACACTAAATTTGCAGTCTTAAAATAATGGCGCCTTGGCCGAGTGGCTAGGCAGAGGTCTGCAAAACCTTCTACGGCGGTTCGAATCCGCCAGGCGCCTCAAAAACCCTCGCTATTGCTTTTCGGGGGTTTTGTTTTTTACTAAGTTAACAAAGGTTCTTGTGGGCTTTAAAAAATAAAAATGTTCGGAATATTTAAAAAAAAATCGGAAAAGGAAAAACTACAACAAAGATATGAGAAGCTTTTAAAGGAGGCGTATGATCTTTCTAGCACTAACAGAAAAGAAAGCGACAGAAAAACTTATGAAGCCGATTTGCTGGCTAAAGAAATGGAAGGGCTTGAGTAGGTTCTTATGAGTAAAAGGTCCTTGGCCATAGAGTTAGAAAAGAAAGGTTCTTTGGCAAATCTTTAATTGTTTGGTTTGGTTTTTATAAATTGCAAGAAGAACCGCTAAACAAAAAAAACAATGACAGGTGTTTTAGAATCAAAAATTGAAAAACTCTACGGGTGGGTTTTTTCAGAAAAAAACAAGGCAAGCTTTGAAAAAGTAACGCTATGGCTTTCAATATTTGGATTTGCAACACACCTTTTACTGATTTATGCAAAAAAGCTTGACCTCTTTCAGTTTCCGTTTGAAACAGAGCTGTTAGAGAGCCCGATTTCGGCAATATATACTCCATTTACAATAATTTTGATTTACGAGATTTATTTATTGGTGTTAAACCTGCCTCGTTCTTTTACAACCTCTGTCTCAAAACAATTTGAAATAATTTCTCTTATTTTAATCAGGAGAATTTTTGCTGACATTCCAAAAGTCAACCTAAACGCAGACTGGTTTAGCACAAGCGCAAACCTAGAGTTGATTTATAATGTTTTGGGGGTTTTAATAATGTATTACCTTATTTATCTTTTTAATAAAGCAAGGAGGGAAGCGGGCAAAAAACCCTTAACCCCGGCGATATCTCGTTTTGTAAACTCAAAAAAAGCTGTAAGCTTAGTTTTGTTGGCGATTCTGATTGCTATCTCTTTTAATAGTGTTTTAGGCTGGGCTAGCGGTCTTGTTTATAACAATGCAACTGAAGACATAAATGGGATTTTTTATAATGAGTTTTTCTCTGTTTTAATCCTGGCAGACGTTCTTATATTGCTTCTGTCGTTTCAATACACAGAAAGGTATAGCCAAATAGTTAGAAATACCGGTTTTATTATCTCTACAATTTTGATAAGACTTTCGTTTGGCGCAACAGGGCTAACAAACATCTCTCTAGTAATTTCAAGCGTCTTATTTGGGCTGTTAATTCTAAAAGTCTACAACCTTAGCGAAAAAGAACGAATAAGTGTGGTTGCCATAAAAACAAATCAGAAGTAAATTATGAAAAACTCTTTATTTAACCTACTGGGGTCTGTTATCGCCTTTTCTTTACCTTTTATAATTGCTGTTTTAACTGGGGTGGAAAATGTTGTTTTAGCTGTTCTTTTGGCTTTTTTCGTTCAGTGGACGTTCTTTATCCCTGCTTATATCTTTCAGACCGAAAAGTTTTATGATTTAATTGGGAGTGTAACCTATTTGTCTGTCGTTGTTTTTACGCTGTATAACTCTGACGTAAGGCCGCTAGAAAGCCTTGTTGTTGTGGGCTGTGTGGTTGTTTGGGCGGTTAGACTTGGAAGCTTTCTTTTTTTAAGAATTAAAAAAGCCGGTGAGGACAAAAGGTTTCGGTCGATTAAGCCCTCGTTCACTAGGTTTTTTATGACTTGGACGCTTCAGGGCACTTGGGTTTCGATGTGTTTGTTATGTGTGTTAACCGCTGTTTCGTCCAAAACAGGGGTTGGCTCTGGTTTTACATTTTGGCTTGGCCTAACCTTGTTTGTGGCTGGCTTTTCGCTTGAGGTGATTGCGGACTTACAAAAATCTAATTTTAAAAAAATTGAATCTAACAAAGATAAGTTTATAACTAGCGGTCTTTGGGGAAAATCAAGACACCCAAATTATCTTGGGGAGCTGATTTTGTGGATAGGAATTGCGGTGATGTCAATTACATCCCTAGAGGGGCTGCAGTATTTAACCTTAATTTCTCCTCTATTTGTGTATGTGCTACTTATGTATATTTCTGGAGTAAGAATGTTAGAGGAAAGTGGCGAAAAGAAATGGGGGCATTTAGACGAATATAAAAAACACCTTAAAGACACTCCAAAGTTTTTTCTACGACTTAACAAAAAACACAAATGAAAGAGGGGTATGTTTTAGCGCTTAAAGAAAGCCGAATTATAATAAGCCGCTTACGTTCTCTTTTAGAAGAAAACGACGTAAGTGTTAGGGTTGTTTCTGATACGATACCGGGTTATGAGATTTCTTTTAACATAGACGAGCTTTTTGTTCTTAAAAAACACTTAGCCCTGGCCGAGCCGATTATTAAAGAGTATAAAAAACTAATAGAGTCTTAGTTAAAGGGCTCCTTTTAAGATTAAAACAGCCCCTGAAACTACCAGGATTAAACTTAATATTGTTTTAATCGCCGCCGTGTTTTTCGTGTTAATTTTTGACGTAAGCTTTTTTGCAATAAATATTTTTATAACATCGGTTAAAAAGTATGTTCCTAAAATTGTAGCAAAAAAAGATAAAACACCTAATGAGCTGTTTTTATTAAGGTTAGGGACCACAACCAAAATAACTCCTGCCCAAAACAAAAGAACAGCAATGTTTATGATGTTTAAAGCAAAGCCTTTAATAAAAAGACCTATATAGTTGGTGGAAGATTCTTCTAGTTGAATTCTGTCGTCTTCTTTTCTTCTTTGTGTGAAAATATACGCTCCGTAAATCAAAAGTATTGCGCCTCCTAAAACAAAAAGGCCTGGTTGATTATTGATGTTGTCAACCAGCTGCTTGCTGGTGTAATAACAAAAAGTAATAAAAAAAATATCTGCTAGAATAACCCCTAAATCTAAAGAAATTGCCGCCTTAAACCCTTTGGTAATGCTTGTTTCTATGAGAACAAAAAAAACCGGCCCTAAAACAAAGCTTAAAAAAAAACCAATGGATATTGCGGTAAAAAGGTCTGTTATCATTACTGTTTATATAAATAATTAACCACACCTCCTAAAGTAATTTTTTCTACTATTTTACTGGTCTTATAGTGAACGTTCGCCTCTCCTCCAGCCTTTAAGTCAAGCTCTAGAAGTGCGGTTGCAAAGACATCAACAATTCCGCCTGCCTTTATAAACACCTTTGTTGTTTGGGTTGTTAAGTTTTTTGCATCAACCAACCCCCCTGTATAAGCGTCAATTTCATTGTGATTGGCGGTTCCTGTGAGTGTGGTTTTTCCTCCAGAAACAGCCCTTGAAACCAGGTCGGAGGTGACAACCTTTAAAGAAACGCTAGCCCCGCTCTCTGACTTGACAAAAAGAGAGGGCTCTCTAATTGTGTCCTTTGAAAAAACAAACGACCCTTCTTTTGCTTCAATTCTATAGATGTTTTTATAATATAAATCAACCTTGGTCTCAGAGCCTGATAGTCTTTTTTCAATCCCCATACGAACCTTAAGCTCTCCATTCTTGTTTTTTATAACAACGCTTCCTGCGTATTTACCGCTAATAACAACCTTGTTTTCTTCTGACTTTATTAAGTTGACTTTTAGTAAATCATAGGTTTGAACCTTGTGAAAGTCTCCAAGACCCCTGTTTATCTGGTTTTGAGAAAAAGAAAAAGAAGTAATTAAAAAGGTGGTTAAAAGAAGTGCGTGTTTCATGTTGTTGTTGGTTTTACTCTGCTAAGATAAAGTCTAATTGTTTTTTAATCAAATCTGCGTGTTTTACTTGAACTCGAACCGCATCACCGAGCTGGTATTTAACCTTTGTTTTTTTTCCTGTCAGGCTGTGGCTGTCTTTGTCATAAACAAAAAAGTCTCCTTTTAGGTCTCTAACAGGAATCATTCCTTCACACTTGTTTTCTACAATTTCAACAAATATTCCCCAATCGGTAATGCCTGAGATTACACCATTAAATTTTGTGTTCATTTTGTCTTGCATGTATTTTATCTGCATAAACTTGATAGAGTCTCTTTCTGCTCTAGTGGCTAGTATTTCTCTTTGCGTGCAATGATCACATGCGGAGCTATAAAAATCTACATTCGTTGCTCTTTCGTTGTTTAAATACTTTTCTAAAAGCCTGTGAACCATAACGTCAGGGTATCTTCTAATTGGGGAAGTAAAATGACTATAGTATTCAAAAGAAAGTCCGTAGTGGCCAATGTTGTTGGTTGTGTACTCTGCTTTACTCATAGATCTAATAGCTAAAGACTCTATTAGGCTTTGTTCTTTTTTTCCTTTAACTGACTTTAAAAGTATGTTTAACGATTCGGACATTTTGTTTTTTGAAGAAACGTCTAGCTTATAGCCCAAAGCCTTAGCTACTTCTTGTAAGGCTTTTATTTTGCTTTCGTCTGGAAGGTCGTGGACCCTGTAAATAAAAGGGGTTTTTTTTATTATTTTACCAACGTGTTCTGATACTTTTTTGTTGGCTAAAAGCATAAACTCTTCTACTAGTTTGTTTGCTTCTTTAGACTCTTTAACATAAACACCTGTTGGCTCTTTGTCTTTATTTATCGTAAACCTTACTTCTTTTTTGTCAAATGAAATTGCTCCTTGTTTCATTCTTAGTTTTCTCATTTCTACAGCAATTTCATTTAATTTTAATATTGCTATTTTAACGCTGTCTGGTATTTTGTATTCTTTTTTTGTTAGAGAAATGTCTTTATTTATTACAACATCTTTTGTTTCTATTACCTCTTGAGCTTCTTCGTAGCTAAATCTATAATCGCTATTTATAACTGTTTTTCCAAACCATTGGTTTGTTACAGAGTTGTTTTTAATAATAAATACTGCTGAAAAAGTAAACTTTTCTTCCTTAGGTCTTAAAGAACACGCTTTGTTTGAAAGAATTTCTGGAAGCATTGGGACAACCCTATCTACTAAATAAACAGAGGTTGCCCTGTTAAAAGCTTCATTATCTAAAATAGTTTTTGGTTGTAGATAGTGAGAAACATCAGCAATATGTATTCCTATTTCGTAACTATTTTCATCTAGTTTTTTAAAAGATATTGCATCATCAAAATCTTTAGCATCTACAGGGTCTATAGTAAAAGTTAGCGCTTTTCTAAAGTCTCTTCTTTTAGAAATTTCTTCTTTATTTATAGAGGTATCTATGTTGTTTGCAAACTCTTTTATTTCATTTTCAAAATCATAAGGAAGGCCATGCTCCGCTAATATCGAGTGTATTTCTGTATTGTGTTCCCCTTCTGCCCCTAAAACACTTTTTATTATACCGTTTGGAGATTGGCTGTTTTTTCTCCACTCTGTAATTTTAACTAAAACTTTCTCGTTGTTGTTTGCCTTGTTAATTTTGTCTTTTGGAATAAATACATCTACATGTATCCTTTTGTTATCTATTAGTACAAATGCAAATTTCTCACTTATTTGTATTTTCCCAACATATTCAGATTTCTCTCTTTTTACAAGATTTATAATATCTCCAAGGTACTTTCCGTTCTTTTTTCTTGTAAAAACATACACTTCAACAACGTCACTGTGAAGATATTGTCCAATATTTTCTATGTGTATTTTTTCTTCTATGTTTTCACATATAACAACAGCTGCACCTCTGGTGGAAACTTCTAATATTCCTACAAATTTGTTTTTTGTACTGGTGTTGTTTTCTTTATTATTATTTCTTCTTCTGCTCAAAATGTTATTATTAAAAAATCAAAAGTAAAGTATCTATTAAATATCTTGTTATATAAAACTCTAACTTATAAACAATTAAATATAAAATAGCTTTATTACATATTAATATAAAAATTTTTTGTGAGTTTAATATACTCTTCTGTATATTGATGACGTGACTTCTCTAGTATTAGAGAGCTTTCTATAATTTCCTCTCTGAAAAAAGAAAAAACTAATAAGGTTCTTATTATTTTAGATTTCTCATTTCCTTTGACTCTACAAATTTCTCTAACATATAATTTGTTTTGTTTAGCTAAATTTATAAAGTTTACTTCCTCTTTAAAAGGTATTATTGTTGTAAATATTCCTTTTTTTGATAATATTTTTGATACTCCATAAAGTAAATCTTTAAAGCTTAGAGAAGAAGTAAATCTTGCGTAGTTTCTTTCTTTTTTCTTAGATTCAAAAGTATCTGTATAAAACGGAGGGTTAGATATTATCAAATCATAGTGTTGTTGTTCTTTTAAAATTTGAACTGAGAAATCTTCAAAGGAAGAGTGATAACAATATAATCTATCATGCCAGTCTGAATTTTCAAAATTAGTTACTGTTTGTTCAAAGGATTTTTCTTCTATTTCGATAGAATCTATAACTGTAGCATTTGAACGTTGTGCTAACATAAGAGAAATAAGGCCTGTACCACTACCTATATCTAAAATATTATTTGGTTTACTTTTTAATGGACACCAAGCTCCTAATAAAACTCCGTCAGTACCAACCTTCATAGCGGTATTTGCTTGAAAAATCTTAAATTTCTTAAATATAAAAGGTTGTTCTTTTATGATATAATTTTTTATATTAAATATTACGCGTTGTTTTTAATTTATCTCTTAATTTCTTCTTAAAAAAACAATACTATAACTTATAAACATTTATAAACATAATACTATTTTTTTTAAATTAATTAAATAATAAATGATTGTTATTATAGGCTGTTAATACCTACTAAAACTTTTTTAAAATAAACCTTATATTGTTTTATTAAGATTTAGTTAATAGGATATAAACAAGTTACAAGTAAGTAAAGAACTAATAACAAGAAGATTAGGCAAATGATTAACAAACTCTTTTTATATATAAAAAAGAAGAAACTTAATAAATTTAAACTAAAAAACAGTTAATAACTCGTGTTTTTTAGTTAGTAATGTGTAAACAAAAAACAACAAGTAAAATTGTTTTTTTAGGCGAATTTGTTAAGATAAAAAACAGCTTTACAAAACGTTATTAGTTATTAATAATTATCTTTAGATATTAACAATAAAACCACAGTTTATGAACGTTTCAATTGGTAATGACCACGCAGGAACAGAATACAAGTTTAAAATAATAGAGCACCTAAATAAAAAAGGTTTCAAAATAACAAACCACGGAACAGACTCAGAAGAAAGCGTAGATTACCCCGATTTTATTCACCCAGTATCAAAAGATGTAAAAAACAGCACTTCTGAAATCGGAGTAATTATTTGTGGTAGCGGAAACGGAGCTTCTATGAGCGCCAACAAACACCAGGGGGTTCGCTCGGCTCTTTGTTGGAATAAAGAGATATGCAAACTCTCAAGAGAACATAATAATGCTAACGTCATAAGCATTCCAGCTAGGTATGTGACGGTTGAAGAAGCAATAGAGATGGTAGATGTTTTTATAAACACACCCTTTGAAGGAGGTAGGCACCAAAGGAGGGTTGAAAAAATAAACAACAAAGATTGAAAATAACAACATACACATACCATCAGCTAAGCAAAGAGATGCTTTATCAAATAATAAGGCTAAGGTTAGAGGTTTTTGTTCTTGAGCAAAACTGCATCTACCAAGATTTAGATAATAAGGACCAAAAAGCAATACACCTTGTTGGCGAAGAAGACGGAAAATTAATAGCATACACGAGGTTATTTAAAAAAGGTGATTACTTCGAAAACGCTAGCATAGGCAGGGTAATAGTAAAAAAAGAAAGCAGAAAAAAAGACTACGGAAAAACAATAATGCAAAAGTCTATAGAAGAGCTAAAAAACGAACATAACGAAGAAAATATAGAAATTTCAGCACAGAAATATTTAATAAAATTTTACCTCGACCTAGGGTTTAAAAAAATTGGAGAGGAATATTTAGAAGATAATATTCCTCATATAAAAATGCTGTTAAAGACCTGACCCTATCAAGATTTCAACCCTTCTGTCCTTTTCAGGCTTTCCTCCTAATGGAAAACGGTGGCCCATCCCTTCATAAGACATTCTTTTTGGATCAACTCCTTTCTCGATAAAATAATCATAAACAAACATTGCTCTAACCAAAGAAAGGTTTCTTTTTTTTGTTGCCCTGTCAATAGCGTCTTTTTGACCAGAGGTACAGCAAACGTGACCTTGAATAATAAAAGAAAAAGGAAGGTCCTTTATTTTATCAAAAGCCACGTCAAGACTTTTTTTAGAGCTAGGAGTTAAATAAGAATAACCGGTTAAAAAAAGAAGGTTTTCAATCACCAAAGAACTCCCTTTTTTAATAACCTCTTTTTTTTCTTGCTCCTCTTCATCCAAAGAAACAACAAGCTCAACCTTACGATTTAACGCTCTAAGCCTTTTAGCGGTAACAGCTTTTACCTTTCTAAAAAGAAGCTCTCCTTTTCCGTCCACATTAGTTATTTTTTTTTGGTCGACACCGTTTGATAATAGAATTTTTTTAATTCCTTCAGCTCTTTGTTGTGACAAAATCAAGTTATAAGAGCTTGCTCCGCGGTCATCACAAAAACCATAAACCTCTACAGCAGAAATGTTTTCCTCGCTAACAGATAATAAAAAAGACAGAAGCCTGTTCTGTTCAATGTCTGAGACGGCAGAAAAATCTGTTTCAAAATAAACGGTATGTTTTTTCTCTTGAGAAAAGCTTAAAAAAGACAAAAAAAGAAAAAGACAAAAAGTTCTCAAAAGACTATTTTTTTTTAGAGTTAAACTTTTCCATTACCCCGCGAAATCCTTTAGCTATTTGAGCAAGCGGAGTAATTTTAACGCCTAAATAAACAAAAACCAAAGTGTGCCCAACAAACAAATCATCCTCTAAACAGTTTAACCTAAAAGCCTCTCTCATTCTTCTTTTAACTAAATTCCTATCAACAGCAAGGCTTATTTTTTTTTTACCAACAGTAAAAGCAACGCTAGAATTGACAGCCCCCATATTTTTTATATAAAAAAGCTTAATAGGAAAAGAAGAAACAGAAAGCCCTTTGTCAAAAACAAAGCTTATTTCTTTTTTAGACTTTAACCTCTCTATAATCAACATAAAACCCTCTTTTTTTACATCGTAAAGGTATAAATAAAATAACTAAATAGAATTGTTCTTTTTGTCTGTGTCAGCACTTTTATTAAGAGGATCCACAACGACTTTAGCGAGAGACTCTTTTGCCACACAAACATCAAAAGAGTAGTGTTTTTTCGCCCAGCTCCAAGGCTCTAAAAGACGAACGTCACCCCCCAAAGGCTTATGTCCCCTGCTCATTAATAAAGGGATGTGATACTTTTTAACCAAGCCGCTTTCCGTTTCTATTAAAACGTCTGAAGGAATCGCCATTTCACCTTTTCTTTTTAAAGAAAGAAGAGAGTGTTCGTGCTCCCGCCCACTTGTTATAAGAGAGTCGCAATAAGTGGTTTTTTGCGACAAAAGAATCTCTGAGTCAACAACAGCGTAATCTATTGTTTTTGTGGTTTGAGCCCAATCCATTAAGTACCAATC
>TARA_B110000467_G_scaffold76044_1_pt1 | contig 10111 bp, 10 predicted proteins | sample TARA_B110000467 | Tara Oceans TARA_B110000467 (sample SAMEA4398341) | marine metagenome | biome: Polar Biome; feature: [MES] marine water layer (ENVO:01000295) within the mesopelagic zone...; material: water (ENVO:00002006), including particulate matter (ENVO:01000060) such as...... | reverse complement strand
GTTCCTAACTAGATTGAGTGAATGTGAGTATGTGTTTGCTCCTAGAGGTGTAGGATCAAGTTCATTTCGATTATATGAGGCTATGTCAGTAGGATCTATTCCTATTGTAACGGGTATGATAGAATATCCTTTTGAGTCTCGAGTAAGGTGGGATGATATGTGCTTTCGTGGGGAGTTGAGAGATATTGAATTATTAATCAATAAATGTGATAGTACTAGTATAGGAGTGTATAATCAGATGAGAGAACGATCGATGGATTTTTGGGACTACTATTGCAGACATGACAGACTGTACAATAAACTTATAGATATAATTGATGACAATATTTGATATACTGAATGATATACTCTTCACTAAGAAGGGTAATCTCTTAAAGAATGTAGATGAAGAGAGTTCCTTTAATAATTACATGGTTAATAGGTGGGTTAGTATGTATAGCCCTTCATTAGCTATCGTTATTAATAGTACAGGTAATTGGTTGTGGAGTGTATTTGAAACAAAACAAGATTATTACAAGTTTATCAATACCATAATACCTCGTGTATCTAGGAAGAGAATACACTATATTAAGAAGGTTAAACCAGAAGACAAACCAAAAGAGATAGAAAACATTCAATTACTCGCAAAGAGACTTGAACTCTCGCAAAGGGAGATTAAATCTTATTATGAGTACAGCAGCGAATACAGCACAACTTCAACAAGCCCAGACACAACTTAGAGATAAAGTTAAGGGTACCATTCAACTCGATAATTATGTAACGAGTGAGAATTTTGATTTATTTGGTTTTGAACTATCTAAAGTCTTAGATGATATTATTTTAGTAAAATTTCTAGACTGTAATGATGATGGTTCTGAGCTATTTAAGAATGGTGTCTGGGTTCCAATTAACGCAACTACATTCACATGGAGAATCGGTGAAGTTATCTTAGCTGGACCTAATTGTGAATATGTTGAGCCTGGTAGTGTGGTTTGTTTTCCTAACGATAAAGGTATTCAGGTAGGTAATTTAGAAATTGACGGTCATGGTAAGCTTAAAAATAGCTGTTTTCTAAATGAAGCTAGAATCTTTGGTATTTGTAAGACAAAGGAAGCAGATAGTGAATGAAGGTAGGTATACCAACACTACGTGTGTTGCTTGAAAATAACGTACTCGAGATAAAGTTCAAGCGCCGGAGACCAAAAGCTGGAGCACCACCTACGCGTAGAATGTTATGCACTAATAGTCCTGTTGTATTGCAAAGTAGTACCGGTAGACAAACTCTACATTATAAGACAGCAACCGGTACTCCTAAGTATAGCCCTACAGCAAAGAATCTAGTAATAGCATGGGATATATTTAAACAAGATTACAGGGCTATAAGCGGAGACAATATAGAAGTTATAAATACTATACCTATTAGTGGTGATGGTAAAGAATTCTGGCAATATTTCGCAGATACTATACATCCAATGACAGCACAACAGAAAGCGAGTTTCTTTAATGTCTGATCTAGTGTATAAGAAGATCAAGTTACTTGAGCGTATGTTACAGAAGAATGTAGTATTTAATATAGGTACAAAAACAATACGAAGAGGAAGATTGTTACTATTTAATATAGATGAATATTATATTAAGTTCACTATCAAAACAAATAAGAATGTTATTAAGACATATGATGCTCCATATCCGTATGACATAGAGGTGGGGGATAATTCTATTAAACTATCTTACAAACTCGAGACGTTTTGTAGAGGTAATGTCAAAAAAGAAGAGTTCCTCCGGGAGCAATTACCAGTTGGTAATAACAAACTATATGATACGAAGCTAATAATTACGAATATTGACCCAATGGTTAATAAGTAATTACATGGCACATATAGAACCCGTATTTTCAAAAATTCCTCCTTCTAAGGGAGATGTAGATTATTCACCATTAGGTGGCGAAGTAGGCTTAGAGGCTGCTGATGTAGCTAAAATTCAAGCAGTCGCAAGCGCAGAAGCAACCGCAGCTCTAGAAGCTGGTTACGGTGAAGTTGGTGATGGTGAGGTTTTAGACCATGTTCGTAAAAGAAATCTTGGGTATTAGTACCTAATAAGATTTAAACACAAAAAGTTCCCAAAACGTCTATCATTCGATAGTTATATAATAATATAGCGATACCTACCGCTATCAATGTCTTAAGAAGTAATGGGTAAGGACAAGGTAAGTAATTTTATCCGGCTGATTTGGTACATACACAATGCACCTATGAACCAACATAGATTACATTGAGTATGGTAATAATATCCGTATTGATATGTTTTACACAAAAGACGCACTCTTCGAGATATTAACTTTATGGAGAATCCTGACCTAATAAACTCCGGTTATAAATAACCATTAATATATGCCGACAAAAGTCGCAGTTCGGTGCTATGCGGGGGTTAAACCGCCGTTTTTCACCTGCCGTCTAGCAGTTGTGTTTAATTTAGCTTTGTTCGTTCTAGCAGTTCTCTCTGCCAAGTTAAGTCCTATCTCTTGAGCTAACCACTGCTCACACTCGTGTACCGAAAATGCTGATAGGCAGTACTGTAGCGTTGTTTCACACTTTTGTACCATATATTATAATATAGTATGATAATGAGAAGTCAACTGATAAATAATAATAGTACATGAGAGAACAACCATTCTATTTCGAGATCAAGGATATAATGACCCAATTTGTGGGAGCATTTAATAATATCATTATAAGCCGGCATAACAAGGATAGAGACGTTAGATCAAAGGTTCATGTGAGATATGTATACGCACCTAAGCAACGCGTTGTACATGATTTAACTAACAAGGCCAAGCATTTAACCCTACCTGTCGTTGCTGTCAACATTGGAAGTGTTAGTAGAGATGAATCTAGAGTGTTTAACAAAATAGAAGGATCGTATTTTGCTAGCGAAGAAACACATATAAGTGCTACTAGAACTGATAAATCTCAATCTACATACAACATGCCTCAACCAGTGCCGATTAATATAGAGGTTAATATGAGTATTTTAGCTAGATATCAAACAGACGTTGAGCAAATAATTAGTAATTTTGTACCTTACAATGACCCATATATTGTAATCTCATGGAAATTACCTGAAGGTTTTAGTGGTAAGGATCAAGAGATTAGATCAGAGGTATTATGGAATGGTAATTTGAGTATGAACTACCCGGATGATTTGAGTAGTACCACACCTTATAGATTAGCATGCGATACGTCTTTCACTATAAAGACATGGTTATTTAAAAAACATAGAGCCCCGGTAACTAATGTATTCAAGATCACAACCAACCTTTCACCGGTCACTGAAATACCTAATGACTTCTCTTTCATTACACCTTATTATGATGAACTGACTGAAAGTTCGTACACATCTGGACTGGGACCACCGTTAACAGCAGCTCCCTTTATAACTCATATAGACACAGAACGTTATGAAGAGAATGAAATCCTAGGATACAACATGGCATCCACAACTGGAGTATATCTATCCAGTAATGATATAAATAGTTTGAGTGGTGTAGAGGTTGTACCATTCACTGATCCGTATCTATCATCTATATACCCATCTTTCTCTGGTGTACCCATCAACTACAATATAGTCAACGATAATAAGATATACTTTAATCTCCCAGAAATTCCTAAGAATGTTACATATGATTTAATTATACAAAATATAGGTGGATATGACACTGCGCTTAACTCCACACTTCATGGCAAAGGAATATTCCTATCATAAATAATTAGGATGACTGATTGTAATAACAATATAACTTTAAACGACTTACCAACATGTAGTAATGTTGATAATCAGGGATACTTGATTGTACAGAATACAGATAGCGCATGCAAGGTTAAGATCACGGATTTGGTTTTAGGTGTTGAGAATGTAGATTTTTATCCAGAGCTACTTGATATTATATCTCAATTAGAAACATTGACAGCAATTGTACAATCTAAATCAGCAGAATGGGATACATGTTATACGACTACTAATACAAACAGCGCTGCATGGGGACAGGTTGATAGCTTAGGTTTAGCAGAAGTTGGTAGTATTGTTGAATCAACGAGTGCAGAATGGAGCAGTACGACGACTCTAGTATTCGCGAAGAGCGCTCAATGGGATTCAGCTTATACATATATGACTGACTACTCAACTCAATGGAATGACGCATTAAATATTATAAATTTATATCCAGACTATACCGAAACCATAGGAATAGTACAAACACTCTCGAGTCAATGGAACGCCGCATATGACAGTAACCACGATCACTAATGAGAAATGTTAAAATCTCCGCTGGTGATAGCTGGAAGTCTCTCGATATAAATTATGAGTTTGATGATAGAGTTAAGCTCGATAATACTAGTGTAACTAGTGTTGATGGTGTAGCGTTAAATCTGAATAAAACTCTATCAAATAATGTCGATATAACTAACAATAATTATACTGCTATGATGTTAACTGATATGACTAGAATAAGCGATATAATGTCAGTCGACCTATATACGGATAAATTTCCAGAACAATTCACAACCTCAATTGTATTTGATGCTTTTCCTAGTGTTAATGGCGGTAGTAAGTATCTTAAGACCCTCCCGCGGAATGATGATAGTGATGACAGGGATCTAATATTTGGTACTGCCACAGTTAATGGTAATAATTATACGAGTTTCTATTATGAGCAGGACCCCAATGATGATAATAGTATATATTACAGTATCAATTTAATTGACAGTAATACCTTAACTATTAGCCATAATGATAACTATGCTAATGTATACCTTACACTATCAAGTAATAATGTGTTTACGTTTAAGGTATCCCCATTAAACGTTCCTACAGATAATCAAACATTTAATTATACAATAAACAGAAAATCCGGATATTTGATATTAATGAAGGTTGTTGATGGTGTAATGAGATATATAGGTAGTGACGGTAATAATATAGTACTATTACTACCGAATGTAGATCAACCTAATTACCCATTTGCTAGTATAATAAAGACGATACCGAACATTAAGAAGACCGGCAATCTTAAGATACCTAGTAATTGGGTTAGTTATAGGACGACCGGTGATCAGAATAATCTTAATATAAATGAGAGTAAGAGTTATGAGAATATATTCAGTAACTATGTATTTAGTAACCAATACGCAACAATTACTGGCACGGATATGAATTTAGATATAATGCCGTTAAAGAACCAACTGACACCGGACTATAATTCAAACCGTGGTAACCCATTTCCTAACTATATTGACTGTGATCATAGAGAATATGACCGGATTTTTTCCGGAACTAATCAAGTAAAAGGGTTAACAGATCTACACTTTGGCTATAATAGCTATACAACAGATATATCAATCCCCGGAGATAAAATAACATATTTTCACGCTCCTCAAGACATGTACCCGTACGAGAAAATAAATATAAATGATAGTGGGTTAATTGAGGCTGGTGCCATTGGTGGTGACTCTCCTATAGTATCTGACAAATTATTTAAGAAAGCAGCGGATTATAAATATAACTCACCTTATGGTGCTCCGACAGATGAGGAGACAGGTGTATGGCTATGTACTTGGTTGAAGAGCTCAATAGAATCTCCATGGGATTCATCCGCGGAATATGACAAGGATATAATAGTAAGTTATAAAGGTAAAGTGTATAAGTCACGATCTAGTAACACTAATGTCAAACCGGCATCAAGTAGAATAACGTGGGAAGAGAGACCGGATTTGGCCCCGGTTTGGGTCGACCGGTATTATAACCCAGAGCAGTTCACCTCACAACAAGCCCTAGAGTTTACAGAGCAATATTCATCATATAAATCTAAGTTTACTCACATAGTAACATCACTAAGCGCTCAACAAGACTACATATTTGATAAGCTAAGTGATGTTACATTCGAGCCGGGATGTTTGTATGCATACTATAGAGTAGGTACTATAGAGAATAATATAACGATCAATAGTATGGATGAGCATCTTGTACATTCAGGTCAAGAGCCTGTTTACAAACAGGATAGATCCTCATATATTAATACTAATGAATACATGTCATTTGACGGTAGTACATATATAGAGACTACTGCTTTGAATAATACTAAAAATAGTGATTATACTATATCATTCAACTTATCCATTGATGACTGGACTAAGCCATTCGGCGGCCAGTTTGTAGGTAATTATACAAACCATGGAGTGGGGTTCTATAACATAATGCACACTACTCCATATATTATTATACCAGGCTTAACAAGTACAAGTTTATATAATACAGACCTCGATATAGTATTAAATATACCGGTTTCAGCAGTAGATGTCGCTCATGGAATAGGTAATGAGAATATACATATATTAACAGGTACTGTCGGTGATTATGAGATACATCAGTATGACACCACTGGAATGCTAGTAGAACAAACACCACTATCCGAGATTACAGTAGAAATTGTATCCATGAATATTGATCACAGTAATATATACCTACTTGATATCAACAACATTATATACAAGTATGATATTAATAATGAATTAATTGATCAGCTGTTATACCCTTTCCCCGGTGTTATAGGAACCGGATCGGCTAAGACCTATATGGATATGTTTAATGAATATGAGTATAGGATCAACTGTGATACATATACTACTGATATATCTGGAAGTGTGTGGTATAAGGATAGTGGTAATATATTGAAGTATACTCAATCCAATAAGTTAGGTCAAGCTGCAGTATATAATAATACCATAGATGGTGTGGCTGTGTCATTAATAGCGACTGAGAGAGTGAGAGGTGCAGAGGGTAATAGCATTATCCTTACTGGTAATGGAGTTGATACATTATCAAATCTCGTTGAGACATGGAATAATAATAACGGTGGTAATACAGTTCAGATTATAAGCGGTGACGCTAGCAAAGGATTAATACTTCACATATCACAACAACTACAATTGACCGGTGGACGTTCACAAGGTCAAGCTACCACGAATATCGCGTTATCCGCGGCCACCGGAGAGGATATTGTCAGTATTAAGTCTGATGAAAATAATAATATATGGGCTATTGTGAAGAATGATACTGAGGCTAAGATTTATAAGCTTGATAATGATCGGAATGTTATATTTGCTAGCTCGTTATCTGCAATCGATAGTACCTTACAATATTATATGTCAGGGAATACATATATGGATATAGTATCAGAATTCAACAACGGCGTATATGATAATAATATAATTATCATGAATCAAAATCCCATGGAGGATACGGTGATTAAGTATACTAAGCTTAATAGTGATGGTAGCTTAAAATCAACAACCACCAAAATTGTACCTCACCTTACAGATATCAATATAAGTAATCTCCATAATATAACTAATTATGAGACAGTTAAGCGCATGTGTAATGATATAATTAACACTAATCACGTAGTGTTTAAGACTAGATTACAGAGCTATTTTGACACTGACAAGACGTATACGTTGCTTCTAAAATATGATGTGACAAGATTAACGCCCGGATTTCATCATTTCGCCGCTAGCTTTAACTCTACAAATGGTAATATAACCCTATTTGTTGACGGGGACTTACAACGCGCTATGACCTCTGATGATGTGTATACTGGAGCGGCATATAAATATACTAAGACTATACATAACCCACTTATGGTAGGCACTGAACCATATTTTAATAATATAACATTCAACGAACATCTCAACAAAGATGGATACTCTTTTATATCGAATTGTACTATACAAAACCTCCGCATATATAATGATACTTTAAACTTCCATAAGATACGCGCTTTGACCCGCGAAACCAAGACAATTCAAGATATATGCCTAACATTACCAACTGGTAAGAGAAGTTATATAGATCAAGTTAAGAGTATATATAAACACCAAACCCCCGGGAGAAAGTCCACTGATATTAATATTGATATAATAAGCCGGACCTTAACAGGAGCAGATATTAAACAACAGATAGATACTGCAGTTTCTACTCATGTCACTAGCGAGCTTCCGGTAAACTCAACAATAAATAAGATTAACTGGATACATTAATGTCAACACATATAACACAAACTAGTAGTTTTAACCAAAAATTACTCAATACACTGAGTGATAGAGGTATAGTACAGGATCGACTCCCCGGTGATGTACTAATATTACCGAGAGATATGAATGACATATCAGTCAGTGTAAATGATTTTGTTGTATCTGAGACCATTAACTATAGTTTGGATAGTCTATATAATAACTGGTTGTACTTGATATCGAGCTCAATAATACCTAGTAATAATATACCGAACGCCGACTATTATAATAGTATAATAGCATATACTCCTTCAACTGGAGTTAATTGGTTTAATAGTACACAATTTCCTGACATATCATCTACTACACCTAACGGAGATTTAGAGGGCATTAAGAAGATAACGAAATTAACGAATACTGTAAATCCGAATAATTATAATATAATCGCAACCACGACTACTAATATAATATTATTGAGCGGTACGAGTGATAGTAGTGTCAATATTATAATAAATGATCAAAATCCATTAAATATAATTACATCGGATAGTAGTGTAACACACCCATCTAATAATATAAATTTATTGAGTATCTCAGATCACCTGGTTAATAGATCTAACGAATTATTTGTACTTGATGACTCACTAAAATCTTTATTTAAGTTTGATATTAGCGGAATACTAACACTCGATAAGGCTGTACTAAATAACGATACCCCCGGTCGGTTAATGACTGGTATGGTCGGAAGCGCTGGTTTGATTACGGATAGGAATAGATTCTATAATCCGACGTCCATGGTAAGTGTTGATGATTTAATATATGTGCTAGACTATCACCCTGTACAAGGGTCAGTAATAAAGCAATTTGATTCTCAATTAAACTGGAAGAGTAATACTAGCTTAGGATTAGCCCTTTCAACCGGTCCAGTTGATATTGAATATAACACCAGTACACGTAGATTTTATATACTATGTCACTTGACGTCATATGGTGGTCCTCCTTCAGTACCAGTTGTTATTGTTTATGACGAGATGTTTAACTTTATAGAGACGGTGGAATTGATGACCCCTGGAGTACATAGTGATACCATTAAGAGTGAGATATTTAAGAGTATAAACTTCAGTATAGAGAACCCGAACATAATGTATATATTAACATCAAGTAATATATATAAAAAATATGTAACGCGACCTACGGAGTTCATTGGCCGCTTCCGGTTGGGAGAGAAGGCGATAGGAACAGGTGATACAGGGAGCATGGATTTTCAAGATATAACGATAACCTCAACTGTAATTACACACGGAGATGAATCAATACAAAAGGATGAAATACTGCTATATGAGTCAGTATATGAAGTTATGCATGAGTTTAAAGAGGATAGTAATTATGAGCAAAGTCTCGAAACTCAATTTGACGAAAAGGTATTATATCTTCCGGAACTAATAATCAACCCAGGAGAGGGAGTGAATACATTTGTATATAATAAGACACTGATGAAGCATATATACAATAATTCTATATTATTAGAAAATACATCTCGAAAATTCACCACCACATATGACGGTTCCGGAATTTCACAGTATGTTGGTTTTCAATATCTTAATATATCAGAACTATCAACAATACAGTACATACCCACAATGAATAATTATATAGGTGTTAACGAGATTGTGACTACCCATACTATAAATAGATGTTTAGAGGAAATATATAAGTTACAGCTCAAATTACTAAGCAGTATGCAAGAGAAACCAACCAATATATACCCATTAGTGAGTTCCCCGGTTATCTTGAAGGTTTAAATTTATATATACTTGTTATAGAAAAAAATACAACAATATGTGACACCTTTCTACGAAATAGGAGTATAATTATACTGCTACTCCAATAAATAATTACAATGGCCGGTAACAGAAAATTTCACAATAAGTTTCACTCTGCGAATCATCACACGCTTCCTAGTCCTCATATAATAGATAGTGGGTTAGATCCTCTAGCTAGTCATGACTTTCCTTTCATTGGTGACTTTGTTCTTAATGGTACAGTTAGCTCCAGTAATAATTACCTTC
>TARA_B110000467_G_scaffold165003_1_pt1 | contig 10129 bp, 9 predicted proteins | sample TARA_B110000467 | Tara Oceans TARA_B110000467 (sample SAMEA4398341) | marine metagenome | biome: Polar Biome; feature: [MES] marine water layer (ENVO:01000295) within the mesopelagic zone...; material: water (ENVO:00002006), including particulate matter (ENVO:01000060) such as...... | reverse complement strand
TACTAGAGGAATGTTATCAACTAGAGATATTGCTCTGAATCTAATATGATTATCAGTTGAAGTGTATTTATTTAAATCACAAGCAAAATGTGTGGCTGTAGATGCAGAACCACCATTTCCAATAATGAAGATTTTTTTTCGATTTAATCGTGCTTCGTTTAAAAGATCTAATGTTTTAGATATATCATCTTTAGATATTTTTGAAATAATATTCTGTAAATCAACAAAGTAATTGTCAATTTCAACAGTCATTGTACACCTTCAGAGAGATTCACTATATTATTTGTACCATTTGACTCAAAAGGTAGAAAAATCTCTTTCATTTCATGTGATAAAAATTCTCTTCGTATATCTTTTTTAGATTGTTTATCATTTACGTATAGCATAAAAATTCCCCCTCCACCTGCACCGATTAATTTACCGCCATAAGCACCTAATTTTTTTGTAGTTTCATATAATTTATCAATTGATGAATTAGATATTTTTTGTGAGGTTTGTTTTTTTGCTTCCCAATGTTCATTCATTATATGACCAAATTCATCAACATTCCCTTTTTCTAATTCAGTTTTAGTTCTTAATCCAAGATTTTTAATTTTTCTTAAATGTTCAATTTTTTCAGGTATATCATGAGCTGTTTGTTTTTGATCTTCTAGAATATTGGAAGCAGATCGTGTTAATCCAGTATCAAAAAATAATAAATTTTTTTCAAGTTCATTTTTAGAATACTCAGAAATTTGTAATGGAGTTACAGAAACTTTACCATTTTTGGCTATATCAAAACATTGTATTCCACCATATGTAGCAATATATTCATCTTGTTTACCAGATGGTTGATTAAGTGAATTCATTTGAATATGACATGCTAATTCAGCTAACTCTTCTTTTTCAATAGTCTTTCCCAAATAACCGTATAATGAATTCAATAGTCCAACAGTAAAACTTCCTGATGAACCAAGACCAGTTCTAGCCCCAATATCAGCATAAGATAAAACAACCAAATGATCCTTTAGATTAGTTTGTTTCAAACATTCTTTAATTATCGGATGAGTAATTTTTTCAGCAGTATCACAAATTTCATACTGAGAATAACTAAGAAGAATGTCAGGATGAACTCGTTTTGATACTAAAATATACATAAATTTTTGAATTGCACCAGAAATAAAGAAACCTTCCTCTTTTTCATAGAAAAATGGTAAATCAGTACCACCACCACCTAAGCTAATTCTAAATGGAGTCTTTGAAAGTATTAAATTAGTTGTAGAAATTGATTTTCACCATTAGAAAATCATTGCTTGATTATATAATAGTGTTATATTTTTTTAGATATAATTAAAAATGTAGGAGTGTATTTACTAAAAAAAGATTTTTTATTTAATTTAGATTAAATTATTTTTAAAAATAATATTTTTAAAATATAGATTGAATAATTTTCCATAGATATATTGGGAAGGCTAAAAATAAAATAATATTGAAAATATTATTAGTAAACATCAATGTTGGCGGATATGCTGGTGGATCTGGACAATTAATGAATATTGCAAGAGGATTAAAAAAGTTAGGACATACAGTTGCATTTGTAACAACAGATGCAAATGTATATTCTCATGATAAAGAACAAACTAAGCAGTATAATCAAATTAAAAAACAATTGCAAGAAGCAAATGAAAAAATAATTACAGTTGATGATGTTTCAGTATTACCAATTCATACAACAATTCCAAAATTGGGTTTATTTTGTCCAAATGCATCAAACATTGGAAAAAATATTATTCCACAATATGATCTGGTTCATGTTTTCAATTGGTACTATCATCTAGCAATAGTTTTTACAAAAATTGCTCATCAAGAAAAAATACCTTTCATTTTTTCTGCAGCAGGTGGATTACAAGAAAAAGCTAAAGAATTGAAAAAACGTCAAAAATGGGTTGTTGATAAGTTATTTACTAATAAAATGATACAGAATTCAACAATTCTTCATTCAGTGGGTGATTTAGAAACAAAATCATATGTGAATTCTGGAGCTTCACCAAAAAAAATTGTCAGGATTGATCATGGAATAGATTTAGAGGATTTTATTATTAAAAAGGAATCAGGAATAATTGAAAAATGGGGTTTGAAAGATCAGTCATTCATATTATTTCTAAGTAGAATTAATCAAAAAAAAGGAATAGAACTTCTCATAAATTCGTATAAAAAAATAAGAAGTAATAATGAAGTTTTTTTGATAATTGCAGGTTCTGGAGAAGAAAATTATATAAAAAAATTGAAAAATTTGGTTTTAAAATTAGGACTAGAAAATAGTATTAAATTTACTGGTTTCGTAACAGAAGATGAAAAATTACAGTTATTAGATAAATCCATTTTTTTTATTTTAACATCACATAGTGATGTTCATCCAATTGCCGTCCAAGATGCATTAGCAATGGGAAAGCCAGTAATAGTTACAAAAGAATGTGATTATCCAGAGGTTACAGAGTATGAAGCTGGTATTGAAGTTGACCCGACAATAGAATCAATTTCTAAAGGAATTGAGAAATTACTTTCAGATGAATCAAAAATTCAAATATTCTCAGAAAATGCAAGAAAATTAACTCAAGAAAAATCTTTGATTGAAGTAAAAATCAAGGAGTATGAGAAAATGTATCAAAAGGCTATTGAATTTAATAAAGTGTAAAAAAAATTTATAATTAAATTTTTTTCTTTTGTATCCAATATTGAAATAAATCTCTTATTTCACCAAATTTTTGATTTTGTTGGATTAGAGATTTAGAACGAATTCTTGCGTTTTTACCCATTTCTTCACTTAATTTAGGATCATCCAAGAATTTTTCAATATGGTTTTTCAAAACATCAAGATTGTTGGCTTCGATATTGAAACCATTTATTCCATCTTCTATTAGTTCTTCAAGTCCAGAAGGTTTCCAGGCAATCACTGGAGTTTGACAAGACATTGCCTCTCCTGCAATTATTCCAAATGCAGATTCTTCAACTAGATGAGTCAATACTAAAGATTCAGAATAAATTTTTGATAATTCTACATCATCATTAATCATACCAAAAAATTTAACATTATTTTCAATATGATATTTTTTTACTAATTTTTTAAGTTTGATATCATTTTTACCTCTATTACCAACAATCCAAATTTGAAAATCATTTCTTTTCTGAATAAGTTTACTAGCAACAAGTAATAAAAAATCAGCTCGTCTAATTTCTAAATCTGCAAAAGTAAGTATTGCTCTTTTTTTTGAACAATTTGTTGAAGGACAAAAAATTTGGTTATCAATTCCAGGGTAAATAACATGACTTTGGACTTTGTAAGTTTTTAAAATGTACTTTGATAAAAAATGACTATTACAAATAATTTCATCAAAATAGTTCCATTGTTTTTTATCATAAATACGAGCGAAGATCCGTATTATTCTCCAAAGATATCGGGTTATTGTTGAGAGATTTTTGATGTAGGTGTTTGTATAAAGCATATGAATATCATGAGTATAACATAATGTTGGAATAGATGGAAAATCTTGAGCCCATAAAGTAGCTGGGAAATCATTGAAAAGGATTACATCTGGTTTGTCTTCGTGTACTAGTTTTGAAAATTTCTTTTGAATTTTTTTCAGATTTAACCAAAAGTGAATTGATTGTGGTAAAATCTTTTCATTACTTAAATTCTTTATAGTAACTCCTTTTTCATAATGAAATAATTGGTTATCAGCATACAATGAAACGATTGTAACATGATCATTTTGAGAAGAAAGGTATTTTGCCAATCTATCAACATATTTCGAAACTCCACCTTTTGATTTCATATATGATGTAACTAAGAATACTTTCATTAATAATAAGAAAATAAAACAGTGTAATTTTAATCATTTACCTAAACATAAAATCCATGAAAATTGTTATTTTTGTATTAATCCAAAATGACCTTTATTTTCTTTTGTTACTATGATTGGTGTTCTTCTAACTTTATTTGCAAATTCTAAAAATGCTCCATTTAATGAAACATCATCTGAAATAAGAAATCCCCCATTCTTAATACATGGCCATGCGATGTTGAATTCATTAATCATGTTTGGATATGTATGAAGGCTATCATGAATAAAAATATCTATCGAGTTTGTGGTTTTAAGTAACTTCTTTAACTCTATCATTGCATCACCAATAATTAGTTCCTGTCTATTTTTTAGATAATCAGGAATTGCAGAACCAATTTTTTCTTTGGTATGCCAAGGTAAAAATAAATCATCAATAGAAATTAATTTTGCATTTTTCAATGAAGATAAGGCTAATAAAATATAAGAAGTGCTGAATCCATTTGCTACTCCTGTTTCAACAACATTTTCCGGTTTGATAAGTTTGCATAAGAAAAATAATAATCTACACAAAGATCTATCTAATCCAAAATCAATTGAATACGGATTTTCGATAGAAGGGTATTTTTTATTTTTATTTATTTTTATAAAATTATCAAGATGTGTTTCTAGTTTAGAAAATGTTTCAGAGTCAATATTAGATTCAAGAGAAAGTTTTGAAAAAGCATCATCAAGGTCAATACATTGAGAAACATATTCTTCTTTCCAATTATTTTTCCGGCTTTCTGTGAATATTTGCCATTTTATAGAAAAAAATTTTAAAATATTTTTATTTTTTCTTGCATACCTAAATATTTCAAAATAATTTTTTAATGATAAATCCATATATCTGAATAAAATTAACATAATTTTAATCCTTTACTCGATACAAAATTTATGAAAATGATGTTTATATCACCCTGACCATAATTAGAAGTCATGAAGGCAGTAATTTTAGCAGGAGGTTTTGGAACCAGAATTTCTGAAGAAACCCATCTAAAACCAAAACCTATGATTGAAGTAGGTGATAAACCAATACTATGGCACATTATGAAAAGTTATTCATCTTATGGAATTAATGATTTTGTAATATGTTGTGGTTACAAAGGATATATGATAAAAGAATATTTTGCAAATTATTTTCTACATACATCTGACGTTACATTTGATATGAAAAATAATGAAATGAATGTACATCGTAAATCTGCAGAACCTTGGAAAGTAACATTAGTAGATACAGGGTTAAAAACAATGACGGGCGGTAGGTTAAAAAAAATAAAAAAATATGTAGAAGATGAAAGTTTTTGTTTCACATATGGAGATGGAGTAAGTGATATTAACATTACAAAATTGATAGAATTTCATAAAAATAAAAAAATGCTTGCAACAGTTACTGCAGTACAACCACCTGGAAGATTTGGAACGCTAAATATTAATAAAAATAAAGTAATGAATTTTGAAGAGAAGCCATCAGGTGATGGAAATTGGATAAATGCAGGATTTTTTGTTTTAGAACCTCAAATTTTTGATTATATTAAAGATAATTCTACAATTTGGGAAAAACAACCATTGGAAAATCTTGCAAAGCAAAATCAATTATCAGCATACAAGCATACTGGTTTTTGGCAACCACTGGATACATTACGGGATAAAAATTATTTAGAAGAAATATGGAATTCTCAAAAAGCACCATGGAAAAGATGGTAGTTCAATTATCTAATAAATAAATCACTATCAATAGCATTTTCATTCATTAACCAATTAAGATATTTTACACGATAGTATTTTTTATCGTTAAAATCATTTTCAGAAAAGTTTTTTTCTTTTAAATTTTCATATATACTTTCTATTCCTTTTTTTAAGGTCCATTTTGTTTTATAACCTAATTGATTTTTAATTTTATTAAAATCAACTCTGTATGATCTTGTATCCTTATTGGCATTTTTAGCATAAGTGATCTCAGAATTAGGGACAATTTCTTGTACTTTATCTGCAATTTCATGTACTTTATAATTATCTTCATTATTTCCTACATTGAATGTTTCTCCACTAATTTTGTTAGGTTCTGCGTTTAAAACAGAAATAAATGCATTAGCCATATCTTCTACGTGTACAAGTGGCCTCCATGAAGTACCATCACTTAGCATGTTAACTTTTTTTGTTGTAAAAGCAGAGCAGGTTAAATTATTCACTACAAGATCTAATCTTAGACTATTTGATAATCCATAAGCAGTTGCGCTACGAAGATTAGTTACCATAAAATTATCATCATTTAATTCAAGTATTTCCTTTTCAGAATTTACTTTTGATTTTGCATAAGATGTGATAGGTGCAAGTGGTGAATTTTCATCGACTATTTCATCATTTGCCCCATAAGATGAACACGATGATGAAAAAATGAATCTTTCAACTTTTGATTTTTTTGCAAGTTTTGCTAATCGTACAGTAGCCAAATAATTAACATCGTTAGTAAGATTAGGATTTATTTCACCCAGTGGATCATTTGATAATGCAGCAAGATGACATATGTGCGATACTCCGTCAAGATCATCTGCAGAAATAGTACGTATATCTTTTACAATTTGTATTATATCTGAAGGTGTATTTGTAAGAAATTTTTGTGGATAAAAATTTGAATCACATCCAATAACTTGAAAATTCAATTTAGATAAAATTTGGGTTAATACATTTCCAACATAACCCAAATTACCAGTAACAAGAACTTTCATAGCGTACTTCAAGATTATACATATTAAAATCAATTGTTAATTTGCTTTACAAAATAGTAAGATGTAAAAACACATTGTATCCTTAAAATCCATATGAGTGGAAAGTGCAGATTCTGTGACTCAGTATTAAATATTATATTTATTGATTTAGGTCAAACTCCATTAGCAAATTCTTTTTTAAAAAAAAGTGAATTTGAAAAAGAAAAATCATATCCTTTATGTGCATACATATGTGAAAATTGCTTGTTAGTTCAATTAGAAGAAGTAGAATCTCCAAAAAAAATATTTTCTGAATATGCATATTTTTCATCATATTCAGAGAGTTGGTTAAATCATGCAAAAAAATATGTAGAAATGATTCTTTCAAGATTTTCAATTAACAATAGTAGTTTAGTTATAGAAATTGCAAGTAATGATGGTTATTTACTACAATATTTCAAAGATGAAAAAATACCCATTCTTGGAGTTGAACCAGCATCAAATATAGCAAAAGTGGCAATAGAAAAAGGAATCCCTACATTAACAAAATTTTTTGGTGTTGATACAGCATCAGAATTATTGCAAGAAGGGAAATTAGCAGATCTTATAGTGGGTAACAATGTTTTGGCACATGTTCCAAATTTAAATAATTTTATAGAAGGATTAAAAATTATTCTAAAACCAAATGGAGTTATTACTTTAGAATTTCCCCATATTTTAAAACTAATAAAATATAATCAATTTGATACAATTTATCATGAACATTATTCATATTTCTCATTAATCACATTGAAAAAAATTTTCTTGTTTCACAATTTGAAGATATTTGATGTAGAAGAATTAACAACCCATGGTGGTTCATTAAGAATTTTTCTTACACATTTAAAAAATGATTCTGTTGTAATTAGTAAAAAAATAGACGATGTATTAGAAAAAGAGAAAGAATTAGGGTTAAATAATATTTCAGGATACATGCAATTTTCTAAGAATGTAGAAAAAATAAAAGTACAATTACTTAATTTTCTTAATGAAGCTAAAAAAAGTTCCAAAACAGTTGTGGGTTATGGGGCTGCTGCTAAAGGAAATACACTTCTAAATTATTGTGGAATTGAAAAGTCCTTGATAGATTATGTAGTAGATCGTAGTTCACATAAACATGGGTTATACCTTCCAGGCACACATATTCCAATATTTGATACTAAAAAAATAAGTGAAACAAATCCAGATTATATGTTAATTTTACCATGGAATTTAAAAGATGAAATTATGTCACAGATAATTGAAATGTATAATTGGCAAGGAAAATTTGTTGTTCCAATTCCAGGGGTAGAAATTTTTTCATGATTTTTAACAAAACCAAATTAGATGGGGCATATACAATAGATTTAGAAAAATATGAAGATGATAGAGGGTTTTTTGCGCGTTCATGGGATGTTAAAAAATTTAAGGAAAATAAATTAAAATCAGAACTAGTACAGTGTAATATTTCATTTTCAAAAAAAAGAGGAACACTTCGTGGTATGCATTACCAATCTACACCTTATGAAGAAGCAAAACTGGTTTGGTGTCCAAAAGGCAGTATTTATGATGTAGTCATAGATTTACGGCCAAAATCTAAAACTTTTAAAAAATGGATAAGTTTTGAGATTAATGATAAAAACTATCTAATGGTATATGTGCCTGAAGGATTTGCACATGGATTTATCACATTAGAAGATAATACGGTAGTACATTATCAAATGTCAGAAGCATTTAGACCAGAATATTCTCAAGGAGTACTTTGGAATGATTCAACATTTAAAATTAAATGGCCAATAAAGCCATCCATAATATCAAAACGTGATAATTCATTTTTACCATTTAATATAAGAGATAAAAATAAATGAAAATTTTAGTAATTGGTGGAAGTGGAGTTATAGGATCAAAGATTGTAAAATTCCTAATTAAAAAAAATGTGAATGTTGAATATACTTATTTAAAAAATAAACCTTCGTTTGGCAAAAGTAACATACTTGATATCACCAATAAAGAAGATACAGAAAAACTAATTACAAAAATTAAACCAGAAATTGTTATACACACTTCTGCTCTGGCTAACGTAGATTTATGTGAAAAAAATAAAAAGTTAGCAGATCAATTGAATGTGTTTGGTACTGAAAACATAATAAATGCATGTAAAAAAATTAAATGTCGTATAGTTTACGTATCAACATCTTTTGTTTTTGATGGAACGAAATCACAATATTTTGAAGAAGATACTCCATCTCCAAGCACATATTATGGAATTACAAAGCATAAATCAGAAGAGATGGTTAAAGATTCAAAACTACCTTATTTGATTTTACGAACAGATCAACCTTATTGTTGGAGTGAAAATTATCAACACACTAATTCTATTTTGAGGGTTTTGGAATCACTACGTACAAAAAAAAATCTGAGAGAAATTGTTGATTGGTGGAATGTTCCAACATATGTTCCAGATTTTGTTGATGCAGTATGGAAGTTATTAGAACAGAATTCTGAAGGAATATTTCATGTTGTAGGATCTAATTTTGTAAATAGATATGATTGGTCAATCACAGTAGCTAATATTTTTGGATTGAAAAAGGAATTAATCATACCAATTTTTTCAGAAGAGATGAATCTACCTGTAAAAAGATCAAATGTAAACTTGAGTAATAAGAAACTTTATGAAAAAACAGGCATAAAAATGAGTGGAATAAAAGAAGGTGCAATTAAAATGCGGGATGAATTAACAGTATGACTTAAACAAAAAAATTAAATGTTGATTTAATAATATGGAGATTTTTAGTAAAAGAAAATGATAACTGATGATAAAATAAAATCAAATGTAACAACAAAAATCAGTATTGGTTTTCCTGTTTATAACGGAGAAGAATTTTTGAAGAAAAAAATTGATTCGTTATTAAATCAAAATTTTAAAGATTTTGAAATAATTATTTCAGATAATGGATCTACAGATGGAACATATGATATTTGTAAGGAATATGAAAAAAGAGATAATAGAATAAAATATTTTAGACAAGAAGAAAATCATGGTGCAGTTCATAACTACAATTTTGTTTTACAAAAAGCTAAATACGATTATTTTGTTTGGACTGCAGCTGATGATAATTTACTTCCTGGTTTTCTTGAAAAAAATTTGAGTGTACTAGAATTAAATAATAAGTTAGTTGGATCAATGACTACACAATTATCTTATGGAACTATAGAAAATAAATTTAAAAAAATTAATGCATTATTAAAAAAAATTGGTTTATCGTTTAGGCCATATTTTAATTATTCAATCACTGAAAAAAATTATGATGATAGGATAAGAATTTTTATGAAAAAGATGCCTTGGCCTTTATTTTATGGAGTATATAGAACAGATTCTGCAAGAAAGAGTTTTCCAAATACAACAATGGTAGGGTTTGATGGTATTTTTATTCTAAATGCTCTCAAATATGGAGGCATTAATTTGATAGATGAACCATTGTTTGTAGCATATGCTGAAGGCGGACAATCTAAAGGAATGATTTACTTGGCTAAAGAATTCAACAC
>TARA_B110000467_G_scaffold164762_1_pt1 | contig 10158 bp, 8 predicted proteins | sample TARA_B110000467 | Tara Oceans TARA_B110000467 (sample SAMEA4398341) | marine metagenome | biome: Polar Biome; feature: [MES] marine water layer (ENVO:01000295) within the mesopelagic zone...; material: water (ENVO:00002006), including particulate matter (ENVO:01000060) such as...... | reverse complement strand
GGTAAAGTTTCATTGGTTAGTGACCAGTACCTTACTGGAAAGACTATGGTCATTGATCACGGCCACGGTTTGAGCAGTGTGTATGCCCATATGGAGAAAACCTTCGCCCTTCAGGGTCATCTAATAAATCAAGGTGACCCCATTGGAACGGTTGGGAGTTCCGGACGAGCTACCGGTCCTCATCTCCATTGGGGAATAAATTGGTATGGGGAAAGACTTAATGCCGGTGTTGCACTTGGTATTGAATAAAGAAGGTAAAATAAAATGCTTCAAATACTATTAATTACTTTCATATTAATACTTGTACCGATTGCCAGCAAGGCACAAAATGTAATGTTTGGTGGGGAACTTGTAGTTAGTGCTGAACTGACTAGTGATTATCGTTTTCGCGGCGTGTCAAAATCTGATAATAATATTGCGGTTCAGGGTGGACTTGATTGGTATGCTGATAGTGGTATTTATGCGGGGATCTTTGCATCTAGTTTAATTGATTTTAAAACATCCGATATTGAAACTAATTTTTATGCAGGCTATAGCACTGAAAATAAGGGTATAATTTATGATTTTGGTGCCATTTCTTACGTATACTCTGATGGTAAAAATGCTAGTTATTTCGAAACCTTTGGTTCAGTTGGTGTTGATCTTGGCTTACTCTCTAGTTCGATAGGAATTTCTTATATGCCAAATCAGAATAATCTTGGAAAAAAAGACAACTTTTACTTTTTCAATGATACTCGTGGATCAATCCCCGGTTTTCCCATTAATATTGATCTTCACCTTGGATATGAAGACGGTTATTTTGGAAACAAAAAATGGGATTGGAGTTTAGGAACTAGCATTATTTTTGAGAAATTTGAAGTGGGTGTATCTTATGTAGATACCAATGTAGTCGGCAAGCGCTCGGACAGTGGTATAATATTTAATGTTGAAGCTTATTTTTAATTTTTCAGCTTTTTTAAAAAATAAGAAGTATTAATTATATTTAAACCAAATCTAATATCATCGCTTTAAATATAAAAAACTTGAAATAAAACACAAAACTGATTCTTAAAAAAACAGTTCTAGAATATTTTATTTTTGTCATTTTTGCCCTTTTATTAGCCAAAATCTATCAAAATGTATGAATTACATTGACTTGGGCGCAAAAAAGGTGTTTATGGCGCCACGTTTGAATAATATATTTGCTACCCGATCCGCTTCTCTTTCCACATAATACGGTTTAGTTGAGGATAATAGGCGTAAGTCATTATCAAGCCGACATTGTTAACTGCTAAATAGTGGTTAATGTATATACCGTAATTTGCACAAGGAGAAATAACATGGCAACAGGTACAGTAAAATGGTTTAACCCAACAAAGGGTTTTGGATTTATCGAGCCAACAGAAGGCGGCAACGATGTGTTTGTTCATATCAGCGCTGTTGAGCAATCTGGTCTGTCTACTCTAGACGAAGGTCAAACTGTTGAGTATGAAGTTCAAGAACAAAGAGGCAAGGAAGCTGCTTGCAATCTTAAAGCCGTTTAATTAAAATATTTATCAAAACACGGGCTGGTTTTATAGTCCGTGTTTTTTTATGCCTAACTCAAATTAGCTGCCTGCAAGCATCATTTTTTCGATAAGTAATGTTGGCGCATCAGTTCCGTATTTAATATCAAGATCATCGGCAGCAGTCATTTGCATGAACATATCTTTTAAATTTCCTGCAATAGTAATCTCATTTACAGCATAGGTTAGGGTACCATTTTCAATCCAGAAACCACTTGCTCCTCTGCTATAATCCCCTGTAATTCCATTAACAGAGCTCCCAATTAGTTCTGTAACGTAAAAACCATTTTTAATATCCCCAAGTAAATCTTTAACGTTTACTTGTCCGGCTTCCATATAAAGATTGCTAGTTGATGGGGTTGGAGGGCTCGATGTACCGCGACTGGCACAGCCGTTCGTTGCAACACCAAGCTGACGAGCGCTTGTGCTGTCGAGTATCCAACTTTTAAGTACTCCATCTGTAATAATATCCAGTGGTGCATTTCGAACTCCTTCACCATCAAATGGCCGAGATGATGGCCCGCGCAATAGGTGAGGATTATCAATAATATTAATTTTCGTTGGAAAAATTTGTTTTTCCATCATTTCAAGAAGAAAGCTAGTACCACGAGCTATTGCAACACCGTTAATTGCACCAGCAATGTGACTAACTAGTGTTCGGGATACTCGAGGGTCAAATACTACTGGGACTTCACAAGTACCTACCTTTCGCGGATTAAGTTTTTTTAAGGTGCGGCTTGCTGCCTCTTGTGCAATTTTATGGGGACTATCCATATCTTCAAAATGACGGCATGAAGTCCAGGCATAATCACGCTCCATGGTAGTGCCTTCACCGGCAATTACCGAAATACTGCAGCCAAAGTTACTTGATTTATAATGACCAAGAAAACCATCGGAATTAGCAAGCGTAATCGACCCTTGGCTAGAACTAGCGCTAGCCCCTTCAGAATTTGTTATGCCTGAGGTCTCGAGGGCATGTGCCTCAGTTTCAGTAACAATATTCTTAAGAGTTTTTTCATCAATAATACAATCATCATAAAGGTCAAGATCTGGAATCTTATCAAGTGCAAGAAGTTTTTTATCGGCTAGTCCAGAGTAGGGATCTTCGGGTGTATTTTTTGCCATATCAAGGGCACGGCTAACTAATTCATCAAGGGTAGCGTTCGACATATCACTGGAAGATACTATTGCCTGGTTCTTCCCTATAATTACTCTAAGACCAAGATCAGAATTTTCAGAGCGTTCAACATCCTCTAATTTTCCAAGCCGCCAGGAAACAGAATTTGATTTACCAGTAAAGAAAACAGCGTCGGCATGATCTGCCCCTGATTTTTTGGCTTTTGATACAAGCTCAGTCAGCCGATTGGGTGACATCATATTTGCACTATCACTCATAATATTCCTATTCGATGTTTAATTTTGACCATTTAGCGTCAACAGTTTTTATGATTTCTTCATCCATTGAGATTAGTTCGCCCCATTCACGGTTCGTTTCACCATCCATCTTGTTAGTGGCATCAAGTCCAATTTTACCTCCAAGGCCAGAAACTGGTGAGGCAAAATCAAGGTAGTCTATAGGGGTGTTTTCTGTGAGTGTTACGTCACGGACAGGGTCCATCCTTGTAGACATAGCCCAAATAACTTCTTTCCAATCCCGTGCGTCAATATCATCGTCTACTACAATTACAAACTTGGTATAGATAAATTGCCTCAGGTAAGACCATACACCCATCATCACACGTTTGGCGTGGCCGGCATAAGCCTTCTTAATTGAAACAACGGCAACACGGTACGAGCAACCTTCTGGAGGTAACCAAAAATCTACAATTTCAGGAAATTGTTGTTGCAGAAGTGGAATAAATATTTCATTGAGGGCTTCACCAAGTATAGCCGGCTCATCAGGTGGTTTTCCTGTATATGTTGAAAGATATATAGGGGCCTTGCGCATTGTCACAGCAGTTGCAGTAAAAACTGGAAATTTTTCAACACTGTTATAGTAACCGGTATGGTCTCCAAACGGACCTTCGTTTTGATAATCATTTAGTGAGACGTGACCCTCAATAACAATTTCTGCAGAAGAGGGAACTTTAATTGGAACTGTTTGACAGTCAACAAGCTCAGTTTTCTTGCCGCGAAGTAGTCCTGCAAATTGATATTCAGAGAGGGTATCTGGCACCGGTGTTACCGCACCTAGAATAGTTGCTGGATCAGCGCCAATAACCACAGCAACAGGTAATGGTTCTGATTTTTTATTTTTCCAACGTCTGTGGTGTTGTGCCCCACCTCGGTGTTTAAGCCACCGCATCAGTGTCTGATTTTTGTTCAGAACCTGCATCCGATAAATACCCAGATTATAATCATCCTCTTTAGTCTTACCTGGCCCCTTTGAGACTATCAGTGGCCAAGTAATCAGAGGTGAAGCATCGTCTGGCCAGCATTTTTGTATGGGTAAATTGTTAAGGTCTATATCATCACCAGTGAGAATTATCTCATGTACTGGACCGTTCTTTACAGTTTTTGGCCTCATGGTCATCGCTTTTTTAAGCATGGGAAGCTTATCAAGGGCGTCTTTAAATCCGCTTGGAGGTTCTGGTTGTCGAAGCTCTGCTAATGTTAGCCCAATTCCACGAAGATCTTCGGGCTTTGCATCAATTCCCATGGCAACACGCTCTACTGTGCCAAATAAATTAGTTAACACTGGCATAGTACTTTTAGTACCATCACATTTAATAACGTTTTCAAACAGAAGTGCTGGACCACCACTTTTTAGTGTGCGTCGACTAATTTCTGTCATTTCAAGGTCACTTGCTACCGGCTCAGTAATGCGAACCAGATTACCCGTTTTTTCAAGATGACTTATAAAATCTCTAAGTGATGAATAGCTCATGGCTTCTTATAGGAGAAATCATCTCAAATGATAAGAGTAAAATTACTTCTTAACCGATAATTTATCTCGGCTGATAGCCTCCATTATAAGACTTTTTGCTGTCTCAGGACCTTTCCAACCAATAATCTTAGTCCACTTCCCCTCTTCAAGATCCTTGTAATGCTGGAAGAAGTGTTGGATCTGGTTGAGGAGTAGTTCTGGAAGGTCTTTGTGAGTACTGACATTTTTATATGTTGGGTCTGTTTTAAGATCAGGTACCGCAAGAATTTTTTCATCGAACCCTTGCTCATCTTCCATAAGGAGAACACCGATAGGTCGAGCACGGATAATACAACCTGGCACTAATGGTTCACCGACAACAACAAGTACATCACAGGGGTCGCCATCATCGGAAAGTGTGTGGGGAATGTAACCATAGTTTGCAGGGTAACGCATGGGAGTATGAAGAATACGATCAACAAGAATAGCACCACTACGTTTATGCATTTCATATTTAACAGCCGCACCCCCCACAGGGACCTCAATAATGACGTTGATTTCTTCTGGCGGATTAAGACCAGTATTTATTTTATTAATAAGAGGCATTTTAGATACTCATGCTATTTGATTTAGGTGATATTGGCGCAATATATCTAATTAAATTACTTTGTCAGTATGTTTCTACATAAAAAAAACCCCGCGTTAAGCGGGGTTTTCTCAAATTGCTAATAAAAGGTATTAACCAATACCCAATTTTGCAACAATTGCGACCAAAAGAATAGCAACAATGTTGGTAATCTTAATAAGCGGATTAATAGCTGGGCCTGCGGTATCCTTATAAGGATCCCCAACAGTGTCACCAGTAACAGAAGCTTTGTGGGCTTCTGAGCCTTTACCACCGTGGTTACCATCTTCGATGTACTTCTTAGCATTATCCCATGCACCACCACCGGAGGTCATTGAAATAGCAATGAATAAACCAGTAATGATTGTACCTAGAAGCATCGCTCCTAGAGCCTGGAAGGCAGAAACAACAGAACCATCAATGAAATATACTGTAAAGAAGAGGACGAATGGCGCTAAGAGCGGCAGTAGTGAAGGAAGTATCATTTCCCTAATTGCCGCCTTAGTGAGAAGATCAACAGCTTTACCGTATTCAGGTTTAGCTGTTCCTTCCATGATACCTTTAATTTCCTTGAATTGCCGGCGCACCTCAACAACCACACTGGCTGCTGCGCGACCAACTGCAAGCATCGACATAGATGCAAATAGATAAGGAAGCATGCCACCAATAAATAGACCTATGATGACAAATGGATTTTGAAGTTCAAATGTAATATCCGCATACTGAGGAAGGTAATGTGCTATTTCCTCAATATAAGCTGCAAATAAAACAAGTGCTGCGAGTGCAGCGGAACCTATAGCATAGCCTTTTGTTACAGCTTTAGTAGTGTTACCTACCGCGTCAAGCTTATCAGTTGTCTTGCGAACATCCTCAGAAAGGTTAGACATTTCTGCAATACCGCCAGCGTTATCCGTTACTGGACCGTAAGCATCAAGTGCAACAACCATACCTGCAAGTGAGAGCATGGCCGTTGCGGCTATTGCAATACCAAACAAGTCAGCTTGCCAGTAAGAAATGAATATACCACCACAAATGATAATTACTGGAACAGCAGTTGATTCCATAGAAATGGCAAGTCCCTGAATAACATTCGTGCCGTGACCAGTCTCCGATGCTTCAGCAATAACTTTAACAGGGCGATATTCAGTGCTTGTATAATATTCAGTGATCCAAACAAGAAGTGCAGTTACACCCAGGCCAGTTAAAACACAGTAATAGAGGTTCATTGCGCTAATAATTGTACCATTTGCTAATTCTGCGTTAGAGAATACATCCCATTGATGAAACATACCATATATGAGTGCTGCGGAAATTACTGCACTTGCAATTAAACCTTTATAGAGAGCACCCATGATGTTTTCAGATGCACCAAGCCTCACGAAAAAAGTGCCAATTACTGTCGCTATAATTGATAGTGCTCCAATCATTAGTGGAAGAACCATCATATTGTTAACGGAGCTTTCTACAAAAGCACTCGAAGCAATAAGCATTGTTGCCACTATGGTAACAGCGTATGTTTCAAAAAGATCAGCTGCCATGCCCGCACAATCTCCCACATTGTCACCAACGTTGTCTGCAATTGTAGCTGGGTTGCGAGGGTCGTCTTCTGGAATTCCAGCCTCTACTTTGCCAACCATATCGCCGCCAACGTCAGCACCTTTTGTAAATATACCACCACCTAAACGTGCAAAAATTGATATAAGACTGGCACCAAAACCAAGGCCAATTAAACCTTCAAGATTATAGCGTACATCAGCGCCAGATGCCATCATGTACATGTAGTAAAGTGCTACGCCAAGTAGACCAAGACCAACAACAAGCATTCCTGTGATTGCACCTGATGTAAATGCAACATCAAGTGCTTTACCTAGGTCTTCAGATGCAGCTTGTGAAGTTCTAACATTTGCACGAACGGATACGTTCATGCCTATGTATCCAGCTGCGCCTGACAATACGGCACCAATAATGAAGCCGATAGCAACATGACCGCCAAGTAGCAAATAAAGCCCAACGGTGACAACTGCCCCAACGATTGCAACTGCTTTATATTGACGATTCAAATATGCCGCGGCACCTTCTTGAATAGCTTCTGCGATTTCTTGCATACGCTCATTACCAGTTCCAAAAGCCATAACCTTGCGTGTAGCATAAATGCCGTATAGTAAAGCAAGAACACCACAGCCGATAATTATTAAATTAATTTCAGTCATTATTCCCTCTAATTTTGTTTATTCTAAAAAAAACTTTTGATAAAATGAATATTTAATTACACTTTGAGGCTAATCCCCACAAAAGTTAAAGTACAATGCTCAATTATGATCAGGAAATCAAGGACTGTTTAGGATTTACTCTTAATTGATAATTAGAAGTTATGCCCCATAATTAAGCTTATAAATACGATAATACCAAAATGATGATTTGATTTGAAAATTTTAAGGCATGTTTCCCTGTTATTGATGTCCAGAGAGCTGTATTGATAAATAAAATGAACACCTGCAAATAACATGCCTGGGTAAAACCAAAAACCCATTTTTGAATACCAGCCTGCAGCCAAATAAAATAATAATGAACAACCATAAAATATAATAAGCCAGCGGTGAGTGTTGCTACCAAGGCGAAGAGCGGTGGATTTGATGCCAATAATTTTGTCTTCTTCACGGTCCTGATGTGCGTAAATTGTATCGTAACCTAAGGTCCAGAAAATACCACCTATGTATAATAACGCCGCTGGCAATTCGATAGTTCCAGTAATAGCAGCCCAACCAAGAAGGGCTCCCCAATTAAAGGTAAATCCAAGCATAAGTTGCGGCCAGTAAGTGATTCTTTTCATTAGTGGATAAATAATAATAAGGATAAGAGATGCCGCTCCAACAATCTGTGCAAAATTGTTCAATTGGAGTAAAATATATAAACCAATAAGAGATAAAAAAATTAAAAAAATAATTGCTCCAAACACAGAAACTTTTCCGCTTGGAATTGGGCGTTTCTTTGTTCTCTTAACTTTTCCATCAGCGTCCCGGTCCCAAAGATCGTTAACAACGCATCCTGCGCCACGCATAACAATTGCTCCCAGAGAGAATAAAAGTAGCAAGTTTATGTCCGGTATTATCATTTGATTGCCGTGAAAGTGACTAGCAAGAACGATAGACCAGAGGCCAGGCCACAAGAGAAGCCAAGTACCAATCGGCCGGTCCGCACGCATAAGCTGAAGATACCCCCAAGCAAAATCAGGGGATATTCTATGAACCCAACTTTTATGGATTGTGTCCTCAGGGGCTTTTTTTATACGCTCATTTAATTTAGTCATTTGTCTTTGTGTAAGTTAGGTTTATTATATCCCTATAGTCATAACCGAAATTGAACAAATGTCGAATAAAAAGCCAAAAACACGCCTCTATACATCACAAGAACTCAAGGTTGGCTTGGTCTGTCTAGTAGATGGTAACCAAGGGCATCATTTAGTTAACGTAACGCGCACAAAAATGGGCGATTATGTTAATCTTTTTAATGGTCGCGCTGGAGAATGGCTTGGTGAAATTACAAAAATTGGAAAAGGTAAAGCGAAAATTACTGTTCGCGAAAAAACGAATGAACAGACGTTTGAACAGGATATATGGTATCTTTTTGCACCAATTAAAAAGGCTCGTGTAGATTATGTTGTTCAAAAAGCGACTGAGCTCGGGGTGTCTCGAATATCTCCAGTCATTACAAGTCGGACAAATTTAGATCGGATAAAGCGGGATAAAATGGTAGCTAATTGCATTGACGCTGCTGAACAGTGTGGACGCATGACAATTCCTGAAGTTGACGTTATGATTTCACTTGATGAAAAACTTAATAATTGGCCGAAAGATCGTGCGATAATTTTTTGCGATGAGGTCGAGGATGTAAATTTAATACAGAACTTAAAACCTACCTCTAAAAAGTGGGCTATTCTTATCGGGCCAGAGGGTGGTTTTTCACCGGAAGAAAGGAAAATGCTTAAAGATCATAAAAATACAACTTCTATATCTCTTGGTTCTCGTATCTTGCGGGCTGATACGGCTGCGGTGGCAGCACTATCACTTTGGCAATCTTATTTTGGGTGTTGGCGTTGATTAGTATAATTGATATATCACCCTAAATAATTGATAGGTTTTAAAGAGGTATTAGCAAAAAATTTCAAGAATCTTTTCTCTTGGATAGTTAAGATATTTATTCCTTGTTAAGTATTTGGTTTAGCTGAGATGAAGTCGGGGTCAAACTATTGACATTATATCCTTAATTCCCACATGATATACAGATCATATCTAAGATAATAATTAAAAGGCTAACTAGTGAGCAACCTATCCAGAAATTCATTCATAGAATCGAAAGAGCAATTAATTGATTATATTGCTTCGGGATCAAAGCCTAAAGAAGAGTGGAGCATTGGCACGGAACATGAAAAATTTGTTTATTGCGTGGACAGTCACAAACCAGTTCCTTACGAAGGCGAGCGCGGTATTAAGGCAATTTTGGAGGCGTTAAAAAAAGAATTTGATTGGGAACCAATTATGGAAGACCAATATATAATTGGCCTTCAAAAAGATGGTCAATCTGTATCTCTAGAACCTGGTGGACAGCTTGAATTATCGGGCGCTATGGTAAAGACTTTGCATCAAACTTGTGCTGAGAGCACTAGCCACCTTCGCCAGGCCCAAGCAGTAAGTGAAAAACTTGGTATAAAATATCTTGGTATGGGTTTTAATCCTAATACAAAACGTGATGATGTGCCAGTGATGCCTAAGGGCCGCTATAATATAATGCGTGAATATATGCCTAAGATGGGAAGCCTTGGACTTGATATGATGCTTCGGACGAGCACAATACAGGTTAACCTCGATTATTCTTCTGAGATCGACATGGTAAAAAAGTTTCGTGTCTCTCTCGCACTGCAGCCCCTTGCGACTGCAATATTTGCAGCCAGCCCTTTTACCGAGGGAAAACCTAACGGATTTCAAAGTTATCGCTCTCACATTTGGACAGATACGGACCCTGATCGCTGTGGAATTTTACCGTTTGTGTTTGAAGAGGGTATGGGGTTTGAAGCATATTTAGATCATGTACTAAATGTGCCAATGTATTTTGTATGTCGTGAGGGT
>TARA_B110000467_G_scaffold162262_1_pt1 | contig 10170 bp, 9 predicted proteins | sample TARA_B110000467 | Tara Oceans TARA_B110000467 (sample SAMEA4398341) | marine metagenome | biome: Polar Biome; feature: [MES] marine water layer (ENVO:01000295) within the mesopelagic zone...; material: water (ENVO:00002006), including particulate matter (ENVO:01000060) such as...... | reverse complement strand
AATATCACTTCAAAATTTGATGTGATAAGGCTCACACTTTAAAGACTATTCAGCCTGAGAAAAGTCGATTATTATCTTCCCGAAATTTTTACGTTCTTGCATATATCGATGTGCACCAGGGGCATCCGTATATGGAAATACTTTATTAATGATGGGTGAAATATGCCCCTGTATTGCCATCTCATTTAATGCTAATACACTGCGAGTAAGTTTATCTTCGGCACCTTGCATTCGTCCTAAATGATACCCCATAATACTCTTGTTTGATGACATGAGCGACATGGGTTTGTATGTTGGCATAGACCATAATTCTTTGATGGCAGTGAATGGATTCAGTTTAAATCCAGTGACCAAATCTTGGTCACCAAAAATGATGAGTTTTCCCATGATGCCTAAACATTTATAACTCATTTTCCAATTTTTAGCACCCACGGGATCAATGATTACATCCACCCCTTTATTGTTCGTAAATGATTTAACTTTTTCCACCACATCTTCATGTTGATAATCGATGCAACAGTCCACACCCATTTCTTTTAATCGTGGATGTTTCCACTTTGATGCGGTGCCAATAATTTTTATTTCTAACGATTTAGCCATTTGGATGGCGGCAGTACCCACACCTCCACCGGCACCATGAATGAGCACCGTATCACCAGTGCGAAGATTTCCCAAATCGAAAAGCATTTGATATGCAGTGATATAGACCACCGGAAATGCAGCTCCTTGTTCTAAACTAAACTCATCAGGAAGTGGAATGACCATACCGGCTGGCGAACAAACATGGGATGCATAAGATTTAAATTTACTAAATGCCATGACCCGTTGACCCACAGAAAATCCGCTTACATTTTCACCGATGGCTTCAATAATACCACTACATTCTCCACCAATAGTACAGGGTGGTTTGGGGGCACCGGGGTATAGTTTCATTCTGGCCATAACTTCAGAAAAATTCACACCCGAAAAATGATTCTTAATTAAAATTTCACCAGATTTGGGGGTGGGGGTTTCTGCATCTCGTACTTGTAAAACTTCAGGTGCACCATATTTTGATATTACAATTTGTTTCATCGTTTTACGAACCATATTCCTTTTGACTCAGCCACTAAAACGCCTGAATTTTTTTGTTCAATGTGACCTTCTACAAAAATCAGATTTTTTCGAGCAGAGTTAACACGTCCTTTGATGAGTAGCTCATCTCCTGGTTTTGCTGGAGAGTGAAAAAATATGTCATGATTTGTAGTACTCAAAAACTTTGTATCGGCGTAAATGGGTTGCATTAATACAGAGCAACAGGCAGTACCCAAAATTTCATCTAACATGGTAAATAGAAAACCGCCATGGGCAATGCCGAAAGGATTGGTCCACGATTCATCTACCGTAACTTCAGCATGGGCATACCCTTCTCTAAACTCTGTAATTTCAATATTAAACTTTTGGGCAAATGGTGCAGGAAATGTGGCATGCGGTGCCGCTGCCTTTAATTGTTCAAATAATTTTTCATCAATCATTTTATTTACTTTCTAATTCTTTCATCATCTTAAGAAACTCTTCTTCGGTGAGCACATCAATATCTAACAGATTAGCATTATCCAGTTTAGAGCCTGCGCCTGGACCTGCCACTACATAATCTGTTTTTTTACTCACAGAACCACTGGCACGTGCACCTAATTTTTCAACCATCACATGGGCTTCTTTTCTTGAAAATTTTAATAAACTGCCGGTAAATACAAATATTTTTCCCGTAATTCCAGATGCTTGAATTTTTTCTACTTTTTCGAAAGAAATCCCTGAATCTAAACATGACTGAATTAAGTGGAGATTAGTAGGGTCTGCAAAGAAATCAACAACACATTGTGCCATTACGTCTCCAATTTCATAGATTCTTGTTAAGTCTTTTACGGTGGCATTGGAGAGTTTTTCTAAGCTACCAGAAAAGGCCTGTTGAAGAACTTTACCAGAATGTTCACCCACATTTCGAATACCCAAAGCATGAATGAATCTGGCAAAAGTAGTTGATTTTGCAGCATCAATGGCGGTGATTACATTGGTTGCAGATTTATCACCCATCCGTTCTAAGCTAGCTAATTGATCATGCGTAATTTTGAAAATATCGGCAACAGACATCACATGACCTTTTTCAACCAATTGATCCACTAATTTTTCACCAAAGCCATCGATATCCATACAATTTTTTGAAATAAAATGCTGAATGCGCCCCTTGATTTGTGCAGGACATGCCATGTTTTGGCAACGGGCGACTGCTTCATCTTCTGCACGTCTAACTTGATGATTGCATACGGGGCAATATTCAGGTAATTTGTATGGATGTGTTCCCTTTGGACGTTTATCTAAAATGACTTTCACCACTTCAGGGATTACATCCCCAGCACGTTGGATGAGAACAGAATCTCCAATGCGAACATCTTTACGATCAATTTCATCTTGGTTATGCAGGGTGGCATTTGAAACTATTACACCACCTACATTTACGGGGTGAAGTTTTGCAACTGGTGTAACAGCACCGGTGCGACCCACACTGGCTTCAATATTTAAAATGGTGGTGGTAACTTGTTGAGCTTTCAGTTTTCCAGCGATGGCCCAACGGGGGGAACGACTGCGCATTCCCAATTCGTCTTGATGTGAAAAAGAGTTTACTTTAAATACAACGCCATCAATATCATAGTCTAAATTATTTCGAATTTCTTCTGTGTGGATATAATATTTTTTTAAGAACGAAACGCCAAATCCTATTTCAATGAGTGGATTTACGGGGAATCCCCATTTGGGTAGAGTATCTAAAAAATCTTTTTGAGATTTGAATTTAACGCCTTCAATGGTGCCCGGTGCATAACAGAAAATTCGTAATGGGCGTGTTGCTGTGATGGTTGGATTTAATTGTCGTAAACTTCCTGCTGCAGAATTTCTGGGATTAGCAAAGGGTTGCTCACCATTTTCTAATCGTTTTTCATTCATAGATTTGAAATCTTTATGTGAAATAAAGACCTCACCTCTCACTTCTAATAACGAGGGGATTTTATGACCATCTTGTAGTTTGAGGGGGATTGCTTTTATGGTTTTTAAATTGTGAGTAATATCTTCGCCCACTTCACCATTTCCACGCGTTGATCCACTAATGAACACACCATTTTCATAAACTAACTCAACGGCTAAACCATCCAGTTTGGGTTCAGCCACATATCTAATTTTTTTAACGCCCAATCCCTTTTGGGTTTGTTCGTGAAACTGTTCTATTTCTTCTGCATCCATTGCATTAGAAAGGGAGAGCATGGGAATACGATGGGTTATAGAACCAAATTCTGCCAATGGGGAGGCGCCCACGCGTTGTGTAGGTGAATCAGCCTTAACAAGATGAGGGTGTTCAGATTCTAATTTTTGTAATTCACGTAGGAGCTTATCATATTCACTATCCGATATGGAGGGGTCATCATGAACATAATATCTAATATTATGGTAATTGAGCTGATCGCAGAGATCATTGATTATTTTTTGTATTCCGTGCATCTACATAGTTACCAGTTTTGAGAAAACAAATATGATAAGATGGTAAAATTTAGGGATATCAAGAGAATTTGAGTACCTAAACTATTTTAGAAAGCAAAAAAATTAATTATAGAATTTCCTGCTTAATGGTTTCTGTTAAACTGAAATAGTCTTTACTGGAAAATGAGAAGTGCTTATGCATATAATCGCCATGAATATTGATGGTATACAATTTTTCATATTTTTCACGATTGTCAACAATGTCATTTAATGCATTAATAAACAAATCAACTTCTTCATGCGTATTGTACATTCCGAAGCTCACCCGAACCATTCCCATCCATGGTTCAGTATGCCATGCAATTTGATGTACTTTTTCTTTAGCTTCTTCAATTTGTTCAGAGTGTGTTAATTCTAACATTTTTTCTACATATGGATGTGCACAGAAACACTCATTTCGCACAGCAATATTATAATAATCATTCAAAATTGCAGCCACAAGGCCATGATTCATTTGCTTAATATTAAAGGAAATGGTGCCTGCTCGTGGACAAGTATCGGTACAGGTCTCACCATATATTACTACTTCATCTCGTTCTAACATTTGTTTTAGGCAATAGTTAGTAATTTCCATATCTTCTTCAAGCACAAAATCCATACCGATCAAATCGAGGATGTGGATGGCTGCACCTAAATTGATAGCCCCTAAAATATTTGGGGTTCCCGCCTCTTCTCGATCAGGAAATTTTTTGGTTACGAAATAATTTTCAGGAAATACACGGTCTACCATTCCGCCACCCACTTCATCGGGTTCGATAACTGAAAGGAAAGATTTTCGCGTGATTACAACGCCAGGAGATCCTGGGGCATAGGTTTTATGTCCAGAAAATACTAATGCATCAATATCCATTTCTGAGTTTTCAAGTCCACTCATTTGAATGGGTACATGTGCCACCAGTTGGGCTGCATCTACCACCACGTATGCGCCATATCGATGAGCTAATTCGGCCACTTGGTTAATGGGATTAATGATTCCCGTTACATTACTAATTCCCGTGACCGATACATAGTTTACGCGACCTTCAAATTCTTGGAGGTATTTTTCCATCAAATCTAAATCGACACAACCCATAGTAGATTCATGAGTATCTACGGGAATATGCATGACTTTACCCCCATGTTTTCTATGCGGTAAATCATTGGAGTGATGTTCCATAATTGAAACTAAAACGATATCACGTTCGGGCCTGAGTGTATTGAAAGTTCTGGCAACTCTATTCATCCCAGATGTGGTACCACTGCCAGTAAAATAGCAAGTGTATTCATCGGGATCAGCTTTCACAAATTCTAAAATTCGGCGGTGAATCCATCCATATGTTTTAGTTGCAATTTTTGCACTAAAGTGCATTTCGGAATGGGTGTTTGCATAATGCTTCAAAAACTCAATGGATGCACGATGTGCAGCACCCATCATGAGTGTAGACGCAGTGGAATCCAAATAGATTCGGCGAGTAGTTTCACCGGTGGCTAATGTGTATTCAGTATCTAATCCAATAAAATCACCACGGATTTTTTCAAAAAGGGCTTTGCCACTTAATGCTTCAGTAGTTGGGTAAAGTGTATCTGTTTCCATGGCTGAAATTAGCTATTTTTATACCGAAACCGAAATAAGTATTGTGTAAGGGAATTTTACAAGATTGTAACAACGTGTAGAATTAGGATGATTTATTAATAATAATCACGGCAAAAATGGTGAGACAACATCCGATAAGTGTGGTAATTGTGAGCACTTCGTTGAGAAGTATCATACTGGTGAGCATAGCACTTATGGGAACGGTGAATATAAATGAACTGGTCTTTGCAGGCCCTAGCTGTTGGCTGGCCACAAAATAAGTTGTTGTCCCGAATGTGAGTGCCCCCACAGAGACTATAAAAAAGTGAATCCAAAATTTTGAATCAACAGTAGCTAAAACCATCACATTTTCAAACTGTACAAATGGAATCATTATGATTGCAGTTCCTACATACATCCAAAATGTAAAATTGATTGATTCAGATTTATCAACTGATTTAGAAATAAATATGGTGAGGATTGCCCAAATAGTTGCGCAGAGGATAAAGTAAATATTTCCACTTTGGAGAATCTGCTCAAATCCAAGATTCCAAACATTGATAATAAAATAACCGCCAATGAGTCCAACAAAAATTCCAATAGTTTCATCAATGGTTAGTTTACGTTTATTAATAAAGGCCATAAGTGCCATTGTGATTATGGGATTTGTGGTCGTGACTAACACTCCACCGGCCCCTGCAAATCCCAATTTGGTACCGGCAAAAAAGCAATAATTATACAATGCTAAAATAGTGGAGCAAATTGCCAGAGTTTTTATTGAAATTCTGCGGGGAGATATTGATTTTTTTAAAAGTGTAAATAATGGAATGAATGTAATTGATGCAACGACGAATCGGGTAAAAATGGCGGTAATTGGGTCAATATATTGTCCCATTATTTTAGCGCTTGTCCACGAGATCCCCCAGCTTACCATGGCAATAATGAGAAGGATTATGAAAAGAGAATCTTTTCGGTTATTCACAAAGATTATTTATTTGTTGAGTCAGTTTTTTGGCAATATTTTGTGTAAGATTAAACTCTGATGACCATCCATCCCAGTAACATGGGAGTAGTCCAATTCCTGTGGATGAAATAAATGCTTCATCCATATCATTTATACTATCGAATGGTATGTAAGCTTCGTCCACTTTTATTCCCATACCAATTGCAATATTGATAATGGTACTTCTCATCACTCCAGGCAACACACCTAAATCAAGTGAAGGGGTAAGGAGTACTCCATCTTTAATATAGAATACATTGCGGATAGCACATTCTGTAATTAACCCATCATCATTATAAAATATGGGTTCGTATGCACCTAGAAATTCGGCATCTTTTTTGGCTTTCATATTACCGATATAATTCATGGATTTTATGGCTGGATTAAATCGGATAATTGGATATTTTGTTTCATCAAGATAGACCACTTTGACAGAACCCTTCGGCGTGGGAGAGACGGGTCGAATAGAAATATATATTCCGGGTTTTCCCGTATGGTTCCATGGGGTTCCCGTGATTTCTCCACGTGTTATCATGAGTCTAAGTAGACCTGATTCAATCTGGTTTTCATGAATCAATTGATTGAGAATTTGAGTAAGTTCAGCATTCGTTTTATCTAATTTTAAGTCAAGAATCTCCAATCCATTTCGAAGGCGATGAAGATGGTTTTCAGACGAGAATAATTTTCGATTTTGAAAACGGATGGTTTCGAAAAGTCCATCACCAAATTGGAAACCTCCATCACGAAATGAAACGGTAGCTTCATTGACGGGGAGTAATCCCCCATTTATATAAACAATGGCTTCAGGCATGATTTGTCTCTTTCAAATGATGGATTAAATTATCGATAATTGCGCCCTTATGATGAGCTTCTTCCCATTCAGACGTTGGGTCAGAATCCCAAACAATACCTCCACCAACGGGGTAAATTCCATCATCATTTTTTATAGTAAGGGTACGGATGGCGATATTTATATCCATGTTTCCATTGGGAGAAATATACCCTAAGGCACCTGTGTAAAAATTACGATTATAATCCTCTACCGAATCAATAATTTCCATGGCACGTTCTTTAGGTGCACCCGTTATAGACCCACCCGGAAACAATGCTGAAATGATTGACGATTCTGAAATATTTGAGTTTAACTTCCCCTTCACCTCCGTCACCATGTGATGTACAGTTTCAAATGATTCAATTTTATAGAGATTATTTGTTTCAATAGTGCCAAAATTACAAATTCTCCCCAAATCATTGCGCAGTAAATCCACAATCATTAAATGTTCGGCACGGTCTTTTTCAGAGTGAGAGAGTTCACTGGCGATTCTTTTATCTTCAGATAGGTTTGATGATCGCTTTCTCGTTCCTTTAATTGGGTATGTGTTGATGTGGCCATTTTCAGTTTTTAAAAACCGTTCAGGGGATGCACTTAATAGTTGAAAATTCTTCGTATTAATATAAATTCCACACAAGGGTTGGGCAATTTCTCGTAGAGAAAGGTAGAGATTAAAAGGATTGCCTTGAATGGTATAATGTTTAGGATGGGTATAATTTATTTGATAAATATCACCAATTTCCTGATGATGTTTTATTGTAGATAAATCATTTTCATACCGCTGTTCGTTGGGGATATCTGCTGTCATTTGTATTCCTGCGGGATGAAATACTTTACTTGCCCCTAATTTATATTCACGAACCATTTTTGGTTTTCCGAACCAAATTGCAGGTAGAAGTGAATCTCTATTTTTAAATGGGATATGGGGGAATAGTTTACTTTTCATCGCATACGAAAATCCACCAACTGCACAAATTTTGGGATGAGTTGAATTTAATTTCCAGTTATCAATGCAGTTTTGCCATTCTTGTAGGGGATTTTTAGAATTTAGCTCATCTAAATTTTTACTATAAATCTCATCAAATCCCCAGATTGCAAATCGTTGAGAGTTTTCATCCCAATGGTCTATCAAAGCATTTGGTTCACCAAATTCTTGTATGAGTTTTTGAAGTGTTTTCATGAGCTTGAACTCAGGGTTGATTTGATATTTTCGAATGACGTATAATTAAAAATTCGTGGAGATGAAATGGCATACGAAAATACATTATTATCTTTTAAAAATTGAGAGAGCCCCGCATCTTTAATGGTTGAAAGAGATACTTTATTACGCTTACCATCAATACGATCACATATTTGGGGTAATGATGGTGGGGTCCATTTTAGTTTATTGCCAAATAATCGAAATAGATTCAGAATAATATCTTCATCCCAATCAGGATTAAATTGAAATTGCCGACTCTTAATATTCAGTTTTTTACTGCTCAATTTACTCATCCCCGAAACGGCCCCAATTTTTTTCAATTCAGGATAGAGAATTTCATCCACTCGTTTTTCAAAAGTTACACTGTTTACTTTTTGGAATAACCATTTCCAGTCATAGTTTTCTAAACCACTAAACCATTTATTTACATTTTTACCATATTCTTGATATTTTAGCCAAGAAGCATCACTATGGAGAACCAACATCCGCGCCAATAATTCTTTTTCAATTTGAATATTATGGAGCCATAATAAAAAAATAAGGGTAGAAAAAGGGAACTTTTCTTTGAATTTATCTGCGTTCAGATTGGCCATGATATTGGGATTACACGAACTTTTGAACCCCTTTGGAAATTCACCATTTGGAGATATAATATGCCCACCAATAGCACGACCCTGTGTAGATAAAATATTTAAATCAACCCAAATCAGATTACCGCTATTTATTTTAGCCTTTTCAGAAAGCCATAATGAGGAAAAATTATAGTAACCTACAAGCTCCCACCCTAAATGGTGATGCAAAAATGACGCACATATAAGTCCATCATAATCTGCAGAAATGATAAAAGGTTGCCCTTTTTTTGCCAACCACGGAAATGATGAAAGTATCTTTTTTCGTTTAAATTCCACAGGTAAAAAATAAACCATTTATTTTTGGATAGAAAACGGTTAGATTGTCTATATCAATGAAAGGTAAAAATATGAAACGAGCGATAATAATAATTATGATGATAATGACAACTCCATTATTTGCATTAATTGGCTTTGGTGCAAATATTAATGTTGATAAAGTGATGTATGAAGGTTATACCGCGACAGAAGGTAGTGGTGATTTTAGTTATTCTGTTACAGGTGAACCATTTACAAATGCTGCTGGATTGAGTTTATACTTATTTTTAGATTTCATTCCAATTGTAGATTTAGAAGCAAATATTGAACTGGTTGGTAATAGCTATAAATTTATTACAAAAATGGGTGAAACTGAATTGGCGAATGGTGAATTTCCATGGGGAAGAATATCCACATATTTGACGGTTAGAAAGAAAATAGTTGGCGTTAAAATTCCATTTTTGGCTAAAGCTCAGATTTATGCAGGTGGTGGCATTAACTCACATTCGGTTTCTCCCCGTTTAGATGTTGATTTTTTTACAAGTGCTTTTAATAGTAATGATATTTCATCATCATTAAGTCAAGATTTCAATAATACTGAAACGTTTAAAATATTTACTGATTATGTTGAAAAAAAATCTACAAAACATTCTGGGATTCATCTTCAGGCAGGCTCACAGATAAAATTATTATTCTTAAATATGTTCATTAATGGAAGATATACATTTGCAAAAGATGTCATTCCTGATACTAATGGATTTTTTAGTATGAATGCAGGTTTAGCTGTCGGAATTTAAATTGGGATTTGATATAATAATAAAGGGCGCTTTGGTGCCCTTTTTATTTCATTACAATAATTCGTTCTATTGTTTCCCATGTTGATTGATTATACACATTCTTTACTTCAAGGTGAAGTAGATATTGCCCCGTTTTAACAGAGTTTCCATGTTGATTTTTTCCATCCCAACTGAGTAAGCCAGTTTTAGCCACCGATTCATTGATAGATAATTCTGTGATTCGTCTCCCCGTAACATCAAAAATAATGGCATCCATAAACCCTTGTGAAAATGGAAGTTTATAAACAATAGTACAAACATCACCAATTCCATCACCATTTGGCGTAAAGGG
>TARA_B110000467_G_scaffold13461_1_pt1 | contig 10171 bp, 12 predicted proteins | sample TARA_B110000467 | Tara Oceans TARA_B110000467 (sample SAMEA4398341) | marine metagenome | biome: Polar Biome; feature: [MES] marine water layer (ENVO:01000295) within the mesopelagic zone...; material: water (ENVO:00002006), including particulate matter (ENVO:01000060) such as...... | reverse complement strand
CGACTTCAACCTTGGCAAGGTTGCACTCTACCACTGAGTTACTCCCGCAATTGTCTAATTAATTAAGAGTTCCAAGGGTAACTTATTATATTTTCCTTAACAGGTTTGTCAAATTCTATTTTTTGAGAAAATGTGGTTCTGTTCCGGTGGCAATGCGGCAAATATTTTCATAGTGTTTGCTCACTATTAGTATAGCAATCACCAAAGACATGTATTTATAAAAGATTGGTGTGTCAAAAAAAATACCAAATATTGGTAAAGCTATTGATGCGATAATCGAACTAAGAGAAATATATTTTGAAACCAACAAGGTGAAAAAAAATACTGCTACAGCTCCCAATGTTTGTGTCGGCATTATATACAAATGGACACCTAGTCCTGTAGCAACACCTCTTCCGCCTTTAAATTTCAAAAAAAATGAAAAGAGGTGGCCAAGAAAAACCATAATGCCTGCCCCAGCAACCGTAAAGGGGTCGTTTGAGACCAATGATACAATAGCTACTCCCAGCCATCCTTTAAACGTATCTCCTAAAAGGGTTAAAGCTCCGGCTTTTTTACCTATTAATCTAGCGACGTTGGTGGCACCAATATTTTTACTACCGTGTGCACGTAGATCAATATTTTGAGTGCGGGCAAACAAAACTCCAAACGGTATAGAACCAAGAGCGTAAGCAAAGACCCATGTAGAAAAAATTATTAACATTTAAAAATATTTTCTTAGAATTAGTTTAAGTTGTTAATTCAACAGTTAAAGTGAAACGTTGGATTTAGATTATTTTTTAATTTTACGTTAGCTCGTTTTATAATTTGGTGGATTCATTCGAGGGGCACACCTATCGAATCTAATATTTTTGATTCTTCATTAAAACTAAAAGGCATTCTTGAAATATATTTTACCGTTCTGGAAGATCGATCAACAACCTGCTAATTTTAGAGATTAATCGCTCTGATATTACTTGCTAGTAAAAGGATATAGTATCTAATTTCTTACTAGATTAAGATGTGCATTGTGTTGAATATGTTTTTAGTAGTTTTTTTGCAATTAGTTTTAAAATTTAGTAGCATTTTTAATTTATTTTACGTAAAGCTATAAGCCTTTTTTTTGCTTCAAGTGAGAACGGACTTCTAGGATAGTCACTTAAAAAATTTTTATAAAGTAAAAAGGCCTCTTTCAAACTTTGTTCATGATAATGCGATTCTGCTAAAAGAAACGCAGCCTCATCAAAAAATTTTTGTTTTGGATGGTCAGTCATAAGACTTTTAAATCTGGAAATAGCTGAAAGATAAGCCCCTGTGCGGAAGTAGAATTTACCGACCTCAAGAACATGTTTTGCTAATTGGAAGTCACACACATCTTTTTTTTGTTTAGCTTGCTCTACGTATTGACTTTTTGGAAACTGGTCAATTAAATCTTGGAATCCTTTGCGGGCCTCTTTTGTAGAAGTCTGATCCCTTTTGGCAAGGTCAACCCTTTTGAAGTCTGACATGGCTTTAAAAAAATAAGCGCGATCAATATTTTTATGTCTAGGGTATAATTGGATAAATTTTTGGAATTTAACCTTTGCTTCTTCATATTCTTCATAAGAATAATAGGACCTAGCTAGAAGCAATAGCGCATGAGTTCGTGCTTTACTGTCCGGAAAATCTTCAATGAGTTGTAACAAGAGTTCTCTTCCTCGAAGGGTTTGGTCTAATTTAAGCGCTTTAATTCCCTCTTTAAGTAATTCTTTAGGAGAATCGGGTAATATTTCGTTTTCAAGAAATGAGCAAGAAAAAATTGTTGAAAGACTGATAATAATTATTATGGTGATAAGTGGACGAAAGCACATTGTAAAAAACTTATAATAGATTGTGAAAGTTTATATAATAATCAGAACAATTAAGTATTTCACAATATACACCAAAGTCTTTTGAAGTGGATGTTTTTTGTCTCAGCCTTGCTATGAATATTTTAACCATGCTATAAACACTGATTAGTTGCAAGATGAGGTCATTGAAAATGCAGGCCATTAAAACTTAAGAAATTTCATAAGTTATGAATTTAACTTCAAAAGTAAAATTTAAAATCTTACTAGTAATTTTAGTGGTTGGTTTTTCTTCTGATTTATTTGCCGCAGAAGTAGTCAACCCTAGTCCGAGCTTAGGGATTCTTTCTTTTGTTGAAAAAGGAGGGGGAATGATGTACCCAATCATTTTCTGCTCTATTCTTGTGGTTGGAATTGGGCTAGAACGAGCTTACAATTTACGACGAAAGAATATTATTGATGCTACTTTTCTTGATAGATTCCGGTCTCATTGGAACTGGGATGATATCCAGTTGGGATTACAGTTATGCGCTGCCCATGACACTTCGTTATCTCGTATTCTCAAAACTGGATTATTGAGGTTTGGAGGGAAGGTTGATGAAATCGAGCGGGCTATTGAGGGCGCAGGTCAGCATGAGGCCTCTTTACTTAACTCCAATTTGCGCACGTTAGGTGCTATCGCAAATATCACCCCTATGATGGGATTATTAGGTACTGTGTTTGGAATGATTAAGGCTTTTAATGTCATTTCACAAAGTGGAACAGGGAACCCAGGTTTGGTTGCCAGTGGTATTTCAGAGGCTTTGATTACAACAGCAGCAGGAATGGTAGTGGGTATTCCAGCCTTGGTTCTATATCATTATTTTCGAGCAAAAATTGATCGTTATGTTTTTGAAATGGAAGAAATTTCATTTCAGCTTATAGAGGAACTTTCATTCTTGGCCATGCGTGAGAAAAAAGAGAAGGAAAAGCAAGGTAAGTCATAAGAAGATAAAGAGAGAAGAATAGAACAATTTAAAATACTCTTGAATGGTTAGATTCAATGCGTTTTCGAAGTGAACAAGAAGAAAACTTTTCGTTGGACTTGACGCCGCTTGTTGATGTGGTGTTTCTCTTACTTATCTTTTTCATGGTGTCTACAGTGTTTGTAGATTTTAAGAGGCAGATGGATATCTCTCTACCTTCATCAACATCATCATTACCAAGTGAGAGTGAGGAGCCGGTTAAGATCGAGTTAACAGTAGATAAAAATATTTTTTTAAATGGGAAAAAAGTAACCCTCGAAGAATTTGAATTAGCTCTTTCTGAAATTCGGCTAAGTAAAAATAATGCGGCTGTTATAAGAGCAGATAAGAACTTGCCCTATGGTCATGTCATTAAGATTATGGGTATGCTACAAAGTGCCAAAATTCTAGATATTGGGGTGGCAGTTAAATAATTTATTTTTTCACTCTATTCTTGTCGAGTGAATCTCGGTCTGCTTCGGTTGGTGATCCAACTATTTAACATTCTTAGCTCGTCGGGGCTTAGCAGTTCAATCAATGTGACAGGGTTACTGTGGTCCTCATCGTTGATCACAACACCACAATAGTTTCTTTCCACATAGGCTGCTACGTGCGCTTTGAACTGTGGAAACTTAGAGAATAACTCAGAGAAAATTTCATTCTGATACTCAGGAGTCTTGTCCTTTAACCTGTACTGAGAAAGCTTTAATGGTAGTTTGGTTCGAAAATCAGCCTTTATAAGTGTTCCCATAATTGATCTCATTGATTTAAGAGTTTGACTAGACTATCAATATTCAACAATACTAAAATAAATTATCGTAGAGTTCAATTTTAGATTTAATTTTTAGTGGTTCAATTTTCAAAGGTACTTTGGTTTTCATGCCATTCGTTAAAAAATCTAAGATATCCTATGACTATTTTTTTAATTTTTTAAAATTTTAAAAGAATGAAAATAAATAAAAAAAAATATCTAGATAGAAGTAAATCTTTAATCGAGCTCATCAATAAATCCCCAACACCTTTCCATGTGGTCCAATCTTTTGAAGACCAACTTAAAAGTGCAGGGTATGTTGAATTATATGAGCAGGATAAATGGAACTTATCCCCAGGTGGAAAATATTATGTGACACGTAATGGGTCATCTTTAGTGGTGTTTGCTGTTGGCTTAAAAGCTCCAGAAGAATCTGGTTTTAAAATTATTGGTGCACATACAGATAGTCCTAATCTTCGTTTGAAACCTAATCCTGTATATCTTAAAAATGGTTATATCCAACTAGGCGTTGAGGTTTATGGAGGAGCATTATTATCAACCTGGACAGATAGAGATTTGTCATTGGCAGGAAGAGTAATATTAAAAGAACTGCCTACCAGAAAGGTGTCGAAACGGTATTCTCGAACAAATAATCAGGCAACTCTTGTAGATTACGGTTGTGTGTCGAGACTAATTACTTTTGATCGTCCTTTATTACGCATTCCTCAACTTGCAATTCATTTAAATAGGTCAGTGAATGAAAAAGGATTGGTACTGAATCCACAAAATCATCTTCCTCCGATTTTGGCTTTAATTGATGAAAAAACAAAATCTAAAACACTGTTGACGGATTTAGTATCTGAAGAGTTGAGATGTAAACCGGCAGATATTCTTGGTTTAGAAATGCAATTATATGATTTGCAAAAGGGAACACTTGCAGGGGCAAATAGTGAGTTTTTGTTTGCTTCCCGATTAGATAACCTTGCTTCCTGTCATGCTGCCATGGCCGCTTTACTAGAATCACCTAAAAAAAATGTAGCTACACATGTTTTAGTATTTTATGACAATGAAGAAATAGGTAGTGACACAGCCCAAGGTGGGAGTTCCCCTTTTCTAAAGGATATTTTAGAAAGAATATCTACAGCCAAAAAACAATCAAGAGAGGCATTGATGAGGGGGATTGCAAGGTCATTATTTATATCTGCAGATATGGCACATGCAGTTCATCCTAACTATGCAGAAATGCATGATGGTAATCACATGCCGATGATAAATGCTGGCCCAGTGATCAAAAGTCATTCCGGACAAAAATATGCTACTGAAGGTGTGACTTCTTCACAGTTCGAACAATTATGTAGAAGGTCCAAAGTTCCTGTACAGAAGTTTTCTGTTAGGTCGGACATGCGATGTGGTAGTACGATTGGGCCAGTTACGGCTACCAACCTCGGTATTCGCACGGTAGATATTGGGAGCCCTATGTTATCAATGCATTCAATTCGGGAAATGGCTGGTTCTGAAGATCAAGAATACCTTATACAAGTTTTTAAAGAATTTTTTAAGTCAGAGTAGTGTGAAGAGAGCTTAATTTTTTCTATTAAAATTAAACTTGTTCATAGCATCTTCTAAAACTTTTCTCGTTGAATTGGCAGCTTTATTCTGGTTTTTTGATTCAAATAAATCAATGGCTTTTCTTAGATTTATAATTACCAGATACTTGAACTGTGGTCCCTTATCATAATTATAGTAGGCCCATCCCAGATTTCCATGCGCTTCAGCATCATCTTGTCGTCGATGGACAACCATATTTAATTGAGCAATAGCGTCTTCCCATCGTTCAAGGTGGTTATATACACTCCCCAAACTATAGCGGGCATCTAGATTTCCAGGTTCTAGCTCGACGGTTTTCTCAAAAGCTATTGCAGCTTCTTTTTGCTTGTTTAGGTTTTTATATGCTAGTGCGAGATTAAAATGCGAGACCGTTGCACTTGGGTTACGTTCAATCGATTTTTTGTAAGCAACAACTGCTTCTTCAAAGCGACCTTGGCGACTTAGCGTATTACCTTTTAAAAACCAATCTTCGGCTTTTTCTTGAGACCAGGTATAAGGAGTAACGATAAGTAAAAAAAACCATATAGTTGTTACGAGAAAAAAAATTTTATTTTGACTCATTATCTGTCCAAGTGATCTTAAAAAAAATATGTATATATAAATTGTACAGTATTGTCTTAGATTTGGACAAGTGTTGACTGGTTATTAGTTTGGACGATTTATAGGATTTCTTGATTTGCTTAGCCGACTTCCTGTAATCCAAAAGCGTCCGGACGTTTTTTTTAATTCTAAATGGCAATCGAAAGCCCTCGATAGTTGTTGTCCCGTAAGCATTTTACTTTTAGTTCCTTTAGAAAAAATAGTCCCATTCTTGAGAAATAGAACATGAGTTGTCAGAGGAAGAATTTCGTCAATATGGTGGGTGACATATATTAGTTGAGTTTTCGTTTTAGCAAGCTTCTCGAGGGTGTGCAAAAACAGCTCTTTTGTTGGGATGTCTAGCCCTGAACAGGGCTCATCTAAAATTAACAAGTCGGGGAGGTTGACCAAAGCTCTTGCTAGAAGAATTCTTCGTGCTTCTCCATAGGATATTTTTCCAATCGGTTCATTGCTTAAATTTTGTATTTCCAAGAACTCCATCCAATAGGCAGCTATTTCTATTTGCTTATGAGTAGCTTTTTTATATAGCCCGATTGAAGAAAAAAACCCGGATAAGACTACATTTTTACAAAGCGTGGATGGTACATAGTTTTCTTGGAGATCTGCTGATACAAAACCAATGCGTTTTCTAGCATCAATAAGTGGTTCGTGTTTTTCATTATCAAACCAACGAACTTCGCCACCATCTATTGGTATTAACTCGCCAAAAATGAGTTTCATGAATGATGTTTTACCTGCGCCATTAACTCCCACGACCGCCCAATTTTCTTTTTTTCTCATAGTCCAGTCGATAGAGTTTAGGACTTGTTTACCATTTAAAAAAACATCTGCATTGTGAATGCGAATAAGCCAACTCATAAAAAACCTTTTTATTGGATAGAAATTTTTTTATCAGATGAACTAGAGAGACCAATATTACAATGGCTTCCTCCCATCAAATCAACGACTGGATCTCCTACCTCGTAATACTGAATGATATTAACTGAGGCATAAGGTTGGTTAATGCGGAAAAGATTTTTTACAGAAATTTCTAATATATAAGCCAAAATAGTGCGGATAACACCTCCATGGCAAAGTATAACGATGCTATCGGAAGGGTGGTTAGCTAAAATACTCTTGAATTTAGGGATAACCCTATCTTTGAGTTGAAAAAATGATTCTCCTCCCTCAACCTGGAAAAGTTCTATGTTCTGAAGCCTTTCTTTCAGTTTGCCAGGATACTTAAGATTAACTTCACTTATGCTCAACCCTTCCCAGTCACCAAACGCCAATTCACGTAATTCTTTGTATGGGATGTGCGTAAGGTTTAATTCATCTGCTACAAACTTGGCACCAATCTGGGTTCTTTTCAAGTCGCTACTGTAAACAGCTTTGATAGGGAGGTTTTTTAAAGCTTTGGCAATAAGGATGCTTTGCTTTTCGCCTTCATCTGAGAGATCAACATCAAAATGTCCATTAAAGCAAACTTCTTCAGCGTTTGCTGTTTCACCATGCCTTATGAGGTAAATCCTAGAGGCCGCTTTTCCGTTCATGATTGTTTATAAGTGAGTAGAAATATTACTGATATCAAAAAAAAATGGCAAGCTCGAAAGAGCTCGCCATTTTTATTAACACTATTTTTTCTAGAATCAGTGACTAGCTGCTGGGCCTGCTCCTGAGGACCAAAGGTAGAAAAAATCCAAACCTTGAACCTCCATTAGACCCCAGTTAATGAAGAAGTAATAGAAAAACATCGCGATAAACGCAATGATGAACCACGTAATTGATTTTCCGGTTATGAATTTTTTTTGTTCAAACTCCACAATTACCCCCTTTTAATATTTACCTAACCAAATTTTATTCAAGTTATTATCGTTTATCGCCAAACGGAAGCAAACCAGTAAAAGAACCACAAACAAAATACAACAGTTCCCATATAGATCCACGGGCCCGATTTTTCTTTAAGTTTTTCTAAGTCCATTGCAAACGCCCCTAAAAAAAGTGTTGAATATTAAAACAATTTACCCTTGACAGTTATAAATTATGGGTGTTAGCTTACCATAAATTTAATTCTCTCAACATGAGGAAAATACATGCCGAGCAAAAATGGAAAAATTTTCGATAACATTGTCTACATAGGTCTCGGAGTAAATGGACTCACAGCTCTTTACCTACTACTCATGTATTTCGAGATCATTTAATCCGCAAACTTTACCACAGGGTTTTAAAAAGTGTCAAGAGGAAACCCCTGATTATGAAATAGTGCAATCTATTTTGTAACCTTCTTTTTAAGGATTGTTAATCCCACATCCTTCTTACATAAGGCTTCTAATAACTATATTTTCGGATAAATGACGTATAGCATAAGGTAAACTAAGGTACTCGTTACCAAAATTAAGGCGAAAATTACCATAGTCACTCGCCCCAGTATTCTGTGACGCTGAGCTCCATCAGGCAGGGATTTTTCAATATATTTTTCTAGATAGATTGTGAGGGCTATAACACCGAAAATGATTGCCCAGGCTAGACTCGCAGCAAAGGATTTGTGTCGGATGAATGTGAGGATCGATTGATTTCCTGCCCAAAGTAATGCAAGGGTTATCATGGTCGATTTGAAAATTTTCGGATTTGCTTTTAATTCTTTACTCTGGAGAATATAGTTGCCATCGATTTTTTCGCACGCACGAAATCCTTGAAAAATCATATATATAGAAAAAATAAGCCCCAGACATACTAGAATGAGATGCGTGGTTAGAGTGGGTACGAATACGTTATCGTATATATTCTGTGGACCACCAAAACCCTCTTTCCCTTCAAAAGACAATACACCCAACTGTCGAGCATAGTAATAGCCAATAAAGTAAACCAGCATTGATACCATGGATACAAAAATTAATTTATGGTGTTGAGTGCCCAGTCCTTTTTTTGCCAACCCCCAGGCGAAAAGAAACATTACCGTAAACAGTACTGCTAATAGATAACTAAGATCGGCTCCGAAAGTGCCGGAAGGAGCTAAAAAGCCAGGCTGCTCTAGTAATTTTTGCATGCCTTATAGGAGATGAAAAACATTGAATAACTTTGGTGTATAAAGTTTCCTCAAAATTTTATTTTGTCTCGTCATTATGATTTTTTTCTTTCAAGGAGCCAAGTTCCACCATAAAACTCAGCGATTCCTAATATGGATAAATAGAGAAGAGGCTCCATTTTCCAACGGCCAAAAAAAAGTAAAACTACTGAGGTAATGGTAGCTAGTCCCAATAATTGTAATGCTCTTCCTAGGTAATAAGCTAATCGATGCATAAGTATTTAACTCACTGTTTTCTCTCTTATCTTCTTATTTGCACCAAGCAGGTCCTCAATATTTTGGCGAGCCAAACTTTGGATGGATTCTTTTACTAACTGAAGCGCTAAATTACCTTGCTGTGTCAAGGCACCACTTGCCTCTGAAGAGAGTATTTCTCCTTGGGCTTGGTGTTTCATCCCTTTGGTTTTTTTTAAAATTTCTTTTTCACTGTAAAGCTCATCCAATGGATAGCTGTAAAGGAGCTTTACGTAATCTCTCTTTTTTTCAGTATTTTTTTTTGTATCTATAATTATATTTTCCATTTCTACGGCGATAGGTTTTTTATTAAACTTGGTCGCTAGTTTTTTTATTTCATTGAAATAGCCCTTCATATCTTTACGATCTTTGAGTTCATCCTGAGGAATCTTGGAACTTATCTCAAATTGTATGTTCTCATCAACCAGACTGCTGCGGCTAACCTCATAGGTAATATTATTATAGTTAAATCGCCTACCTTTTTTTTCGCCATATTTTTTTTGCAACTCTTCCAATAAGGAATTAAGACCCTTGTCTACGTATTTACTAAAAAGTATTCCCTTTAATGTTGCCATAGCTTCCTCCGATAATAAAAATCAACTTGCACCAAAATCAAAATAAAATTATCTAAAATTGTGTAGAACAAAATAACATCTTCATCGCTCCTTGAACATACCCAGTTTGTTTTGTAAACGAGGAAAAAGTATATGGTGGTGGAGATGTTAGCCAGAAGAGGGTTTGCTGAATTGATTCGAACCATTATTCTGGTAGACATACTGCATCTTGATGCACCCCGTTTCCTTATTGGAGCAGTAAAAATCAAGAAATTTAACTTTCACATATTTACTGTCCGCTGTTTTCATAGCGTAAGTATTAGACTTAGCTGAAAGTTTATGAGTCAGATAGTTGTACGAATACCATTTTAAAAGAATGGGGTTTTCTGTTTCTGTTCGTGTGGACATATCTGGAGTGTAATTGTCCAATGGCACATCTACGACTTGATCAAAGTGCGAAGAACCTAGATTGATCAATCCCGCCTTGCCAAATTTATTGGTAGCGCCTCCATTGGAGATCACTTTACTTCTGCGAAATGCTAAATCCCATT
>TARA_B110000467_G_scaffold110587_1_pt1 | contig 10171 bp, 9 predicted proteins | sample TARA_B110000467 | Tara Oceans TARA_B110000467 (sample SAMEA4398341) | marine metagenome | biome: Polar Biome; feature: [MES] marine water layer (ENVO:01000295) within the mesopelagic zone...; material: water (ENVO:00002006), including particulate matter (ENVO:01000060) such as...... | reverse complement strand
CAGGCCAAGCGCAGCTACTATCACTAAACAGAGTTTGGTAATATAGTAACGCAACAATTTGTTTTTTCTTATATTTATTATCCTCACTTTGTGACTGTTTAGGGCGCAACAATTCCTTTTGCTTAGGCACTTCCTTGTTTTATATCGTATGACCCCTAATGACGCGATGACCTCGTCGCATTCGGTATAGCGTCATTTGAGTGGCACAATTAGGGCAACAAACGCCTTTTTTAGGTAATGTTTCACTGGGCGCTAACACCACGTTAAGCAGTAACTGTAACCGCTTTAACGTACGGTTAGCATTGCCATGTAAAAAACCATAATTGCGTGCTCGTCGAAAACCGCTAGGCAGTACATGTTGTAGTACTCGCCATAAAAAGGCCGTAGCGTGCTCGGTGATGGTTTTAAACTGTTTCGTTTTACTTTCTTTATATTGAAACGTCACTCGGTCATGCTTAATCGAGAGTAGGTTGTTTTCATTCACCACCCCACGATAGAGGTATCTAGCAAGGTAGGTTAACGCACTATCGCCTTTCCCTACGTGCTGACAATCAGCTACCCACGAACTAGAGGTTTTAGCCGGGAGATAATAACCAGACGCACACAGTAGCGCGATGAATTGTCCTCGAAACACCTTGGCTAAGTTATCAAAAATTAAACGGACACTCACTCTAAATTAGTTCTGATGCCAATATCGATATTCAACTACTTGACTGAGTGCCTTGCTGGCAAAAGTGAACATTATAAGGCAATCTTATCTAGTGATTTCTAGTCTCAAGCACTCCGCAGAGCTAAATTCACTACTTCGATAATCAGTATTACTATTATCTAAAAAACAGCGCATTTTAGAAAAATATTTCAATTTATCGTGATTAATAAAATGTATTTTCATCTCAGGTTCAAAATTGACGGCTAAAGGTTGTTATTTTTAATGCATATCGCTTTTTTGGAATGAGTTTGCTACTTATGGTTATTTGTTGGTTTTATATTGCTCAAAAAATGATAGCTGTTAGTCTGTTTTTATTCTAGAGCATTAAGAGCTGACATCATGTCATTGGAAAACTATTTCTTACCTTTTCGTCAGCACATTATTGGGCAAAACCTGCAACATCAAATCAACGGTAAAACGCTCGATATTATTTATGCTGATTGGACTGCCAGTGGCCGGCTTTATCAACCGATTGAAGATTACTTAACTAATGAACTTGGGCCTTATGTTGCCAACACGCATACCGAGACAAATCTTACCGGTAGTGCGATGACACATGCTTACCATGAAGCGCAACATGTTATTAAACGCCATGTAAACGCTTGTGATAACGATATTTTGATCACGGCTGGCGCAGGCATGACCGCTGTTGTGAATAAATTTCAACGTATTTTGGGTTTACGTATTCCTGAACGTATGCAGGCACAAGTCGCATTTGCAGAGCATGAAAGACCGGTGGTTTTTATTACCCACATGGAACATCATTCGAACCAAACTTCTTGGTACGAATGTGATGTTACGCTGGAAATTGTTGAGCCTGATAGTCATGGTTTACCCTCATTAGATCACTTAGCTATTCTGCTGGAAAAGTACAAAGATCGAGAGGTTAAAATAGGATCATTTTCTGCTTGTTCAAATGTCACGGGGATTAAAACGCCTTATTATCAACTCGCAGAGTTGATGCATCAACATGGTGGTCTGTGTTTTGTTGATTTTGCTGCTTCTGCTCCTTATGTTGATATTGATATGCACCCAAGCAATCCAAAGCAAGCGCTAGATGCTATTTACTTTTCGCCGCACAAGTTTTTGGGCGGACCTGGTAGTTCTGGCGTTTTGGTGTTTAACAAAGCATTGTACAAAAATAAAGTGCCAGATCATCCGGGTGGCGGTACGGTTACTTGGACTAATCCTTGGGGCAAGCATAGTTTTTTTCATAACATTGAAATGCGAGAAGACGGCGGTACACCGGGGTTTTTACAATGTATTAAAACTGCTTTGGCAATAAAGCTTAAAGATGCAATGGGTGTGGAAAATATTCGTCAACGTGAGGCTGAAATAACGGATTATGTGATGGATGCATTAGCGCAAAATGAGCAGGTTGTTATGCTTGAACCTACACTTCGTGATCGTCTAGCCATAGTGTCTTTTTACATTCCCGGCGCACATTATAATTTAGTGGTGCGCTTGCTGAACGATAAATTTGGCGTACAAACTCGCGGTGGCTGTTCTTGTGCTGGTACCTATGGTCATATTTTATTAAATGTGGATCAAAGCACGTCATCAAAAATTACTGAGCAAATAGATGCCGGTGATTATGCTGAAAAGCCGGGTTGGATACGGGCTTCGTTTCATCCGACGACGTCTGATAAAGAAGTGGCTTTTGTGGTTGATGCTATTAAGAAAGTGACTGAAAACTTGGCACTGTGGCGTAAAGAATATCGTTTTAATCCGGCCATTGGCGATTACGAACATAGTAACTTTTCGGTTCAGTTTCCAACGTTATCCAGTTTCGATGCTTTACCGGAAGTTTCGTCAGTAGCGGTGAAAAAAGTAGGAGCGAACCCTTCAATTTTACGTAAATTATTTGGCTAGAGGTCGAATGATTGCTTAATGGTTACTTAACTATTATCTAAGTATTATCTAACTGTTAACTAATCAGGACTGAAGGTTTATTGGCTATTAACGATTTTAATAGCCAATAAATAGAATAGGTAAGTGCAGATGAATGGATAGATTAATCAGCAATGTTAGTCAGTTAGTCAGTTAGTCACTCAGGCATTAATTCACTTAATCAGTCAAACATAACCATCATTTCAGCCGCTTCACAGTGACAATTAAAATGACATATCGGACAGTCGTAACCCGCTAAACTCAATTCATGCCATCGGTCCGGATGCTCTTTAATGAGTATGCCGCCGCATTTTGTAAAATATTTTACCGCGCTATTGCCTGGGCTTTGTTTCCATAAATGACTAACGCCAGCAATGGCGCCTTGTTGTTTTGCTGCGGTAATTGAGCGTTGCAGTAGTTCGCCGCCAATACCATGACCACGATAATCTTCGTCAACCGTATTACATTTAAAATAACACACTTGCTCAGGGGCTACTGACCATAATTGGGTTGTACACCATTGATCTATTTGCCATTGCTGTGCCGCGTAGGTAATGCGAAAGCCGACTAGCTTTTCATTATGGTAAACAACAAAACCTGCGTTGATGTTGTTTTTCAAACCTTTTTCATACCAAGCTTGCATGCTGGTTTGATCAATATAGCCTTCACCGTGCACTGTAGTTGCTAAGTGAATAACCTGGTCAAAGTCGGCCGGGGTTAATTGTTGATAGTTAAGCGTTATGCCCATAAAGTTGTTTTTATTGAATTAGTTATTGCAGCATTGTACTGTTTTTTCTGAGATACTTTAAGTGTGTCAGTTATTAAAATTAACCTTGTTGTGTTAGCTAATTTTGGAAGTGAAAATGTACGATCCTTTGCACGATTTATCGCCAGGTTGTAATGAAAAGTATCCTGAAAGTTACTGGGCAAATGTTTCCGGAGTCGCACCAGAACACGATGGTGCTGTTAGCGGTGATATTGATGTTGATGTCGCCATTATTGGTGCAGGCTATACCGGATTATCTTGTGCGCTGCATTTGGCTCGAGAACATGGTATTAAAGCGCATGTTTTAGAAGCTAATCAAACTGCCTGGGGTTGTAGTGGGCGTAATGCCGGTTTTATTTTGAAATCTTCCGGTCGCAAGTCCTATGGCCAAATGGCTAAGCAATGGGGCGAAGAAGTGATGCGCGGTATTTATCAGGAAATGGCGGCAGGTGTCGACACGGTAAATAGCTTGATCGGCGAAGGCATCGACTGCGATCGCCAGAGTGCTGGTTATATCAAGGTTGCGCATAAGCCTAATAAATTGAAAGAGCTGGTTGAGTTGGCCAAGCTTCAACAGAAAATGTTTGGTTATGACGTTGAAATTCTTTCACAAGCTGAAGTACGTCAACAATATATGGATGACCGCAATGCTTATGGCGCGATTCGTTATCAAGACGGTTTTGGTTTAAATCCTTTAAAACTGGCTTGGGGCTATCAAAAATTAGCCCGTCAAGCTGGCGCGAAAGTACATTGTGCTTCTCCAGTTACCCAATGGCTGTCAGGTGACAATAAGCAGAAGCTGCACACGCCTAATGGTATTGTTAGTGCGCAAAAAGTGGTTATCGCAACTAATGGCTATACGCCAAAAGGTTTTCACGACTTAACCACCGATCGAACATTGCCAGTATTGTCACAAATTATTGTTACTGAACCATTAAATGAGGCACAACTTGCTGCTTGTAATTTCTTAACCTCTAATGTGGTTATGGACACGCGAGCATTGAAGTATTATTACCGTAAGTTACCAGATAATAGAATATTGTTTGGCGGTAGAGGAGCGATCACCGGCAAAAGTGCAGAAGATCCTTATTACGCACAACGTCTACTGTCGGTACTCAAAAGCAGTTTTCCTGCGCTGAGCAACATCAACTACAGTTATGCTTGGTCTGGCTGGATTTGTATGGCGTTAGATGATTTACCGCACATTTATCAAAATGATGAAAAGTCGGTATTTTACAGCATGGGCTACTGCGGTAGTGGCGTTTCATTTTCGGTACAAGCGGGCAAGCGTTTAGCTGAAAAAGTGGCTGAAAAACCGGTACCTGATTTGCCGTTGTACAATAAAGCTTTGCCTAAGTTTCCATTTGCTCCATTGCGACGAGTAGGGCAGTGGGGCTATTTTCATTACGGAAAAGTAAAAGACCAGTGGTTTTAAAATACGGGCCTTCTACTTGTTGCTTTACTCAGCCTTAATCAACACGATTTGCGCGTTCATTACGACGAGTAGGGCAGTGGGGCTATTTTCATTATGGGAAAGTAAAAGACCAGTGGTTTTAAAATACGGGCCTTCTACTTGTTGTTTTATTCAGCCTTAATCAACACGATTTGTGCGTTCACCTTGCTTAAATGCCGTTATATTCCTGGCGACCAAATTAAGTAAGGCCTGCTGTGCTTGTTGGCTTGCCCAAGCGATATGAGCGGTAATTTTTAACTTAGGTGACTGCGCAGCTAAAAGTATATGATCTTTTGGTGGTGGCTCTTGTTCAAGTACATCTAAAATCGCGCAGGCAATTTCATCGTTATTTAAGGCACTGAGCAAATCTTGGTTATTAATTAAAGCACCGCGTGCGGTATTAATCAGTATCGCGCTTGTTTTCATACGAGCAAATAACTCCGCATTAAACATACCTTGTGTTTCTGGCGTTTGCGGGCAATGTAAGCTGATAATATCTGCTTGCTCGATAGCGGCTAAAAACGCCATTCGCTCAGGTCTAATCGTTGTAGCACCAGCTCTTTCTGCAATCAATACCGTCATGTCAAAAGCTTTAGCAATATCGGCAACTTTTTGTCCCAAAGCCCCGTAACCAATAATAGCGATAGACTTGCCTGCTAGTTCGATACTGCCATTACCGTGCAGACAAAAGGTCTCACTTTTCTGCCATAAACCCTGTTGGGTATTGCGGTTGTGATGCTCAATTTGACTAAAGTGAGCCAGTAACTGAGCAAAAATATATTGGGCAAGGGTATTTTTTGCATAACCACTGACATTAGTCACCGCTATACCGAGTGCTTTCGCTGCTGCAATATCGACATTATTAATGCCGGTAGCGGTGACACATATTAGTTTTAAATCAGGTAGCTGACTTAATGTTTCACGGCTTAGTTCTACTTTGTTAGTTAATATAATTTCTGCATTAGCACTATGTTGCACGACTTGTGAGGGAGATGTTGTTGCGTGTAGGTTAAGGTTACTGACTACCTGATTAATAGTTGATAAATCTAAGGATTGGCTAAAGGTTTGATAATCTAAAAATACAGCTCGCATGGAAGAGACTCATTAGAAAAATTTTGCCAAGCTTATCGTAAAGCTGTCAATGGGTCGATGGCATTTTTGGATATTTTGGAGAATATCGAATTGAAATATTAACGTCTTAACAGTGTGGACTGTAAAGACGTTAATATTGAAGAAATTAAAACTTGGTTATGGTCATTAATGAGCGTGCCAAACGTTTATCCTGGGCGGCCATCAGCGCGAGACTTTAACAGCATTGGACCATAGAAGATAACAAATAATCCGAAGCTGATCAGCCAAAGCAAACCACTGATATCGATAAATATCATGGTTTTTTCTGGCAAGCCCCAAGGGCCAAAACTTCTGATTAAGCTGGCTAGTACCATGGCAGCAAAAGCCAGTGACATCAGCATTGGGGGCTGTAAAGTTCTACCTGTATGACCTAATGATACGCGCGAAATCATCGCGAGAATAACACCGCCAATGCCACCAATAGTGATTAAATGCCAAATATGATTGCTCGGTATTTCAGGTATTAAATAACTGAAACCGAGTAATGTTAAGCCAAAAGCCAGCGCTTTAATTGAAAAGTGTAATGACCATAGTAGTGGCACGCCTAGGGTTATCCAAGGGCGCCATCTCAGCCAACGGATAGCTTGAAAAATACCGGCGAAGATTAAAATAATACCGATATAAAAGTTATTTACGCCAATGATCGGATGTAATAGCAGTAGTATGGTGAGCAAAGCCAGTGAACCATTAGTTAACTTATCAAGCCAAGGCAGTGGCGTAGTTTTTGTGGTTTTTGTGCCATTGGCGGTAAACATAGGCACTACGCGGCCAACCATAACCGAGATCAGTAAGGTAATTAACATAACACCAGCATAACCAGCATATTGCGTAGAGATTGATGCCGGATAATAAATGCTGGCGTGCATTTCTGCATTAGCGAGAGTGAAAATAGTTAACAAAGGCACAAAAAATAAATTGCGATATTGTTTAATCGCTAATATTGGTTTTGCCAAGATAAAAGCAACACAAGGTAAAAATGCTAAATCTATTACTGTGCTTAGGGCTGGGCCAAAGATATTGGGTAACAATAAACTCACTCGGCCTAATAACCAGAGGAGAAATAAAGCCGCTAAAAGCTTACCTTTAACACCCGGAAGTCCAGTCCAATTTTGTACGGCTGTTAACAGAAAACCCGCAATGATGGCACAGCCAAAACCAAAAATCATTTCGTGAATATGCCACCAGTAGCCGCCACCTAAAGGTTGAATGTCTAAAGCTCCTCGATACAGCATAATCCATAAGAAAATAGCGATAACACTAAAAAGTGCGCCAGCCAAAAAGAAAGGCCGAAAACCTAATCTAAATAGCGGCGTTATTTGTTGTTCTTTTTTTAAATCGGTAATTTGCATCATAGCTGCAACCTTAGGTGTTTATATTGTGGCGATCATAAAGCAATCAAGAATAATTACTTTGCCATATATCAAATAATTTAGTCTTGAGTTAGCTTTTTATACTCAAGCGATGTTAAGTAATTGGTAACTCTAACTCAACAATTTGTTCAGAAATTAATTCAAGTTTTTCTGACATTAAGGCTTGGGCGTCATACAAGCCACGGTTGTAATAAACGGCACCTAATTCCTTAGTAAAGAAATCAAGTAAAAAATCAGCATCAAATTGCTCCAATTCTTGCTCTAGTTCTTTCAGAAAATAGCGTTGTAATTTGTCGATTAACAATGACTTTTCATTGGCCGTGAATTTTATCGGTGACATTGATTGGTTTCCAGTCCTAGTAAGTTTAGAATGATTTATACCAATTCTACTAAGTTTCTTCCCACTCAGTGAACAAACTTAATAGACTTGGTATTATTATACTCATTTAGTATCATTATTTTTTGCTTAATGAATAACCTAATGACAAATATACTATTATACTGTTCCATATAAATTTTAAGTTAAGTAATTGCTGTGAATAAATCATCGTTTAAACAATGGTGGCATACCGATTGTCAGTTTTGCCGTAAAGCTAGAATGATCATTTTTTGGTTAATTTTGATGTTAGCTGCTGATGCACTTTGGTTTGGTTTGATCATTCACTAATTAGATAAACAAAAAGAGGTAGACCATGAGTTATCGCTGGACTGATTCACTTGATATTGCACTCGACCTGATCGAAGAGCATCCTGATGTCGATCCTATGACATTACATTTTCCTGAATTAATGCAATGGGTTTTGGCATTAGAAAACTTTGATGATGATCCCAAGCATTGTGGTGAACGGGTACTTGAAGCAATTCAGTTGGCTTGGATATCAGAAGCGGATTAAATTTCTCTTCTATTTTATTTAGAGCAGATTAATGTTGAATGATTAATCTATATCACTTTTCAAAAGCCGATATTTGGCTATAATATGCGCTCGATTATTATTGTGGTGAATTTTCACCATTCACTAAAAATATAAAGAATATACTTCAACTATGACATCTGAAACTAATCAACGTCCATTATATATCCCATATGCGGGTCCTAGCTTATTAGAAACACCTCTACTCAATAAAGGTAGTGCATTTAGTGAAGAGGAACGCTCACATTTTAATTTAACCGGCTTGTTACCGCCGCGTTTTGAAAGTATCGATGAGCAAGTTGAACGTGCTTATATGCAGTATCGTACTTTTGATACTAACTTGAATAAACACATATATTTACGTGCGATTCATGATAATAATGAAACTTTATTTTTTAAGTTAGTGCAAGCGCACCTGGCTGAAATGATGCCAATTATTTATACCCCAACCGTTGGTGATGCTTGTGAACAATTTTCTGATATTTATCGTAGTTCACGAGGTTTGTTTGTTTCTTATGACCAACGTCATCAGCTTGATGACATTTTGCGTAATGCCACGAAAAATAAAGTTAAAGTTATCGTCGTTACCGATGGTGAGCGTATTCTGGGTTTAGGCGATCAAGGTATTGGCGGTATGGGCATTCCAATTGGTAAGCTCTCGCTTTATACGGCTTGTGGCGGTATTAGCCCAGCATATACTTTGCCGGTTATGCTTGATGTTGGTACCAATAATGAAAAACTGTTAAACGATCCTATGTATATGGGCTGGCGCCATCCTCGTATTGAGCAAGAAAAGTACGATGAGTTTTTAGCAATGTTTATCAATGCTGTTAAACGTCGTTGGCCACATGTGTTATTGCAGTTTGAAGATTTTGCGCAACCTAATGCCACACCATTACTAAACCGTTACCGTGATGAAATATGTTGTTTTAACGATGATATTCAAGGCACAGCGTCAGTAACGGTTGGCACGTTATTAGCGGCTTGTCGCACCAAAAATGTACCATTGTCAGCACAACGAGTTGCCTTTGTTGGCGCAGGCTCTGCCGGTTGCGGTATTGCCGAACAAATTATTGCACAAATGGTTAGTGAAGGAATTTCTGAACAACAAGCTCGCAGCCAAATATTTATGATCGACCGTTTCGGTTTATTAACTGAAGGTATGACGGGTTTACGTGACTTTCAAGCGAAACTGGCACAAAAACAGTCTGCCACTGCAACATGGAATGCCGCCGGTGAATACGCTTCGTTGTTAGAAGTCATGCACGGCGCAAAACCAACGATTTTAATCGGTGTTTCTGGCGTGCCTGGCTTATTCACTGAGGAAGTCATCAAAGCGATGAAGTCGCATTGTGCTAGACCTATAATATTCCCACTGAGTAATCCAAGTCGTCAAGTCGAAGCAACGCCAGAACAGGTTATTAACTGGACTGAAGGTGAGGTTATTATTGCTACCGGCAGCCCGTTTGAAGCTGTTGAATATAAAGGCGAACTTTTTCCTATCGCCCAGTGCAACAATAGTTATGTTTTCCCTGGTATCGGCTTAGGGGTAGTTTCTGCCAATATAGCTCGTATCACTGATAAAATGTTAATGGCCGCAAGTGAAATGTTAGCACAAGCTTCACCTTTGGCGAATACCGCCAAGGGAGAGTTGCTACCACCATTAGTTGAAATTGCCGGCCTAAGTAAAAGAATAGCTTTTGCTGTTGCTAAAGTTGCTTATGAGCAAGGGCATGCGTTGCCACTTTCTGATGAACAATTAGCAGAGAAGATTGAGGCTAACTTTTGGACACCGCAATATCGTCAGTACCGCCGCATTAGTATTTAAGCCATGAGCCAATGGCTTTAACATAATAGTGTCGACTGCAAAACGCCCATCTTGATGGGCGTTTTATGTTTTACTGAAGCAACAATGGTCAAGCTGCTTTTAGGCTTTAATGC
>TARA_B110000467_G_C18339030_1_pt1 | contig 10192 bp, 6 predicted proteins | sample TARA_B110000467 | Tara Oceans TARA_B110000467 (sample SAMEA4398341) | marine metagenome | biome: Polar Biome; feature: [MES] marine water layer (ENVO:01000295) within the mesopelagic zone...; material: water (ENVO:00002006), including particulate matter (ENVO:01000060) such as...... | reverse complement strand
CTTGCCGCCGTCTTTGTGGGCTTTAACGCGGATCTTGAAATTACCAATGTTAAAGCGGCACTTGCGGGGGGGGGCGATCTGGAAAGCCTGACGGGGTTTGCGGCGCTTGTAGCGAAAAAAACGGCGGTTGAAATCAACATTCTCAGGGTCGAACTGTTTCTAGGCATCTTCATCGGGGCTATTACCTTTACCGGTTCGGTGGTGGCTTACGGCAAGCTGGCGGGCCGGGTGAACACAACGGCCACGCAACTTCCCGGCGGTCATGCGCTAAACGCGGGTGCAGCGCTGCTGACCGTTGTGTCGTTGCTGTGGTACTTCCAATCAGGCGATCTGTTGCCGCTGCTGATCATGACAGTCGCGGCGCTCTTTATCGGATGGCATCTGATTATGGGAATCGGTGGTGCCGATATGCCAGTGGTTGTCTCGATGTTGAACTCTTATTCGGGTTGGGCGGCTGCGGCGATCGGCTTTTCGCTGGGCAATGATCTGCTGATTGTGGTGGGTGCGCTTGTGGGCTCGTCGGGCGCTATTTTGAGCTATATCATGTGCAAGGCGATGAACCGCTCGTTTGTCTCAGTGATTCTTGGTGGTTTTGGTGGCACAAGCGGGCCGCAGATGGCGGTCGAGGGTGAACAGGTGGCGATTGAGGCAGACGGTGTGGCCGCGGCGCTGGATGAGGCCGATAGCGTGGTGATTATCCCCGGTTATGGCATGGCGGTGGCGCAGGCCCAACAAAGCGTGAGCGAGTTGACAAAGCGTCTGCGCGCAGCGGGAAAAAATGTGCGCTTTGCCATCCACCCGGTGGCCGGGCGCTTGCCGGGACACATGAACGTGTTGTTGGCTGAGGCCAAGGTGCCCTATGACATCGTACTGGAAATGGATGAGATCAACGATGATTTCCCCGATACGGATGTTGTGATTGTCATTGGTTCGAACGACATTGTGAACCCTGCGGCACAAGATGATCCAAACAGCCCAATTGCCGGCATGCCGGTCTTAGAGTGCTGGAAGGCCAAACAGGTTTTCGTCTCAAAGCGTGGGCAGGGCACCGGTTATTCCGGAATAGAGAACCCGTTGTTTTTCAAAGAAAATACCCGCATGTTTTATGGTGATGCGAAAGCCAGTCTGGATAAGCTTTTGACGAAAATTTCATAAGCTGGCGCTGCTGGCTGAGAAAAACGCGCCATTTTGGCGCGTTTTTTATGCCGGGTAGGCGGTTAAAATGTATGCGATTGTATACTCGTAACATTATGAAATATATGTGTTTAATTTATTCATGAATGACGTAAGATCATTTGGATACCCCGCGTTTTGTAAGGATGTTTTGCAATGCCGTCACGCCGAGCCTTAACGATAAAAGACCACAGACTTCGGTATCAATTGGCCAATGAACTTCATGCCCGACCGTTTCCTGCAATGGTGGCTCCGGGGATGGCGGTGTTTTTGGCCATTAAGCAAGAGGTCCAAGCAGTGGGGCGCGACCGCGCGGTTGATCTGGACCATCTAATTGATCTGTTAGAGAGACATGGCGCGCCACATCCAGAAGCTGGAGCGACGCATTATTTTGGTGACATTGGCAAATATCAAGTGAAATGGGAACAACATACCGAGTTTGTCACCTATACGATATTTGGTGCAGGGCTTGGGGAACGGGCTTTTGATCCGGCCGAGTTTGAGTTGTTTCCCGAAGATTGGCTGGCAAGTATGGCGGGGGTCAGGATGACTTCGGCGCTGATCCGTATTGAGCCGCTTTCAGACGACGAAACGATCGCGGCGCGCTTGCGTGATTGGTTTGTGCCCGAAAGCCTTGCAGTTAGCCATGTCTTGGATAATGCTGCGGTGGTGGCGAGCGATTTTCGCATTGATCCCGGCGGACATCTGAGGATCGCGATGTTTGTCTCTCCGGATACAGGGCGCCGTCGCATAGGCCGGGTGGTACAGCGCCTGTGCGAGATTGAAACCTATAAAACCATGTCAATGCTGGGCTTTTCCCGCGCGCGAGAAATGCAATCGCGGATGGGTGAAATTGATGGAAATCTGACAGCTTTGATGGCTGATATGACGTCTGGGGTCAGTGCTGCTGAGCAAACGTTGGATGCGCTACTGAGTATTTCGGCCGAGTTGGAAAGCCTGTCGGCGCAAAGTGCGTTTCGGTTTGCCGCTACCGAGGCTTATCAGGCGATTGTTGGGCAGCGGATTGAGGTGTTGCGCGAACGCAGGTTCGCGGGGCGTCAGACATTTGGCGAGTTTATGATCCGGCGCTATGATCCGGCTATGCGGACGGTAAAATCTACGGCGCTCCGTCTCAGTAGGATGGCGGACCGGGCGATGCGGGCGGGGCAACTGTTGCGCACGCGGGTTGACGTGGAACGCTCGGCCCAAAATCAGGCCCTGTTGGAGAGTATGGACAAGCGCGCCGCCCTGCAGTTGCGTCTGCAGCGCACGGTTGAGGGGCTGTCGGTTGTGGCAATCAGCTATTATGCGGTGTCGTTGGCGGGGTATCTGGGCTACCCTTTGGCAGCACTTGTAGGTGTAAGCAAGACGATGCTCAGCGCCCTGATAACCTTGCCGGTTGTGGCATTGGTGTGGATGGCTGTGCGGCGTGTTCGCAAGAACATTTAAGCTGCGCGATGACGCGCTGGAACGACAAAGCCAAGCGCGCACCTTTGCTGTTTAACGGCTGCGGATGCGTGGGTCCAAGGCATCGCGCAACCCATCCCCCAGATAATTGACGCTGAGGACGGTTAGAGAAATTGCCAACCCCGGCCAAAATACCCGCTCCGGGTATTGTTGCAGGTAATCGGTGGCATCGTTCAGCAACCGCCCCCAAGTTGGAAAGTCGGGTGGAAAGCCCAAGCCCAGAAATGACAGCGCCGATTCGGTGATAATTGCATTTGCAATGCCCAAGGTGGCCGAAACCATAATCGGTGACATCACGTTGGGCAGGATATGGCGCAAGATCAACCGCGTGTTACTGGTACCGATGGATCGGGCGGCAAGCACAAATTCGCGCTCTTTGAGCGCCAGCACATCGCCGCGCACAATCCGCGCCGTAGGCATCCAACTGGTAATCCCGATCGAGACGGTGATCAGAATAAAAATGCCTTTTTCAGGGCCAAACGCATTGTTCAAGACCTCGCGGAACAACAACATCATCACCAGCAAAATAGGCAGCAAGGGCAGTGCAAGAAACAGGTCTGTCATCCGCATCAACAGGTTGTCGAGACGTTTGAAAAATCCAGCTAGAACGCCGATGAAGCTGCCGACAACCAGCGCCAAAAGCATGGCCGTCAATCCAACTGCGATCGAGGTCTGTCCCCCTGCCATCATCCGCGCCAACGTGTCACGTCCCAATTGGTCGGTGCCGAAAGGATGCGCCCAGTTCGGGGTTTGGTTGCGTGCGCGAATATCGATATAGGTTGGGTCATATGGCCAGAGCAATGGGCCCAGCGACACTGCCGCGATAATAAGTATGAAAACAATGCCGCCAATCAAGGCGCCTTTGTGGCTGCGAAATTGCATCCAAATATCATACCATTGGCTGCTTGGCTTTGCAGATATGTCGCTGTCAGTCATAGCGGATCCTTGGGTCAAGAATGCCATAGAGCACATCGGCAATCAGGTTGAATGTTACGATGAGAATGGCAAAGATAAATGCCACGGTGTGGACCATGGGCAGATCGTTGGCCAGCAGAGCGGTGATAAACAATTGGCCGATGCCATTCACTTTGAACACCTGCTCTGTGATGATCGCACCGCCAAAGACCGCCGGAACCCCCAAGGCAATCACGGTGACCACGGGGATTAGTGAGTTGCGCAAGACATGCGCCAGCACGACGGCTTTTTCACCCAGCCCTTTTGCTCGGGCGGTGCGCACATAATCCTGATTGAGGTTGTCCAACATCGAGGCGCGTGTAAAGCGGCTGATCTGCGCTGTGGTCTGCAGTGCCAGCACCATCACTGGCATAATCATCTGTTTTAACTGGATCACAAAACTGTCCCAATCATTGACCACATGGGTGGTATCGTAAATCGATGGAAACCAACCCAAATTGACCGAAAACAGCACGATGACAAGCACGCCGCTGAAAAAAGGTGGCACCGCAAAGCCGATCATTGATACAAAAGTACCGACTTGATCAAACACGGAATATTGCCGGTAGGCAGAGTAAATGCCGATGGGCAGCGCGATCAAGACACCGACAACATACGACATGCCAACAACCCATAAGGTCTGTGGCATGCGTTGGATGACGATATCCATCACCGGGCTGCGGGTTTGCCAACTGATTACGCGCTGGTTACCTTCCGAAAAGGTGGTGCCGAGATAATGATCAACTAAGACTTGCGGCTCGATCCAGAAAAACTGAACGATCCATTTCCAAAATCGTACTGGTGCAGGTTCGCCCAAACCCAACGCGAGACGCATCTTTTCTTTGACCTCGGGGGGCACCGTCAGAGGGACCTGCGCCATCGGGTCTCCGGGGGCTAATTCGAGCAGAAGAAAAATTATCAGGCTGATAAACAGCAAGGTCGGGACGGTTATGGCCAGCCGTCGGAGAGTAAAGGTAAACATTTCAGGTGCCTTTGGGGCTTATCTTGACGTCTGGCAATGGTGCGAACTCCGGCGCATGTCCGGAGCCCGCTGTTGCATCACAAGGCGCGGATGCCCTTTGAACCGATTTCTATTTGATCCGGTGCCAGTCGGCAACATTCCAAAGTTCGGAATCCCAGGTGTTCAGGATCACCCCACCAAGGGATTTGGCATGCGCAGACACCCGGCCGCGGTGTACGAGCGGTACAATGGTATAGCTGTCTTTGGTCAGCATATTGTTCAACTTGATCGCAATTTCGCCACGTTTTGCCAGATCACCGGTCTGGGCCAATTCGTCCAGCATCGCGTCATAGGCTGGATCACAGAACCGGTTGATGTTTTCGCCCTGCCACTGGCTTTCCGGCTTTGGTTCATTGCCACACCGATAGGCCGCCAGATAGGCTTGGGGGTCTGTGCCGTCAAACGTGTTTGCGTACATTTCCACATCCGCATAGAACTTTTGAAATGTATCGGGGCTGCCGGGGTCACCGCCAAAGAAGACCGATGCATTCAAATTGCGAAGCTCAGTTTCGACACCGATTTCACCCCACCACTGTTTGATCAAGGCCTGAAAGTCCTGGCGAACGGCGTTGGTTGAGGTCTGGTACAGTATGGACAGGCGCACACCGTCTTTGGCGCGGATGCCATCGCCACCCTTGGTCCAACCTGCGCTGTCAAGCAGAGCGTTTGCACCAGCGATATCTTGCTTCATGCAATAGTCATTGTTTGCGGCATAAAGGTCTGGTGCTGGTACCAGATCGCATGATACGCGACCAGCCTTACCATAGCCCACCTCAACAAGCAGGGGGCGGTCGATTGCCATCGACAGGGATTTGCGCACGTTGATGTCCGATAAAAACGGATGCGGTGCTTTGCGGGTTGCGCGGATGTCAGCGTCCAAATCGGACGATGGATCAGTCATATTCATTTCAAGCCGCTCAACCAGCGGGCCAAAACCCGCGATGGCAACGCCTTTGCCAGCTTTTTCCATATTGGCAATGACGTCGGGGGCCAGTTGCAGGTTCCAAGCATAGTCAAATTCGCCGGTCTCCAGCACCGACCGGCCAGCGCCCGTGGCATCGCCGCCACCTTTGAAAGTCAAAGTCGCAAAGGCCGGTTTGGCGGGATCGCGGTAATTTGGATTGGCCGCCATCTGGATCACGTCATTGGGTCGGAAATCGGTCACAACAAACGGGCCAGTACCGATTGGGTTGAAGTTTTCTTCGGTGCAACCCGGGGCTTTGGCACCCATGCAGTTTTCAAATTGTGCTTTTTGAATGATCGGTGTCTGGCCGCCCATGAAAGGGCCATAGGGATTGGGCTTGGGCGAAGAAAAATTCACAGTAATCGTAAGTGCATCTGGGGTATCGATTGAGGTGACCCCTTCGAATTTTGCAAGCTGTGCACAGCCACCTTCTGGATGCATGCAATAATCCGCGGTGAATTTCACATCGGCAGAGGTGACAGGTGATCCGTCCGACCACAACAAGCCTTCTTTTAACTTCCAGGTGATCGCAGTGAGGTCAGCGCTGACCCCGCCGTTTGCGACGGTGGGAATTTCTTGAGCAAGATAAGGCACAAGAGCGCCCGTTTCAGTATAACGCCCCAGTGGTTCGATCACGATCGACGATGATTCGATATCCTTCGTCCCGCCTGAAAGATATGGGTTGAGGATTGATGGTGCCTGCCAGTAGATAATTTTGACATCACCGTCGCCGCCGCGTTCGGCCATGGCTGCCGGTGCCAGCGTAAACGCAGCGGCGGCTCCAAGAAATAAGTATTTGATCATATTATTTTATCTCCCATATTTGTGTTTTCACATTTCTATCAGTCCACTCTGACGCTGGGTTAAATCGGGTGAAAGCACTTCAATAACCTTTGGCCAATGCCCAATAGAAAGCAGAGTTTTTTGAAAAAGCAATGTTTTACATTTTTTTTTCAGGGCGGCGCAAATAAATTATTGATTTTCGATGAATTTGCCTCTCCTCGAATTCTGTTTGACAGGCTTGTATTCCTCCCAGTACGGTTTCGATTATAATTTAGGGGAATTTTATGTTAGATGCTCCCATCGCGCGCGTCGAAAATTTAAGGGTCGAATTCCAAACAAAACAGGGCCTTGTGGTTGGGGTTGAGGATGTCTCATTCGAGATTAACCCCGGTGAAACCGTCTGTGTTGTAGGCGAATCTGGCTCTGGAAAGTCGGTCTCATCCCTGTCGTTGATGCGGTTGGTTGAGTTTGGTGGCGGCAAGATTGCGGATGGCAGGCTGTTGTTTGATCGCAAAGCTGAGGGCATCGTTGATCTGGCGCAAACTGATCAGGCGCTGATGAGATCGATACGAGGTAATGAAATTGGGATGATATTCCAAGAGCCGATGACGGCGTTGAACCCAGTGTTTACCGTCGAGCGTCAGTTGACCGAAGGCTTGCGCCTGCACAAGTCTCTTACTCGTGATCAGGCCACGGAGCGGGCGCTTGAGTTGCTACGTGAGGTGCGCATTCCCGAACCAGAGCGTCGGATCAAACAGTATCCACATGAGCTGTCGGGGGGCATGCGGCAACGCGTTGTCATCGCGATGGCGATGGCTTGTGAGCCGCGGTTGTTGATTGCGGATGAGCCGACCACAGCGTTGGATGTGACGATACAAGCCGAAATTCTAGCGTTGATGGACCGTTTGAAACGTGAAACCGGAACCGCTGTTATGTTCATCACCCACGATATGGCGGTGGTGGCCCAGATGGCTGACCGCGTGGTGGTGATGTACCGCGGGAAAAAGGTCGAAGAGGGGCCGGTTACGGATATTTTCGAAAACCCCCAACACGACTATACAAAATCACTGCTGGCAGCGGTGCCGAAACTGGGCGAGATGCGTGGCAAATCCCTGCCGGAACCGATGCGGCTTTTGGGGACCAAAGATCACGATTTGACCCCGATTGAGGGGACAAATGTGCCGCTTTTGACGGTGCAAAACCTGACCACGCGCTTTCCTGTCAAGGGTGGTTTTCTGCGCCGGACCGTGGCCAATGTCCATGCGGTTGAAGACGTGTCGTTTGTGATTAATCAGGGACAAACGCTGTCTTTGGTGGGCGAGTCTGGTTGTGGAAAATCCACGGTGGGGCGCTCGATCTTGCGGCTGGTTGACCCGCTCTCTGGCAGTGTTGATCTCGGAGGGCAGGATATATTGGCGTTGCCGGCGGCAGAAATGCGGCAGGCGCGGGTACACATGCAAATGGTATTTCAAGATCCGTTTGCGTCTCTGAACCCACAGATGCAATTGTCAGATCAGGTCGCCGAACCGTTGCGAAATTATAACGTGGTCAGTGGGCAGGCACTTGAGGAGCGGGTAGCAGTGCTGTTTGATCGGGTGGAGTTACCGCGCAGTTTTCTGCAGCGGTTTCCTCATGAATTGTCAGGCGGCCAGCGACAGCGTGTGGCGATTGCGCGGGCGCTGGCGCTGAACCCCAAGCTGATCATTGCCGACGAGGCGGTCTCTGCTTTGGATGTCTCGGTGCAGGCCCAGGTGTTGAATTTGATGATGGAATTGCAATCTGATTTGGGGTTGTCGTTTTTGTTCATCAGCCATGATATGGCGGTGGTCGAGCGTGTCAGCCATCAGGTTGCGGTTATGTATTTGGGGCGGATCGTTGAGATCGGTCCGCGATCTGCAGTATTTGAGACCCCTCAACATGCCTATACCAAAGCATTGATGAAGGCGGTTCCAATTGCTGACCCAAGACGGCGCAAAAAGGAAAAAGACCTGAATTTCAAGCCTATACCATCACCGATTCATGCTTTAGACTACAGTCCAGCACCGTCACAGTATAAGAAAGTCGCGGCAGGCCATTATGTTTTGACCACTGACAGCGGCTATTAAGGAGCATGATGACCCAGCCAATGAGCGCGCGGGCGTTGATGGATAAGCTTGTGTCTTTTCCCACCGTCAGCCGAGATAGCAATTTGCCACTGATAGATTGGGTGCAAGAATATCTTGAAGATCAGGGTATCAAAAGTCACCGTAAATACGACGAGAGCGGTGACAAGGCGGCCCTGTTTGCGCATGTTGGCCCAGATCAGGCGGGCGGCGTTGTTTTATCCGGCCATACCGATGTGGTGCCTGTGGACGGACAGCCATGGGACAGCGACCCGTTTGTGGTGACCGAAAAAGACGGACGGCTGTTTGGGCGCGGAACCTGCGATATGAAAGGCTTTGACGCGCTGGCGCTGTGGGCGCTGGTCGAGGCACATCATCGTGGGGTAAAGCGGCCGCTACAACTGGCACTGAGTTATGATGAAGAGGTGGGCTGTACTGGTGCGCCGCCGATGATCGAGCGGATGCTTGAGGTGTTGCCCAAAGCGTCGGCGGTGATCGTGGGAGAGCCGTCGATGATGCAGGCTGTGACTGGACATAAGGGCGGGCGCGGATTTCAGACGCATGTGGTGGGATTTGAAGTACATAGCTCGCTCATGCACACCGGCGTCAATGCGATTATGTCAGGCGCCAAATTGATTGAATGGGCCAATGAGATGAACCTTCTCAACCGGTCCAAGTCGCCCACAGAACTCGACGCCATGTTTGACCCCCCATGGACAACAGTGCATGTGGGTATGATTGAAGGCGGTACAGCGCATAATATTACCGCGAAAGACTGTCTTTTTGGTGTGGATTTTCGCAGTGTACCGAGCGAAGATCTGACCGCTTGGGGGGGTGCCTATCACGCCAAGGCCCGCGAAGTCGAAGCCGAGATGCAGGCGGTCCACCCCGAGAGTTATATCGAGGTCAAGGAGCGCTTTTCAGTGCCGGCATTGCAGCAGGAACCGGACGGAGAAGCTGAACGTATGGTCCGGCAGCTGACGGGCGATAACGCGACCCATGTGGTGTCATATGGCACAGAGGCCGGCCAGTTTCAGGAACGCGGTTATTCAGCGGTGATCTGCGGTCCCGGTAATATCGCGCAGGCGCACCAGCCGAATGAATATATTACCAAAGACCAGTTTGCCGCGGGCGAAGCGTTTATGTCGCGCTTGCTGGCTAATTTGTCAGGAGCTTAACTGTGCCAATCAGAAACCGTATTGCTGACCTGCACGATGAGGTCACAGGGTGGCGTCGCGACATGCATCAAAACCCCGAGCTGATGTTTGAAACGCACCGGACTTCGGCATTTATTGCCGATAAACTAAGAGAGTTTGGCTGTGATGAGGTGGTCACCGGTATTGGACGCACTGGAGTTGTTGGTGTGATCAAAGGTAAGACCGACAGTGCAGGCAAAGTTGTTGGGCTGCGGGCGGATATGGATGCGCTGCCGATTAAAGAGGCAACCGGCCTAGAGTATGCCAGTCGAACAGAGGGTGTTATGCATGCTTGTGGTCACGATGGGCACAGTGCAATGTTGCTTGGGGCGGCAAAATACCTTGCGGAAACACGCAATTTTGATGGGGCGCTGGTCGTAATTTTTCAGCCCGCAGAAGAGGGTGGCGGCGGTGCGCGCGAGATGTGTGAAGACGACATGATGGCACGGTGGAATATTCAGGAAGTGTACGGCATGCACAATTGGCCCGGCGAACCGGTCGGCAACTTTTATATTCGCCCGGGGCCATTTTT
>TARA_B110000467_G_scaffold162450_1_pt1 | contig 10360 bp, 6 predicted proteins | sample TARA_B110000467 | Tara Oceans TARA_B110000467 (sample SAMEA4398341) | marine metagenome | biome: Polar Biome; feature: [MES] marine water layer (ENVO:01000295) within the mesopelagic zone...; material: water (ENVO:00002006), including particulate matter (ENVO:01000060) such as...... | reverse complement strand
TCAAAACGTTGCCAGCCGAAGAAAAATCAACGACTCGCAAAGCCCCCGATTCAGAATCCTCAATCCGAACCAATCCACACTCAGGTGGATCCAATTCCTGATTTTCAATTAGATTCACCGCGATTACATCATGCTTAAAGGCAGCGGCATGCAATTCGCTATCGAAATCGGAACTTAGGAAATCCGACACGAGAAAAGCTATCGAACGCTTTCGCGCCATGTTTCCAAAGGCATCCAGAGCGACTTTCAAATCCGTACCCGCGCTTTTTGGCTGAAACGAATCAAGTGCATCCAAAATACGAATACCTTGTTGATGTCCTTTGCCAGGAGGAACCACCAGCTCGACTTGATCCGAAAACAAAATCAACCCCACTCGATCGTTGTTCTTCAAAGCAGCCATGCAAAGCAACGAACAAAATTCAGCAAACGTCTTGCGCTTCGCCCCCTCCAGGTCGCTCAAAGTCGACCCCGACAAATCTACTAGCAAAAAGAAAAACTGCTCCCGCTCCTCGATGTAGCGTTTAACGTGCGGTACGCCCGTACGCGCAGTAACTTTCCAGTCCATCGAACGAACATCGTCGCCCGGAGCGTAAACGCGTACATCCTCGAACTCGATGCCACGTCCCTTGAAAACGCTTCGATATTCGCCCGCCAGCAAATGCTCCACTGGACGGCGAGATTTCAGCTCGAGCAAATTGAGCCGACTTTCATTCGATCCATTCATGCTATATCTCCCAGGTCGAATAGGTCGTGGTCGATCTCCAATCGACCATTTTGCCAAGCGTGTGGCCGCTCGGAGATCGGTCGCTACCATCATCCAGCGAATATCCGAACTGGATCACCTGAAAATTCATCGATCTAAAAAGCATCGCTTAAGACCTAAAGCTCATTCCTCGGCGATTGGAACCGTAGCCAGGATGCGTTCGATCAAGTCATCCGAACTCAAGCCTTCCGATTCCGCTCGATAGGAAAGCGCTATTCGGTGACGCAATATATCTCCCGCGACATCCTTCACATCCTGCGGCACGGTAAATTCCCGATGCTGCAACAACGCTAAACCACGTGCTGCCAGCGACAGATAAATGGTCGCCCGAGGTGATGCTCCGAAGCGCAAATAACGAGCGATATCCAAGCCGTAGGTACCAGGATTACGCGTCGCATCAACCAAACGAAGAATGTAACGCTCCACTTTTTCATCGATGAAAACCTTATCGATCAAGGTCCGCATTTTCAGGATTTCATCCAAAGAGATAACCGGATCAACCTGCAGCTTCGGAGCCGATCTGGCCATGCGCCGCATCACTTGATGTTCCTCGTCCATGGTCGGATAGCCCACCTTGAGCTTAAACATAAAGCGATCCACCTGCGCTTCCGGCAAAGCATAAGTCCCTTCCTGCTCGATTGGATTCTGCGTCGCCATGACGAGAAACGGATGTGGCAGCGGATAGGTTTTCGTTCCCAAAGTCACTTGCTTCTCCTGCATCGATTCGAGCAAAGCGCTTTGCACCTTAGCGGGAGCGCGATTGATTTCATCAGCCAGAACCAAATTCGCGAATACGGGTCCTTTCTCAGCAGCGAAACTATGCTCTTTAGGATTGTAAATAAGGCTGCCCAACAAATCGCTCGGCAACAAATCAGGAGTAAACTGAACGCGGCTGTAGCTCGCCTCAATCGAACGAGCCAAAGTCGTAACCACAAGGGTCTTAGCCACTCCCGGCACTCCTTCGATCAGCACATGCCCATCGCACAATAGAGCCAGCAATAGTCGATCGACCAATGCTTGCTGCCCAACCACGACCTCGGACAAGTTCTTTCGAACATCGTCGAGCTTGGCGCAGGAATCCTCAATTAGGGTCTTCATAAAAATTAGATTATAAACGAAAAAGTAAAAATCATGCCTTGGCAATGCCCCTGACCAACAAGCTAAAAGAGCTTGATCACAATCAATTTCTCCGAGCAAGCCATATTCCCGAATAGACTAAATTACGCTCGCAACACTCCCAAATGGACATCCAAACGAGTTAAAATGAAATATTGCCGTGCTGCCCCGGAAAATGGCTTCTCTGCGACAAGCGCTAACGGATAGGTAAAGACTAGAAATTGTTACCGCTTCGCTAGGATGCCTTCGGCAAATAAGGATGACTCCGTTGTCGTCAACAAAACATCCCCAGGGCAAGCCCTCTCCCTGTCGGTCGACTGACACTTCGCACCAGCGAGGTATTTTGAGAGGTTGAGAATACGAGTCGAGACGCCTCGTACCACCCTAGCTCAAAAAGTACTGGAGGTGGAGCAAGCCCTCCGGACTTGCGTTAAAAGCCGAAGCAAGCTTCGGGGTATTAGACCCAAAGGGAATAAATTGGCTGCAAAAACCTTTTTTGGCGAGATACGAGCCATCCTTATTTACCTCGGCCCGCCGAGGTATCCTAGCGCAGCGGTGACGTTTTTAAACGTAGTCAAGGTTGATGACAAAAAAAGAGCGGACCGTTTCCATGCCGCTCAAAGTGAATTAACTAAAAGCTGAATCTACTTCTTTTTCGCAGGAAACGACGCGAAGAACTCCTCGGAGCTCAACTTGCCATCGCTATTCGAATCATGCTTCGCAAATTGCTTCGCTTGGCGCTTTCCAACTTTCTCTGCATCAAATTCCCTATTCTTCTTCGCGGCACCCTTCTTCGCTGTCGCTGTTTTAACAGCCACGAATTCGGCCTTCGAAAGATGCTTATCGCCATCAGTATCGCCACTAGAGAATTGCCTTTCCTGGAATTTCGTAGCTGCAAGTCCAGCTGTAGCGGTAAGAAAAAATGCTGTTATTGCAGCAAGAAGGGTCGTCTTTTTCATAGTAGGTATTATGTGTTTTACGCTTACGCGTTTAGGGTTAAAATGCCAGGGACTTCAATCGAGAATACCCCCTGAATAATAGCCTGTTATTTTCTTTTGAAATATCGCAATTGCAAGCGCTAAGTCAATACCTCCCGAGACCTCTAATGCAGACGACTCATCGATGGTACCATAAATAACGCCAAAATTCCAATTAAAGAGACCTCGCGGCACATCAATCTTCACTAAAACCCAAATACTCCATCACGGCCTCATCCCCAATCAGCGCATCGCTTGGACGTTGATGCTCCTCATCGAAAACATAGAGCTCCTCCGCCGGCAAAATCGTAACGAAACTCTCATCAAAACCGTTGTCATAAGGTAGTTTCTTATAGCTCAAACCCAAATGAAACGCAAAAAAGGGATAGACCGCCGAGCGTTTCGAGTATCCATAATCATGTCCCTCGCCATGCAAGTGCACATGTTCCGCCTTGTGCTCAGCATCAAACAAAGCGTAAACGCTCTGAATATACGGATATTCGATACGCGGGGAATTGCGCGTCCAATCCGCACCATCCGACACGATCATCAGCGGACGAGGCGCCGCCATCGCCGCGAACTCAACATTGTTCGTTCCATACGATTCGCTTTGATGAATCGGCATCCCGCTCTCGCAAACGCAACCTCCGAAAAAATGCGCTGAAACCTGTACTACGGGAGCTGATACCGCTATCCGATCATCGATAGCCGCAAGCACAAAGGTCTGAGTTCCTCCTCCCGACCCTCCTGTCATTCCGATCATCTCGGGATCCACATCCGGTCGCGAAAGCAAATACTCAAGGACACGCGTGCTATTCCACGCCTGCAGCAAAGCGGCGATCGGCATTTTATGATTCACCTGCGTCGACTCTGCGTAACCAACCATGTCGTAAGCAAAAGCGATTGCCCCCATCCGAGCAAACGCCGCGCAACGCTTTTGCACATCTTCCTTAACACGCTTATCGGTAGCGTGACCGTGGGGATTTAAGATCGCAGGATTTTTCGCCTTCGGATTGGCAGGCGAATACAAATTGCCGGTAACATAAAAACCAGCAAAGCTTCGAATTGCTATATTCTCCACGACATAGCCATCCATCTCCTTTCGACTGTGGATAATCGGCCGAAAACCTCCCTTAATCTTCGGCATACGATCCCAATGAAGCCCGTGCAATATACCTTCGCGAATCACGCGAGTACGTTGCTCCCAAGAAGCTCGGTCATTCCACGTTCTAGCAAACCCCTTCATCTCCAAATTCGCCTCATCCGGAGTCCAAAAATGCCCCTGGCGCAAAGAGCTTTCAGGAATCGCCTCCGATAAGACGATGGCGTCCTTGGCCATCAACGAAGCTAAAACGAAAAGCGAAAACAGACTAACAGATGATCGTAGAAAAGAAAACATGCTCCTGGCTACGCTTCATCTGCCAAATGCGCAAACGATATAATACCCCCTATTCGAAAATCGAATAACCGCCCGACGGACTGTCCAAATATTGCTTCCAATTTACTACTCTCGTTGAACAATCGCTAAACTGCATTCGAATGATCAACGACGCGAGACTCCAACTACATCGAATAGAGCATCCCCGGGGCAATCCTCGAGGTATTCAAAAGGTAGATGCCGATCTCCGAGCGCCCATTATTGAAGAAGTGGTTGAACGGTTAAACCGTTCAATAGCCGCTCGGAGATCGAGCCGCTACCAAAATTAGCAACAAAGCATGCTTCTTGGTATTTACCAGATGAGAATAAAGCATCCCCGGAATAAGTTTTCGAGACCCGCTCGTAGAGCCTTGATTGTAGCGATCTTTCTTCTCTGTGCCACTCCCTCAGCTCAAGCCGAAGAATTCAACAACCCCACTGAGACCAAAGCGGCTAAGCGGGACACTCAACCCTACCACCCCCTCAATCCCTCAATTCGTTTAACCTCTTTCACGATAAGCGGCACGGCAGCGTCTTTGGGAGAATGCCCATAACCATCAAGCTCAAAAATGCGCGTATCCTTGTGCCCGACAACTTTCAACATTCGCATCATGTAAGCGTTTTCCTCGTACCGACCCAACATCTCCAGTTCTCGATCCCCGGTAATCAACAACACAGGAGGAGCATCAGAGCGAACATGATACAACGGAGCCAGATCATCTATAATCGGTCGCGTGCCCTCGATCCCCCGTTCAGCCCTAACGGTAAAATGAGTTATCGTGTGCCCCGCCAATGGAATCAATCCTGCGATTCGATTAGCATCGATCCCGTGAGCCGCTAACCATCTTTTGTCCAAGCCAACCATACTGGTCAGATACCCACCCGCCGAACTGCCAGAAACGAAGATCCGAGAGGCATCCCCGCCAAACGTCTCGATATTCTCGAAAACCCACGCAACCGATGCAGCCGCATCTTCAATGTAAACCGGAGCTTTAACTTTAGGATACAAGCGATAGTTCACCGCAACCACAGCAAGTCCCTTATTTTTAAACCCTTCAAGGACCGACTTATTCCCATTTTTCAAACCACCCCCGTGAAACCACACGATTGTCGAATAGCCGGTCACCCCCTCAGGATAATAGATATCCAACACGCAACGTTCCTTAATGTATTCATCCGATAAGCGCGCCGCTTCATCGACGTAAGAAATATCCGTCTTCGTAACATACTTAGTTTCGGCACTAAAAGCTGCCGCGTATCCACATGATAAAACCAGGCCCACTCCAACAAACAATCGCATCATTCTCATCACGATAACCCCAAAAGAAAACCGAATCAAACGCAACTGTCTTTACTTGAAAACCTATTGGCCCGCAGGGACACCTATTTGCGACGCAGGAGCAACAAGCGAACGCAGAGAGCGTTGTTAAAAACCCGATTCGGTTGAGAGACCTTGAGCACCGTTTCCTTCAAGTTAAATCCGTACAAACAACTTCTGTTTATACATCCACCAGCAGATCACCCAAAACACTAATCCCGTCAGAGTCGCTTGAAAAACAGGAGCGTACATCGGCCCGCCGAGCGAGAAAACGCCATCGCCCAGATGCCGCTTCAGGTTTCCCGCTACCCAAGACTTGAGCAACATGCCCATACTATAGATCGCGATCGAATTCATGCCGACGACTATCAAAGGAAATGCCCAGCGACGATACTGCCGCATATCGATAATCCAATACAGCCCCGCCAGCATCAGACCACACCATCCAGTCGAATATAAAGCCCAAGACGGAGTCCAAATACGCTTAACAACCGGACAAATACCCGTAACTCCCAATAACCAACCAACAAGAATTCCACCAATGCCCCCAATAATCAGAAGCTTCAATTTTTCCTCTTGAGATCGCTTCGAACGCATTAGTTCCCCGCACAACAGACCCAACAACATCGTCGCCAAAGACGGAATGAAACTCAGGGTGTGATACCCCCCTCCATTTGCGACAAAAGGTTTCGCCATTTGAGCGGAACCGTCCTTGGCAAACGGAGCGCTCGAAGGCATGAGATTCAAAAACCAAGCATCGAAAGCATGGGCAACGTTCGCATTTTTGTGCCAAGAAGGATCGATCCCTTCCAAATGCTCCTGAGCCCAGATAGGACTCACGTTCAATTCCGGGGTGCCTTTCGCCAAGTCCAAACCAGAATTCGGATACAGAACAAATAGCAACCAAGTAAAAACCAAAATCGATCCAACCGCGATTGACTGAACGCGGACGCCTCGCCCCCATAGTAAAAACAGAAACGTATACCCCAACCCCATCTGCGTCAGAACGTTCGTCATCCACCAGCGCGTAAGCGGACCATGCGAAGTCAAAAAGATTCCCAAAAATATCAAAATGAGCGAGCGACTCACAGCGTGACCCAGCATACGCCGGTAAGACTGACCTTCCCGCTGACGCTTCACATAGGAGTAAGCCATGGACAGTCCGACCATGAACATAAACGCCGACTGGATCATATCCCAATAACCGCCGCCCACCCACTCGGCATGAGAGGTCTGAAACTTCATAACCGACCAGAACCAAGATTCCGGATTTTCCTTAAGCTGCAGCGCAGCCGTTCGGGCAATCCCGAATCCGGTAAACGCAAGCGTCACCATAATCAATCCGCGATACGCGTCTAAGGATAGAAGTCGTGTAGCTTTAAGAGGGGTATTTTTATTAGCCATAAAATCACTCATTTGAAAATTGGGGATACAGATTGGACGCAGGTTCTAAAAAACGACATATTCGATGTTCCTGTTTCATTCTCGTAAACGCTAGGATACTCGTACCATCAAGATAACACATTCGCATTTGTGCAAACTAATCGAATTGCCTCCAATATTTAACATTTCCGATTACGAGCTATATCATCTCTGCCGCAGTCACCCATCCCTCAACCAACGCGGCTAACCGGGACGGTCTGCCCTACCTCTGAATTCAATGATCATCATATGCGGCACGCCCGGACGTCGCTGCCCTACTACAATTAGCTAGCGCTCACTTAGGAAAGGAAGAACTAATGCAATCGAGCGCGCTCCAATAATGTCGTAACAGTCGATTCGAGACCACGAGCCCGGTCATTGACTTCGACATACCAATACACCTCCTGACCCGCTGATTCACTTGGCGGCAAAGTCGCTTCCCATAATGAGGATTCCCCCACCCGTTTCATCGGGGTCGATTGATAGCGATCCTTGACATCCCGAAAGCGCGGTCCTTGCAGATAACAGTAGTGAACGCGTACGCTTTCGATATCGGATTGACTGTGTACCACCGCGCTCACGTTCAATGCACCTTCACCCACTGTCCCCAAGGCGCTCACCTTAGTAACGGGTCGGTTCCAAAAACAATGAGCAACCCAGGCTCGAACGACGTCTACGTGTTTCGACGTGCCCATCCCATGCAAATAGTTCGGAACATAGGCAAAGCTCTTGTCACCTTGATAAAACGGATAAAACCCATGGTCGTCGAAACTGTTGAAGAGATTATCATTAGTGCCGATGACGTACATCATAGGAACGTTCACTCGGGAAAGAAATTGGTAGGCATCGATGTAGGCCATGTATTCGTATCCTCGAGTTGTGTACATATCCTCGAAATGCACCATGTAATCATGCTTCGACCCTTCGTGAACCGTACGGACCGATCCGGGTTGCGGCAATGCCCCAGGGACAGGAGAATGCTCTTGGATCAAATGACCGAAATTACCCGGACGGGCGATGGACACGAATCCTTTGATACGCTCGTCCACCGCGGCCGCAATCCATATCGACTGGGCACGCTTGGAGCTGCCAGCTAAGACAAACTGCGTTGCCTCTACATCCTCGAGCGTGCCCAATACCGTCATGGCCCGCATATAAACTTTCGCCAAAGCGATCCAGTGAATCCAATTCGGGTCGCCCGTTTCGAAAAATTTAGCAGCGGTATAACGGCGAATCGGACCCTGCCCTTTAACACCCCAATGATCCCCAGGCATATTGGTCTTAAGCAGCATGGACGGAATCCCCAGCTCGATCGCGGTAAGAGCTCCGTAATCCCGATCGACATCGAATCCGTCTTCGAGATTGGAACTGGCGCCCTGATTGATAAGGGCCAATCCGCTTTTTGATGCCTCGACGCCGCCAACCGGCAAATAAACATGAGCCAAATGCCGAACGACCTCCCCGCCCCAGAATTGAGACACGAACTCCAACTCGATCCGGCGAACAGCTTTCGCGTCGCTTTCTACGACAGCAAAAATTTCGTCGGCAAGAACTTCAAGCTCCAATGTATCCCGATTCTTAATCTCCACCATGTCGAATATAGAAGCGGGCGGAAGCTCGGGTTTCTCGGCGGAATTAACGTCGGAAATTACGACGAGCGTGAGAGCGCTGATGAGAGCCCATTGAAATGGATTTGGTCTGTATCTATTCACTTTCATTTTTAGATCCGTTATTAAACTAATACTTTAGACAAAGTTTTCTTTCTAGATGCGTAATCGAGAATTCGAAAAAGAATTCAGAAGAAAAATACTCACGCAAAGTCACCATGCCACTAAGAATAAAAATTCATCCCCTAATTTTTCCCAGTTTCATAAAACTTACAATTTCATCGCCTCTTTGAAGCTTCGCGTAAGCTAAATTAATTTTTACTTTCGAGTCGACTACTACCACACTCCTCTCCCGAAGGAACACCCATTCATCTCGACAACGAATCAAATTAAGGATTGTTTCAATTCGCAATTCCCCAATAAAGTAAACCATGAAATCCTCCTTTCGCTACCCCAAAAAACGATTGTTCTATTGGTCTTGTCCTTTCATCGCGCTCTGGATCTCCATAGTTGTCGCGACATGGACTCACGCCCAAGAACGCGGCCTCGTACGCAACGAGTCTGAAGCCTTCGAAGGCTACACTCTCTACGTACCGCTTCGTGGTAGCGAAACACTCCTTCTCAACATGCAAGGCGAAGTTGTACATAAGTGGACAAGCGAGCACCATCCCTCGAATTGCGCCTACCTGATGCCTAATGGCGACCTATTACGCGCCGGAAAGGTTCTCGGCAATGAAGTCTTCGGAAGTCGCGGTCCAAGCGGCGGACGCATCGAACGCTTCAACTGGGAAGGCGAACGCCTCTGGGATTTCGTCTACTCAAACGATTCGTATCACCAACATCATGACATCGAGCCACTCCCCAACGGTAACGTGCTTATCCTTGCTTGGGAGCGACGCACGAAAGAAGAAGCGATCGCGGCCGGACGCAAACCCGACACAGTCTCCGATCAAGGTATGTTTCCAGACACAGTGGTCGAAGTGAAACAAACCGGCCCAACCACTGGCGAGATCGTCTGGCGCTGGTCCACCTGGGATCACTTGATCCAAGATCACGATTTCTCAAAGGCAAACTACGGCGATGTCGCCGCTCATCCCGAACGCATTGACATAAACCTCAACCCACGCCCTCGTCCTGATTGGATGCATACGAACGGTATCGACTACAATCCCGAGCTCGATCAAATAGTACTCAGTCCTCGCAGCTTCAACGAAATCATCGTAATCGACCACAGTACGAGCAGCGAAACCGCAGCCGCAGCAAGCGGAGGCCGAGCAGGCCAAGGCGGCGACATTCTCTACCGCTGGGGCAACCCTGCCAACTATCGGGCTGGCACGCCAGAAGACCGGACGCTTCACCAGCAACACGACGCCCGATGGGTACAAGCCGGCTCTCCTGGTGCCGGAAATATAACCATTTTCAACAACGGCTCCAATCGGCCGAAAGGAAAGTACTCCTCCATAGACGAAATCACGCCGCCCATAAATTCAAACAGGTCCTACCGTATCGCGCCCGGTAAAGCCTTCGGTCCCAGCAGCCTGACTTGGAGCTACGTCGCTCCCACCCCAACCGATTTCTACTCATCCTTCATTTCCGGCGCCGAGCGACTGCCCAACGGTAACACGCTCATTTGCGACGGCCCCAACGGATTTTTCTTCGAAGTCACTCCAGAAAAACAAACCGTCTGGCAATACAACAACCCATTCACCCTCCCGCCAGCGGGCCCCGAAGGCCCCCACA
>TARA_B110000467_G_scaffold163041_1_pt1 | contig 10391 bp, 6 predicted proteins | sample TARA_B110000467 | Tara Oceans TARA_B110000467 (sample SAMEA4398341) | marine metagenome | biome: Polar Biome; feature: [MES] marine water layer (ENVO:01000295) within the mesopelagic zone...; material: water (ENVO:00002006), including particulate matter (ENVO:01000060) such as...... | reverse complement strand
GCCTGCAGAATTCTCGATAGCGAAGGAAAGAATCTCAGGAGCCTTTGATGGCATGGAAGCATACGTTACTTCGTCATTAAAGATTCCAGCTTCACCTGCATCAATTGCGTTTCCTGCAAGGTCATATCCTTCAAGGAACATACTGACTCTTCCAACAGGGTCTTTCTCTTGGTTAGCAAGGTCATTGTAGTTTCCAGTATAGTTCGCAGTTGGATAAGCTCCGTCTCCAGTCAAGGCAACAGTGGCATATTCTGAAAGGTCAGCAATTCCATCACTGTTCGCATCGTGCTGGTATTCAACCCAGTAATGCAGGTCAATTGTTGCTGGAAGGTCTTGCAGATCACTTACTCCAACCTTGATGTATTGATTGTTGGATGGAATAACCCACGTATCGTCAACGAGTGATCTCCAATTGGATTCATAATTAGGATCGACTTGTCCGTTGAGTACTTTCACTGAAACCAACTCAGGAGCGAATTGATCGATTGAAAGATTGAATGGAATTGCACAATCGCTATCTGGCCTGTATTCAGAGGCAGGGCAAACCGTGTCGCCGCCCTCGTATCCTGTGATTCTGAAGCGGTAAACGTGGTCTCCTGCAGTCGTAAGGCCCAAGTCGACCGTCCAGTCAAAGTCTCCACTGATGGTTCCTGACTGATTTGCGATTTCAGACCACTCAAAGACTGGAGTTTCGCCTGTACTGTTGATGCTTCTTTCTTCGACAACGGTGAAGTAAGAAAGAGGATCTGGTGATACCGCAAGTGCTTCCAATCGAATACTTCCAGTTAATCTCAAATTTCGGTTCGTGTTTCCAGCATCCAAATTCTGAGCGACTCCTTCCTCATTGAGGACTGAGAAGACTGTGATGCCAACATCGTTCTCTACAGCATTACCACCTGGTGGTGCAAGGACGATGGCAGAAGGCAGACCATTGACGCCATTTGTTGCTTTTTGTCCAGCGTAAATCTTCACTTCTTCAGTATCTTCCCAGACATTGTTAACAGTGAATCTCCAGGTGATTTCCTTCCCTTCAGAAATATCTGCAACGCTTGAAGATTGAAGTGTAATGTATCCGTTCGAATTCTCAACTTCTCCGAATCCGTTGAGATCTGAATAAGAGAGTTCAATGTTTCCAGTTACGGATTCAAACATGAGATTGGCTTCTTGGAATTGCGCCCCAGTAAGTGCAGAGACGGTGTGTGTTGTGATGACTTCGTAAATTTCTCCATTCGGATAAAGACCGATCGGATTTCCAACAAGTGTTGCTGTTGTGACATATCCAGGGGATGTAATCACAGATAGGCTGGAAAGAGCAAGACCGCCTCCACTGGTTGAATGAACAACGATTGGTACAGTTGCACTTCCAGATGTTGATGAGGAAAGTGCAACACCTTGCGCAAGTTCAGAAGCAAAGTCGTTGCTGGTTGAGAGGTAATGGGTAAGGTCGTATACAACATCGAGTCCAATGAGATCAATTGTCACACCGCCAGTAGCGTTAAGACTTTCAATATTGAATCTGAATTTCTTCCATCCATTTCCGTTCGCATCGATATGTGCTGTTGGTGTAAGACTGCTTTGCATCAACGTGTTGAGTGCACTTGAGAGGTTCATCTCAACAGGGTACATCTCTGATGAACCATCGGTTTGGTTCCCAATACTACCCAATGCAACTTCTTCGAGACCCGACAACAGTGACCAGTCAAATCCTTCGTTTACGTCGGTTGTTGAAATGATTTGATTGTTCTCGAAGGAAACTTCAGCAGCTCGAATTGTTGCGCCAACTGGGAGCATGAATTCTCCTCCGTCGACAGAACCACTCAATCCAAGAGCGAGTGTTCGGCTTTCAGATCCGTAGTGAACGTCGTTAGCATCCTTTGAACTGATGAACAATGTTTGACGACCAAACATGTCGAAAGCAGGTTCACTAAATGCGTACTCTATGTCGCCGTCTCCAGCAACATCGATACGGACATTTTCTGGATAATGAGCAAATTCAAGATCGAACCACATTCCTGCGACATCGCATGGGTTTTGGTAACTTAGAACAGCCGAGAAACCGAACGCTGATGAAGGCATTCCAGCAGTTTCTCCCAATGTGTACTTGACGTTGTTTTGCATAATCACGTCATAGCCGTTCATCGAAACTGAAAGTTCAGGATTCTCAGTACAATCGTCCTGTATGTAGGGAGTAATCGAAGCAATAGGATGTGCGAAGTGCGAACGGAACTTATCGGCGGTGAAAGCAGTATCAATCAGTTGTGGATTGTACATCATCAGATCACCAAGTCCTTGTGATGACCAAATTCCATTTTCTGGAGGATTTGGCGAAACAATTGACTGATTAAATCCAGTCCCTACACGAGTACCTATCGAGAAACCGTGGAAAACAGGGGTTGAGAGTTGATCAGGTCCAGAATCGAAATTAAATTTCAAATCAACCGTAGGATATGTCGAGGAATTGATGTCCCATAGTTCGAGAACTGTACCGATAAGACCTGACATGGGATTATTATCCTCGCCGACAACAACGAGCCCGGTAAGTGGATCCAAGACGTCCACGGAAAGAACTGCAGTCGTGGTTGTTTCCGCCTCAATTGTCAGCAATCCATACCCGTTTGGATGATTATCGCCGCCGCCTACATTTGGTAAAATTCCACGTACACCCATCCATCCAGATTGTGGAAGGACACTTCCGAATCGGAAGTTATCGATGTACCATCCTGGCATTGTGTTGTTGTCCAACGAGTAGCCATTTGAGAGAGGGATTGCATTGTGTTCCAATACAAATCGAATTTGAACGTATGAACCGCCGTAATTGGATAAGTCGAGTTTCATGTTGCCCCAGCCATCTGTGTTAAACGCAGATGTAGAGGTTCCACCAAGAGCGTAATCGTCAAATTGAACTCCGTTACATGCTCCGTTGATTTTTTGCTGAGCTTGTCCACTTCCAACCTGGTAATATCCGGAGCCGAAAGAGACTCCACTTGAATTCTGGATATCAAAATCAATGTGCTCGAATTGATTTGCAACTGGATCGAATACAGGAGTGTTCGCTGATCGTATCTCAACATAAGCACAATCTGCATACCTGTAATTCGGATTGGTGCCCGATGTGGAATGGGTCGCAAGTTGATGCCATGAATCGAAGTAGGCGGAAGGGTCCTTAATTGCCGCAGAAGTCATGTCAAGTGTTGGAGAAAGAAGGGTTTGCTTGTATGCAGAACCGCCGTTATCGTCCGTGTAATCGACGTCGAAGAGTCCAGTACCCCAACAGTCACTGCCCGAAGCACAATTGGAATCGATCACAGACCCTCCAAACAGCGAACCATGGGACCATGGAGCGCCTGAACTGGGCGGCGGTGTGGTGGTGTCCATGAACCCAGCCTGGTCGCTCTCGAAGTCCGTCAAGAGACCTTCAGCCTTGAGTGAAACTGGTGTTGATGTGGCTCCATCTTCAAATTGGAAATCTGTGGCTTGGGAAAAAGACGTCTTTTGTCCATTGTAATTTGGATTCCATACACGTGGCATTGTTTCGATATCAATACGAGTATGTGCGCCGTGAATTGCAGGAGATGTTGAGACTGCAACGCTTGCTGATGTGATTGATTCACCGACAGGTAGATCAACCGAGCCGTCTACTTCGTTCATGTATGTGGAAGCGTCATCAAGTACAACCTCTACTTCGCTTGTGCCTGAGCTAAAATCTGATACGCTTGCAGCAGTTGCCAAAGGGGTCAGTATCATCAAAGTCACAAGGAAAAATGCAATTTTTGTTCGTCCATCAGTAGAAGCCATGGTTTCACCTATGTACTCCGTACCGACTCTGCTCTAAAACTTCGTCGCTTAACTGACTACATTGCTTTGAAATATGATATTCGTTCGATAAATAGGAAATTTTCCACTTTCCGACTCCATGTCTTCATATTGGAGAGGGGGCTGGGTCTTATCATGAAGCCATTCTCAACCGAGCCAGTGATGTTGATTGAAGAAGTATTTCCTCAAGACACAAACTCATACAATACGCTCTTCGGAGGACGTTTACTATCAGTTATGGACAAAGCAGCTGGTATTGCATGTTCGAAATTTGCACACAGAGAATTTGTTACAATTTCAATCGACACATTGACCTTCAAAGCCCCTGCAAGACAAGGGGACTTGATCGAGGTTACTGGACGTGTTGTGTTCACAAGTACGCACACTGCAGGCGTCAAAGTTACAGCATGTGCTATGACCAAATCTGATTGGGAGACTCGAGTTATCTGTGAAGGTTATTTCTTCATGGTTGCCATCGATTCGATGATGCGACCTATTCCAATTCCACAACTTGTTCCTGAATCCGAAGAAGACATGAGCGAGTGGAAGATAGCCGAAGAAATTCGGGAAAACATGCTCTCAAAGCGTAATTCTGAATGAGAGCATTGATGAAAGAATGGCTTGTGGATTGACACATGCCTGTCCTTAACATCGCCATGGTTGGTAGTGATGACCTTGCACGAAGTATTGCAAAACCAACCGACCAAAGAGACGTCCATACCTATGTGAATAAAGAAATGGTCAGCGGAGAAGCGCAAATTCTCTCTTTGATTCGTCCTGCAAAATATCCAGAGCGTTTGCGGCCTTTGCTGAATGCTCTATCTGCTGCGCGTGCTGGTCTGGTTGAAATCACTGCAATCGATGCAACTCTTGGCGAAGCACTTGTCGCTTTCTCAAGTGCAAACATCAAGCAAGGAATTGCTGTTATACGCCCGCCTCAAGGCGAATGGGTTGACGAAGACATGGTCAAAACACTCTTCAAGCAAGCTGGATTAACAGATTGGACCTTTGAAAAGGATGATGGGCCAGAATTGAGAACTGCTCTTTATGCCATTATGAATTCCATGGCAGAAGAACTGCAGATGATCGAACAACAACCGCTTGTCGTTCCTATCGATCAACACTTCAATGTGAAAGGGATTGGTCTTGTTGCAATTGGATATGTCCAATCTGGAAGCGTTTCCGTTCATGATGAAATAACAATGCTTCCCTCTGGAGGAACTGGTTCTGTCAAATCACTGCAAGTAATGGATGATGATGTCCCTACGGCTGGAGCAGGAGACAGAGTCGGTATTGCACTTCGTAATGCAAAGGAAGAATCGCTGAGCGGAACCTGCCTAATCGTTCTGCCAGAACTTGAAGATAAGAGAAAGGACATACATCGACCTCTTGCTCTGGAATCCCATTCATTGTCTCAAATAAACCTCAACGTATCTCCCTTCCAAAAGCGAAAGTTGACTGTGGGTGATGTCCTTCACGCTTCGATTGATCTGCAGTTTGTTGTGGGACGTGTCGAAACCATAGACGGAGGGGCTGGAACCGTTCGCTGGGAAACACCTCTCTTGCAACGTATTGAAGATCCACCTTCTGTATTAATCGCTCAACTCGATTCTAAACCAAGAATTATGGGCGATGCAAATCTGATAAAACTGGAATAATCCGGCATCAAAACTCTACTCCTCGAACGACCCCCTCAATCTCGAACTTTGGGGATGCATTCATAATGGGCTGGTTCTACTGCTTGATGGGATGCAGACCAATGGGCGCAACGAACGCCTTGCGGAGAATGGGGAGAGAGTATCTCTTCACGGTCTACGCTTGGTAGGAGAAGGAGGAAAGGCCAGAGCAAGCCTTACCAATTCTCGAGTATCCTTTGAATTCAAAAACGGAAATTGTCTCGAGTTTCGATATGACTCTGTCGCTCGAATGCAGCACCACAACACCACGCTTGTCCCTGCATGGATTGCCTTCATCGGCGTTTGTGCATTGTACGCTTCTTGGCGCATCATCACTCCCGCTGACCTTCGAGTGTTCGCATTCTTGGCCGGTGTGCTTCTGATTTCGAGTTGGGGCCTTACGAAGCGTCCGACGCTGACATTGGATATGCTGCTGGGTGATTGCCATGTCATTTATGGAAACGATTCGAAGTTACTTGAACTCTCAATGTTGATTGGAAGAATGAATGAGGGAATGACGCTTGAACAAGCTAAAATTGGTACCGAGATGATGAATCAAGATACTGATTATCCAAGGGAAGCAGCTCAAGAAGCCTACAACGAATTGCCAACCCCTCCTGTTGATTTGGTCCCATCAGCAAGTATTACCACGTTTTTAAGAAATGAAACTGCACCGAGTGATGGATTTGAAATCGATGAAGGAACAATTCCTCGATGGGCCGATGACGCCATGAATCAACCTCCTTCGAGCGAACATGGAATCATTGTACGTGGACGGGAAAACATCTCAACGCGAAGAGGATATGAAGAACATGAACTCCACCAACATCATCGCCCATTGGGTCACGTAGATGCGATTTTTACAGGAGAAACTCCGCTTCCACCCGAAGTACGGACGCATCATGGAAGTTCTTCTCATCGAATGCACCAGGCAAGTGGTATACCAATCACTCGTCAACCGTTGACCTCTACACCTCTTCCTCAAACGCACCTACCTAGCTTTATCGGCCCTGAGGGAGCCCATATTCCGCATACTTCTGGACAGTTTACCTCGCCAGATCATAATCTGGATAACTTCCATCTTGAGGAAACTGAAGAGCGCCCATCACTGGTCGAACAAGCGACAACACTTGATGAACAGCCAAAGGCTCAACCTCAGCCTGCCTTGAAGTCAGGAATTATTCGTCGGAATAATGGGAATAACCCCTTACAACGTATTCATGTTCGTTCAAACAGAGCAGAGAACAAAATAGTAAAGTCAAGAAAGGCAAAAAATTCAATCGTATCTCGAGGAATATCATCCATACGAAAAGTTCGAGATAAAATTACCAACCTGAGTCATGAGGGTGTTGATGACGAACTTATTGGAATCATGAATGAACATATTTCTGAAGAAGTGGTTGCGCAGGAAGTCCCTGACTCGTTTAGTGCTCTAACTGAATTACAAGAAGTTGCGCCAATCCAGCAATCTGGACGTCATGGACTACGACGATTCGACTGAGATTCCTGAGATAACACAATACGAATTGTATCGTTGCTGATACACCTCTTGTGAAACCTTTTCTAGAATTGTAGTGCCGAAGTCTTCGAGAGTGAAACTTGCAGTTACTGTGGCATGAGTCAAAGCTTTTCGAAGTTCTTCAACTGTCATCTCACCCTTACCTGAGGCGAGGCAAGCAGCGAGTGCCCCTGCAAATGTATCTCCACAGCCAGTTGGATCAATGACCTCTGGACAGGGATAGGATGGCATTGCAATCATTTCATTTCCGTGAAGAGCAATCACGCCATGCTCCCCTCTCTTAACAATAAGAGTTGGAATTGATGCCATCTTTTGAACTGCTTTTGCTGCTGCTACAACGTTCTCTTGCCCTGCAAGCATCGAGGCTTCTCCGTCGTTGATGACAACAATATCTACTCGCTTCATCGCTTCAAGTAAGGTGTCATGTGCGATGTCAATCCATAGGTTCATCGAATCAAGAATAGAAAATCGAACTGGTTTGGATTGATCCAGTACAGACAGTTGAATTGCAGGATGTAAGTTAGCACAAAAGGTCACTGTTGGATTACGGCCATGTTCTGGAACCTTCGGTTCAAAGTGTTCGAACACATTCAAGTGCGTTTCATGCGTTATTGCTTGAGCCATTGATCCTTCATATGACCCAACCCAGCGGAAGGTCTCTCCTTCGACAGTTTCGATTCCTTGGGTATCAAGTTGAGCGTTTTCAAAAATCGCTCGGTCCTGTTTTCTGAAATCTGAACCAACGACTCCGACCAGACCAACTGATTCAAGACCTAGTCGATTACGATGAAAGGCACAGGATAGACCTGCATATGTAGCAGAACCTCCAAGTGCATTTTCTACGGCACCAAGAGGAGATGCTATGCTATCGTAGGCCAGACTTCCAACAATAAGAACATCCATTGATTCAACCTCAACCTAAAAGTTCTTGATGCATGTCAATGTATTGGATTGTGATGTCGCCGTTGATAAAATCAGTTTCATCCATGATTCTACGGTGAAGCGGAATGAGATGCTCAACACCCGTGATTACAGTTTCATCAAGAGCGGTTCTCATTCGGCGTATTGCATCTTCACGATCTCTCCCCCAAACAAGTAACTTTGCGAGAAGGGAATCGAAACTTCCAGGCATTTCGTAACCCGGATGTGCATGTGTATCCACTCGAACTCCAAATCCTGAAGGGAAGTGACATTCCCACAACCGTCCTGGGCTCGGGATAAATTCACGAGGATCTTCTGCATTCAAACGGCATTGAATTGAATGGCCGTTCCACGTAATATCTTCTTGAGCAAGAGGAAGTGATTCTCCTTGAGCCACTCGAATTCCAAGTTCAACGAGATTGTGCCCTGTGATTAATTCAGTAACGGTATGTTCAACTTGAACTCGAGGATTTACTTCTAAAAAGTAGAAGTCCCCATTTGCATCTCGAAGGAATTCAAATGTAGCAAGACCTTTGTAACCCACAGATTCAGCACCTTTACAAACAAGAGCGCCGATTTCTTCACGCTTTTCTGGAGTTAACCAAGGTCCCTCTTCAACCAATTTTTGGTGACGGCGCTGAATCGAGCAAAACCGCTCACCGAAATGAATGGCCTTATTCCCATCTGCAAGTACCTGGAATTCGACGTGCTGTGCGCCTTGTATGTATTTCTCAACGAAGACGCGAGAGTCGCCAAAAGCGGATTTAGCACGTGATTGACAGAGTTTTAGAGCGCTTTCAAATTCATCAGCGGCTTGGACAATCTGCATTCCAATTCCTCCTCCACCAGCAGCTGCTTTGATGATGACTGGATATCCAATTTTATCTGCAAGGGCTGATGCAACGGATGCTTCAAAGATTGGTTCTGAAGATCCTTTTGCGGTCGGTAATCCTGCTGCTTCCATAGCAGCACGCGCTTCTATTTTATCACCGAGTAATGTGATTACATCCGAACTTGGGCCGATGAAAGTAATCCCTTCTTCTTGTAGGCGCTTTACAAACCCAGCATTTTCCGCAAGGAATCCATAGCCTGGATGAACAGCATCACAACCCATGTCTTTAGCCGCTTGTACAACTGCTTCAATATCGAGATAGGCATCAAGTGGATTGATGACGTCACGAAAATGTGCATCATCTGAAAGACGTACTGGCAGTGATAGGCGATCTTCTTTTCCATAGATTATTGCCGCTTCAATATTCATATCACGAAGTGTTCTCATGATTCGAAGAGCAATTTCTCCGCGGTTGGCAATCAAGACTTTTGAGAACCCCATGTCCTGATGTTATCCAAGACACCCTATGAGCAAAGCGGTTCAATAATCACCACCACATAATTTGTTATTAAGTAATAAACTTATTATACAGGAGGCTTTATCTTCACCATATGTCACAAACAGATGATACAAACAATGAGCCCGAAATTAAAGAATCCGATTTTCCAATCGATTCTGGACAAGACCAATTTGAACCTCTTCAGTTAACCGTAGATGGACACCCTGCAAAGGGTTTGATCACCAATTCAATCGGCTGGTCAACTCGGATTGTTCTTCTCTTCGAACAACCCCATCCTGAATTTGGAAAGGAATTTATGACCAAGACGTTTCTTATTGAACCAGCAGGATACCTGACGTATGGTTATGATCAGAAACCACTTCGATTGAAACGAATTTAATTCTGACAAGAGGGACAGAAATCGAGACGCCTCCCGCTCATTCGGGTATGTACAATCCTCGAGTTGCATTCGTGGCAGTCCAAACCATCACGGGTAAACACATGATGCCTTGCTTGTCGACGAGAAAGTCCATTTTCTCTAAGAAGTTCATAGAGTTCTTTAGCGACTGTAACACCGCGCTGATCGAACGCTAATTGTGTGACTTTAATTGCGGAATGCGCAAGATTGTGTTGTTCTGTTTTTGAGAGAGTGTTGAGTTTTCGAGAGGGAGATATTCGGGCAGAATGAAGTATTTCGCTTCGAAGATAATTTCCAACACCTGCCAAAAATCCTTGATCGAGAAGAAGATGAGAGAGTTGTCTTCTGCTAAATTTGGGGTCCTGTACTTGCTTTAGTACATCATCAAAATTAACATCTTTATTTGCAACATCGGGACCGAGTTTGGCAATGTAAGGGTGTCCTTCAATCTCCCAAGGCTCAATGATTTGTATATCTGTAGCAGACCAAAGGCATGCTGTGTGGGTTTCATTTTGCAATTTGAGTCGTAATGACCGGTTCGTTTTCTTCGATTTTGTGGAATTCTTCTGCACTGTCCAACGACCATAGAGTTGGTTATGGCTGTACAGAACATCTTCACCAATATGGATCAGCATGGCCTTTGAACGAGCTTCCACTGAAAGGACTTGATTTCCAAGAAATCGATGCTCTTGACCTTGAATGGTTACATAGGG
>TARA_B110000467_G_scaffold99005_1_pt1 | contig 10448 bp, 11 predicted proteins | sample TARA_B110000467 | Tara Oceans TARA_B110000467 (sample SAMEA4398341) | marine metagenome | biome: Polar Biome; feature: [MES] marine water layer (ENVO:01000295) within the mesopelagic zone...; material: water (ENVO:00002006), including particulate matter (ENVO:01000060) such as...... | reverse complement strand
ATAATGATAGTGACGGATTTATTGATGATGAGGATAGCGATGAATTTGGGTCTCCTCGTGAAAGTGCGGTTAGAATTGCCATAGAAAAAATCACAGAATTAATTATTAACGAAATTAACTCCACATGGTAAAGCAAAAGGAAAATATGAATATTGCAAGAGTAAACAAAATTAGTGATTTCGACGGCCAAACCATTCAACTTAATGGGTGGGTGTATAATTCACGACGAAGTGGTAAAATTGGATTTTTGATGCTGCGAGATGGTTTTGGAATTATCCAGTGTATCGTGGCAAAGAATGATGTAGGTGAAGATAAGTTTGAGGAATTTAAAAAGTTGACACAAGAATCATCATTGTCTCTGGTTGGTGAGGTTGTGAAGAATGATCGTGCTCCTGGTGGATATGAAATTATAACCTCTGATTTAACTATACATCATCTGAGTACTGATTATCCTATTTCACCAAAAGATCATGGAACTGACTTTTTGATGAATCATCGTCATTTGTGGTTACGCTCAAAGCGTCAACATTCCATTTTAAAAGTGCGTCATGAAATTATTAAGGCCACACGAGATTTTTTTGATAGTCATGATTTTACATTGGTAGATTCACCCATTTTTACGTCAAATGCAGCTGAGGGCAGTACAACGCTGTTTGCCACCGATTACTTCGAGGAACAGGCATATTTGAGCCAAACGGGGCAATTGTATGGTGAAGCTAGTGCTATGGCTTTTGGGCGTCATTATAATTTTGGCCCAACCTTTCGTGCAGAAAAGAGCAAGACCCGTCGCCATTTAACTGAGTTTTGGATGGTAGAACCTGAAATTGCATTTTGTGAAATTGAAGAAGATATGGAATGGGCCGAAAGACTTATTCATTTTATCATTAAAAGAGTATTGGAGAATAAGCAGGCTGAATTGAAAATTTTGGAACGTGATATTCCGCAACTGGAAGAAGCCTTAAAATCATTCCCTCGAATTAGCTATACTGAGGGTGTAAATATGTTGAAAGAGGGCGGTATTGATTTTGAATGGGGTGATGATTTTGGTGCGCCTCATGAAACCTTTATCGCTGAAAAATTTGCACAACCGGTTATTGTACATCGTTTCCCTACAGAAATTAAAGCATTTTACATGAAGCGTGACCCTGAAAATGAAAAAGTTGTGTTGGGTATGGATATCTTAGCACCTGAAGGGTATGGCGAGATTGTAGGTGGTTCTGAGCGTGAAACTCGAATTGAGGTTTTAGAAGATCGTATTGCGCAAGAGGGGTTGAATCAAGCAGATTTTGATTGGTTCTTAGATTTACGTCGATATGGATCCGTCCCTCATTCTGGCTTTGGCATGGGGATTGAAAGAGTGGTGGCGTGGATTTGTAAACTACCACACGTGAGAGAGACTATTCCGTTTCCTCGCATGATGGGAAGACTTCGCCCATAAATGAAATTTGCCTTAGCACAAATAAATCCCACGGTTGGAGATATTCAAGGTAATATAAAAAAGATAATTCATACCATTGCTGAATATGGGAAGAATGTAGATATATTGGTATTTCCCGAAATGGTATTGACGGGGTATCCACCACAAGATTTATTATTTGAATCCGCATTTATCAAAACTACCCAACTGGCCTTACTAGAAATTGCAGAGTCTATCAGTGAGTGTACAGTGATTCTAGGATCTATCCGTGAGGTGAACGGTGAGCTATTCAATACAGCAGCGATAATTCATGGCCATGGTAAAATTGATTTTCGTGATAAAACATTGTTGCCTACATATGATGTATTTGATGAAGATAGATATTTTACTTCCGCCAAACATATTGAGCCGGTTCAAGTGATGATTTCAGGTAAATCTATTTCAATAGGGGTGCAGATTTGCGAAGATCTATGGGATGATGAATACCCTCAAAAAGTCACACGAGAGTTAGTCGAAAAAGGTGTTGCCGTAGTTGTAAATATCTCAGCATCTCCATTTTCTGTTGATCGACATAAAAATCGAATTCAGGCAGTTCAGGCAAAAGTAGAAGAGTTCAAAATTCCATTTTTGTACTGCAATCTAGTGGGAGCGCAAGACGAATTGGTATTTGATGGTCAGTCCTTTGCCATAAATATTTCAAATGAAATTATTGCCTCGGGTAAATCTTTTGATGAAGATGTTGTTTTAGTAAATTATGAGGACGCCTTACCCATTCAACCTTCATATGTTTGTGAGGATGAACAAATATATGATGCCCTCACTCTGGGCTTAAAAGATTACTTTATTAAAACTGGGCATTTAACTGCGATTATAGGGCTAAGTGGCGGTATAGACTCAGCCTTGACCTGTGCTCTTGCAGTGAATGGTTTGGGTGCTAAGAATGTTATAGGGGTTGCTATGCCATCTCAGTTTTCATCTAAACATAGTATTTCTGATGCTAAAGTATTGGCTGAAAACTTGGGGATAAATTTTCATACGATTCCAATAAATCATATTAATTCACAATTTTTGATAGATCTGGAATCAATATTTTCCGGTACTAAGCCGGGGCTCGCAGAAGAAAATCTCCAGGCGCGGATTCGGGGGAATCTGCTCATGGCTATTGCTAATAAGAAAAAAGCTCTTGTGTTGAATACGGGAAATAAAACTGAATCTGCATTGGGCTATTGCACTATGTACGGTGATATGTGTGGTGCATTGGGAGTTATCAGTGATTTGAATAAGTCTCAAGTATATTCTGTTTCCTCCTGGATAAATACGCATTATGGTAAAGAAATTATTCCTAAAGGTACATTAACCAAACCACCTTCTGCTGAATTGAGTCCTAACCAAGTTGACCCTTTTGACTATGATGTGGTGAGTCCATTGCTAGATGCTATTGTGACGGATAACCTTCATTCCACAGGTTTGAAAAATGCTGGTTTTGACCCAGAGCTATCTACGGAGATGATGAGAAAAGTCCGCTATTCGGAGTACAAACGCCGTCAAGCGGCACCGGGAATTCGCATTTCTAAGAAGGCCTTTGGTATAGGTCGTCGATATCCCATTGTCAATGGATATTTTGACTAGTACTTACCTGAAAATCAACACTCTTGATGGATTGACTGAAAAACTGTATATTCCAACATGGAAAACATAATAATAAATCAATCAGTAGCCATCCTTTGTGATGGAAATAATATTGAACGTAGTATTCATAGTGAGTCCAAATCTAAGAATACCATGATTAATTTTGACACCTTAATTCCCAAGTTACTCAATGGGCGTGGGCTAAATCGTCTCCTTTACTTTAGAGAAGGGAGGGCTATATCCTCTAAATTTGCAGAACGTTTACATGAGAATTATTATGGATCAGTAATCCCTTGTCATAAATCTGCTGACATCCCACTATCTATTAAAGCCACCCAATTGGCCTCAAAAGTGGATACTATTATTATTATGTCTGGTGATTCGGACTTTGTTGAACTAGTACATCATTTGAAGGCAGAGGGAGTAAGGGTTGAAATTGCAGCGGTTAAATCCACTACTGCTAAAGTACTTATTGAAGATGCTGATCATTTCCATGGAATTGATAATGAAGACTGGTTTGTTTATAAATCTCTCAAAAAATAGATTTTAATGATGAGATTGAACATTTCAAAAATGATTATTCACTTAATCTGTCCTGACCAACAAGGAATTATTGCACAATTTACTCAGTTGTTATATCAGCAAAAGGTAAATGTTTTGTCCCTTGAACAGCATGTTGAACTGGATGAGGGTTTATTTTTTATGCGTGCACATATTGATTTGAGCCAAATGACCGTTTCATCTGATATACTTATTGATTTACTTAATGAGATTGAGAGTAAACTATCGGGGAAACTAATTATTAATGACCCACTTAAGCCATTGAATATGGCCATACTCTGCACAAAGGAACAGGCTCATTTGAGTGATTTGGTTATGAAATATAATTCAGAAGAATTAAAATGCAGTATTCCTGTTGTAATAAGTAATCATAATGATTTGAGGAGTAGTGTAGAGCAATATGATATTGAGTATCATCATCTCCCCGTGAATGAAACTAATAGAAAATCTCAAGAAGAAGAAATCTTATTACTCCTTGAAAATCATAAAATTGATATAGTCATTTTGGCCAGATATATGCAGATTCTTTCCCCTAAAATTGTTAAAAAATATAAAGGGAGAATTATAAATATCCATCATGCATTCCTTCCTGCATTTAAAGGGGATAAGCCTTACCATAAAGCATGGGCTCGTGGTGTAAAAATGATTGGGGCCACCGCCCACTATGTGACTGAAGATTTAGATGGAGGGCCTATTATAGGTCAAGATGTGGAACCCGTAACTCATCAACATTCAGTAAAAGATATGATCCAGGTAGGTAGAGATATTGAAAGACGAGTGCTCACCTCTGCGGTAAAAGCCCATCTCGAACATCGGATTTTGCTTCATGGACAACGAACACTGGTATTCCATCCTTAAGTGCAATATTTGATAATACTTTATTTAATTGCGAGTATATATGTGTATTTTTTTTGAAAAATCATTTAGTGGTAAGACAGATATTTTAAACATGACCCAACACTATATTGCTGAAAGGTCTTTAAGGGTAGATAAAGATTTTAATATGTATAAGGGGGCTAAGATGAATGTAAGGAAAAATACCTCATGCCCAAAAGAGTATTCATATTATGAAATGAAAAGCTCTCTGAGTTAATGAAGCTCATTTTACCTATTCTGCTCTTAAGTATTTCAGTAGCATTTTCTCAATCCACAGATGCCCATAATATTAATTTTATTTATAAGGAATTAATGCCGTATGAAAAATCAGGAAAACACTTTGAATTAGTTTTAAATAATCAACAGATTGTTTATGTATCACAGGTTATTGAATTAGGTTCATTATCGTTAACGGTAAATGTATTGAACAATAGGATGATGGGTCAAGCAAGAAGCTTTGAATCATTGGTAGAAATGGAAATTGAAAACAAGTACCCTAAGCTCTTACGTAAAATAAATTTAGTAGATATTTATGCGGTGCAGGAGTTAAGCGAATTTTCAGTACTTACTCAGTTACCTTATTCTCCCAGAACATTAATGATAGTTGTACCAATAACACTTCTATTGGTCAAATTTATTTCATCAATGATGCTTGGCTAAAATAGGTAATTAAATAAATTAGGTTATCAGATGAATAGTAAATTTTTATTACTGATCTCATTCATGCTTTTATTAGGATGTTCAGTTATTATACCAAAGCTTATTCCATTTAAAGATTTACCCATTCCAAGCGGTAAGTATTTAGTGGGAACTCAAATATTCAATTGGACTGACAGTAAGAGAGATGAGTGGTTCACTGAGGATGATTTAGAAGATAAGCGGAAATTGGTAGTTCAGATTTGGTACCCAACGAATCAGATTAATGATGAGAGATACCCATATATGGATAATCCAGATAAACGCTTAGGGCCTCTATCAGAGCAATTAGAATTACCTATTTTTATGATTAGGCACATTGAAGAAATTAAAACAAATTCTACCTTAAATGCGTCTCTGCATCCAGATATAGAGCGTATCCCTGTTATTATTTTCTCGCATGGGTTGGGTGGAATGAGAGCTCAAAATACGGCACATATTGAGGAGTTGGCCAGTCAAGGGTTTTTTGTTATTGCACCTGACCATGCCTTTGATGCAAATGTTACTATTTTTGATGATGGGAGGGTTGCTGACTATCGGTCGGGAATAACCTTTCTTCAAGCCAAACGAGGTAAAGATATTGAGTGGACGGAAAAAGAATTTTGGGACTTCAGATTACCTCAAATCATGACTCGAACTGCTGATATTCAATATCTATTGGATGAGCTTGAGGTGAAGTATAGTACAGGTCAATCTCCATGGTCAGTAATAGATTTAGAGCGCATTGGAATATTCGGGCATTCGTATGGTGGGGCTACTAGTGTTATGGTATCCCATGTTGACAAACGAATTGATTCATGTATTTCATTAGATGGGTGGAATGTGCCAATTCCACAGAATGTTATTGATGATGGTTTAAATGTTCCTTTTTTATATATTGGCCGACCAGAGTGGGATACTAAATTGAATTATGAAAAGCTAGATACATTACTGACTCGAAGTACTGCATTCGCAGATAAATTAATATTAGAAGGAACGAAGCATTTTGATTATTCTGACACACCTTATTTTTCACCAATGGCAAAACGGTTTGGTATATCTGGAGAATTGCCTGCAGAAGAAATTTTATCTATTCTGAATGGAAAAATTATATCTTTTTTTGATGAGCATGTAAGGTAGAGTTAGGTTTTAGTTTGGGAGAATAAGTAGCTCCCAATAAAAAAGAAAATAAAATTGGGTCCCCATACCGAAATAAATGGACTCAAGACTCCTTTATAGCCCAATGTTTGCCCAAATTTAAGAGCAGCATAATATAGAAATATTGTTCCAATACTCATTCCTATACCAAAAGCTAAACTACTGCGGGGTTTACGAATAGATAGTGAAAGCCCAAATAATACCATTAAGAATGAAGTCCCAGCAAGTGCAGTTTTAAAATGTAGATTTACTGCCCATCGCGGTTCATGAATGCCATTTCGTTTTAGTTTGGATACAAATTCAGATAGCTTCCAATAATCCATTTCTTCTGGCTTCCCAGTTTCACGAGTAAGATCGATTGGGGTGATTTCTGAGTACATAGTACTATCTTGGATATGTTTAGAAAACTCTAAATTACCATCATTCCATTTTCGTACCGTAAAATCTGGGATTATCCATGAGTGTTTTTCATTATTCCATTGCATTTTTGGGGAGTCTAATCTGTAATTAAGTGTTTGTCCATCAAATTTTTGAATAGAAACTCCGTATGCCATTTTATTATTAAATTCAAATCGTTTGATGGATAGTATGGTATTTGGATCTAACTGCCTGTAAATATTTCGCTTTTTGGCATTACTCCTTCGAGATTTTTTAATACCATGTTCTTCTTCTAATAATAATCGTTTTTGATAATGTGATGTAACTACATAATTATCAAAGCCAAATGAGATAAGACTGAAAATAAATCCCACAATAAGCAGTGGGGTGGCAATACGTCTAAACCCCACGCCAGATGCTTTTATGGCACTGAGTTCACTATTTTTTTGTAGGACGCTCAGTGTGAAAACGGTGGAAAGAAGCATAGCCATAGGGAATCCAATGCTCAGAAACCATGGGATAGTATGAATGTAATATTTTAAAATTTCCACTGCAGGCATAGATACATCTATAAATTTATCCAGATGGTCAATGATATCCACCACCACAAAAATCACAATAAATCCAATAGTGAATCCCACTAATTTTGAAATGAACTGCTTAAGTATATAGAAATCCATAAGTTTGAGCATTCTATAAATTACATACTTTGTCGCTGAGTTTCCATTAGTGATATATAATTAATAATCCGTAAATTTTCTCCATATTAACCCCTTTAAATCTGCCCGGGAGGTAGCAAAGGGTAAGAGATTCACTTCACTGAACTTTTATCCTCACGCTCCTTAGGAGCGTTTTTCTTACCCGGCAATAAATAAGGTCAAAAATGAAAACAGTAAAAGCAACCCTTTTAAAAAAAGAGGAAATTGCAAGAAAGTTAGTGCGCTTGGCCCATGAGATTATTGAGAATAATACTGATTTGAATAATATAGCAATTGTGGGAATTCGTACGCGTGGAGAGATATTAGCTCATCGTGTGGTTGAACATATTCAAAAAATATCTGGTGAGACTATTTTTCAAGGCACAATTGACGTAACCTTTTATCGAGATGATTTTAGAACTAATCTTGGCTCTCCTAAAATAGGCTCATCTAGTATTCTCTTTGAAGTTGATGATAAAAATGTGATTCTTGTAGATGATGTATTGTATTCTGGTCGAACTACTCGTGCAGCCATGGATGACCTCTTCTCTCTTGGACGCCCGGCCTCTGTTCAGCTTGCAGTTTTAGTTGACCGAGGTCATCGAGAATTACCTATTAAGGCAGACTATGTTGGTAAAAATTATCCCACTTCATTAAATGAACATATTCATGTCCATGTGGATGAAGTGGATGGTGAGGACGCAGTACTCCTCATGGAATATGGAGAATAGAATGGGTGCATTAAGTAGAAAGCATTTTATAAAATTAGAGGGTGCCCCAAAGGAAGACATTCAACACCTTATTGACACCGGACTCATGTTTAGAGAAGTATTGGATCGCCCTATTAAAAAAATACCTTCATTGACTGGCAAGAATGTGGTGAATCTATTTTTTGAAAATTCCACTCGGACACGCATGTCGTTTGAATTGGCTGAAAAACGGCTTTCTGCTGACGTGACCAACTTTTCGGCATCATCGTCTAGTTTGAATAAGGGTGAAAGTTTTAAGGATACTATTCAAAATATTCATGCCATGAAAATGGATTGTGTTGTAATGAGGCATCCTGTTCCTGGTTCATGCCACCAGTTAACAAAGTATGTGGATTCTATTATAATAAATGCTGGTGATGGTAAACATGAGCATCCAACACAGGCCATGCTTGATATGATGAGCCTATATGAAAAATTTGGTTACTTAAAGGGACTCAAAGTTGCCATTATAGGTGACATATCTCATAGCCGTGTTGCACTATCAAATATCCATGGACTCATAACCATGGGAGCAGAAGTAACTCTTTGTGGTCCACCACATTTAGTCCCTATTGGAATCAAAGAATTAGGTGTATCTGTAAGCCATAATGTAGATGAGGTAGTGGAGTGGGCAGATGCATTGAATATTTTGAGAATACAGCGTGAACGAATGGGAGTTGGGCTTATTCCGTCTGTGAGAGAATATAGAGATTTTTTTGGAATTACGCAGGAGCGATTGAATAGACATAAAAAAGAAATTATAATTATGCACCCTGGGCCTATGAATAGAGGTGTGGAAATTGATAGTTCTGTCGCTGATGGAGATCAGGCAATTATTCTAGACCAGGTATTGAATGGAGTAGCTGTTCGAATGAGTATATTATATTCTTTATTGGGCCCAGAAGAAGAGGAGAAAAATGAGAAAAAATAAAATATTGTCGGGAAAGTGGGCCATTGTAAATGGAAGTATTTATGATCCATTTTCAAAAGTAAAAATTAATGGAAATATCTTGCTTGAGGATGGAATTGTAATTGCTGTTGGAGATGTTGATATTTCTGATGCAGAGCAAATTGATTGTACTGGAAAAATTGTTACAGCCGGATTTATAGATCTTCATGCTCATTTTCGTGTTCCCGGACGAGAAGATAAAGAAACGCTGGAAACTGGTGCAATGTCAGCTATGGCTGGTGGGTTCACACGTGTCTGTGTTATGCCCAATACTAATCCGCCATTAGACACGCCAGAGGCAATTCGATTTATTAAAGATAAGGCTGAGAGTGTACCGATTCAGATTTATCCGATTGGTGCCATTACTATTGGCCAAAAAGGCACTGAAATTGCCGAGTATGGTGGAATGGTCAATGAAGGCGCAGTTGCATTATCGGATGATGGGCTGCCTGTTGAAAATGGACACGTACTTCGACTAGCATTAGAATATAGCAGTATGTATGGAGTGCCAGTTATAAATCATGCTGAAGATTTACCCCTGAGAAATGATGGATTGATGAATGAGAGTCCACTCTCAACCCGTTTGGGCTTAGATGGAAATCCGGATATTTCAGAATCGGTGATGGTCTTCCGTGATCTAGAAATTGCTGAGTTTGTGGATGGAAGAATTCATATTCCTCACGTTTCTACAAAAAAGTCTGTAGATATCATTCGACAGTATAAAGCAAAAGGAGTAAATGTTACTGCTGAGGTAACACCGCACCATTTGGCCTTAACCGAAAGTAGTTTAATTGATTTTGATACTAATGCAAAAGTTGCGCCACCACTTAGAACAGATGCTGATCGAAAAGCTTTAATTCAAGGTTTAAGAGATGGAGTTATCACTTGTATTGCAACAGACCATGCGCCTCATACTATAGAAGATAAAGAAAAAGACATAAAGCATGCACCATGTGGAATGATTGGTTTAGAGTCCGCATTTGGGTTATCAAATACGACATTACAGACTGAGGGCTTCACTATTCAGGATGTAATCGGTTACTTGACGGCTGGTCCGGCATCGGTATTGAAATGGGATATAAATGCCTTTGAAGTGGGTATACCTGCAGAAATTACCATTATTGATGAGTCCTCGAATTGGGAAATGTCTACTTTACATATCTATTCAAAATCAAAAAACTCCCCCATGTTGGGAATGGAATTTAAGGGTGAGGTCGTAATGACAATATGTGGTGATTATGCCTTCGGAAAATTAGATTAATAAAAATTAGTTGATTAATCCTTGACATATTAACGGAAACCCTTCTAAATTTGCAGGCTGTATATACAGCGAATTATTGTATTTAAACGACTATATA
>TARA_B110000467_G_scaffold20671_1_pt1 | contig 10510 bp, 9 predicted proteins | sample TARA_B110000467 | Tara Oceans TARA_B110000467 (sample SAMEA4398341) | marine metagenome | biome: Polar Biome; feature: [MES] marine water layer (ENVO:01000295) within the mesopelagic zone...; material: water (ENVO:00002006), including particulate matter (ENVO:01000060) such as...... | reverse complement strand
GCCGCTGGCCACCGGAGGTGTGGTCGTAGAAGAGTCGGTCGACGATATTTTGGCGAAGCTAAACGCGATTAAGTTGGAGGACGATGGCGGCAAATCGCTGGGTGATCCCGACAAGGTGGTGGCGTTGATGCACGAGGGCAACGCGTTGATCAGCGCTGGGCGGCCAGATGCCGCGTTGGCCAGGTACAAAGAGGCGCTGGAGTTTGCCGAGGACGGGGAGGACTCGGAGGTGTTTTTCAACATGGGCATCGCCTACAAGGCCAAGGGCGAACTGGCCAAGGCCGCTGCAGAGTACGAGCGGGCGCTGGAGTTGACTCCGCAATACGCGGAGGCGCTCAACAACCTCGGCAATATCCGCAAGGATCAAAAAAAGTATGATGAGGCGATTGCTCATCTTGAGTCGTCTATCAAGGTTTTTCCCGGGAACCCGAAAACTCACAACAACCTCGGGACGGTTTACGGGATGAAGGGCAACGTGAACAAGGCGGCGCTTTACTTCGCCAAGGCGGTTCGGCTGGAGCCTAGCTACATAGATGCCCGTCAAAACCTCGGCCAAGCCTACCAAGAACAGGGGCGACTTGATGTTGCTGAAAAGGAGTTTGGCGAGGTGCTTCAAATAACAAGGGGTATAATGTTACGCCAGAAGAAACGACTTGAGGCCGCGAGAGTAATGGTGGATCAAGCCAAGAAACCGGGCAGTCCATTGACTTTCGAGCAACGCAATAACGCTGGAGGCGAACTGGATGCAGCGGAGCAGGCCAGTCGGATGGCAAATGCCAAATATCAGCGAAGCCTGAAGTTACTTCAAAGTGTTCGGCTTATGCGGTAGAACACCCCTTAGTATTGATTATCCCAGCCCCTTCCTGGTTTCAACCTGAATGGCGTCAACTTCTGGCTTGAGCTCGGTGCGGACGAAGGCATCCATCCGGTCGATGAACAGGATGCCCTGCAGGTGATCCCACTCGTGCTGGATGGCGCGCGCGAGCAGGCCTCCGCAGCGGAACGCCACAGCTTCGCCGTTTTCGTCCACCGCCTTTACGTCGATTTCCTCGGGCCGCTCAATCTCGCCGTACACTTCCGGGAAACTCAGGCAACCTTCCGGGCCTTCCTCTTTATTGTCGCCGACTGCTGTCCATTCAGGGTTGAGCAGGATGAGCGGCATGTAATCCTCCGGCTTGACGGCCTCGCCGTCGATGCTCATGCGCGACGGCCGATCCTCCACATCGGTCACGTCCACCATGGTCAACTGCAATGCCTTGCCGATCTGTTGCGCGGCCAAGCCGATACCGTGCGCCTCGTGCATCGTCTCGACCATGTCGTCTATGAGTTGTTTGATTTTCGGCGTGATTTCCCCCACGCGCTCGCCCTTCTGCCGGAGCACTGGGTCACCATATTTAACGATATCCAAAAGCATTAATCTAAAAATCAGTCGGCCTTTATACCGAGAGTTTCGAGGATTCGTTGCAAATCCTCGTCGTTGAAAAACTTGATGTCAACCGACCCTTTGCCTTTCCGGTAGCGTAACGCCACCTTCGTGCCGAGCCGTTCCCTCAACTTGCCCTCGAGGTTCAGAATATGCGCCTCGGTGGCCGCTTCTTTGCCGGCTCCACCGCGTCTGGTTTTCCCCGGGGTCGCTTGGCCAAGCGCGCCGAGTAGTTCCTCCGTCTGCCGCACGCTCAACTCCTTTTTGATCACGCGCTTGGCTGCGGCGATCTGGTCTTTGGCGTGTTTCAACCCAAGGATCACCTTGGCGTGGCCGCTCGAGAGCAGGCCGTCGCGCACGTACGTCTGAACCTCGGCTGGCAGCTTGATGAGTCGCAGGGCGTTGGCCACCGTGGCCCGATTTTTGCCGACCTTGGCGGCGATCTCCTCCTGCGTGAGGTCGAACTGATCGACCAACTGCGCGTAGCCCTTGGCCTCCTCGATCGGGTCGAGGTTTTCGCGCTGGAGATTCTCGACGAGCGCCAGCTCGAGCGCCGTCCGGTCGTCCACGTCGCGGATAACGATCGGCACCCTGCCCAGGCCGGCTATCTGAGCGGCACGCCAGCGGCGCTCCCCGGCGATCAACTCGTAGCCGCCCTCGCGCGGCCGCACGACCAGCGGTTGCATGATGCCATTCTCGCGAATCGACTCGGCCAACTCGTTCAGCGAGTCGTCGTCGAACCCGTTTCGCGGCTGCATTGCGCCCGGTAGAATCTCGCCGATCGGCACCTCGTTGGGCTGCTCGGCGGTTGCGGCGGGTGGCGTGCTCGCCGGGTTTTTTTCGCCTTTGGTTTTCTTGTCAGCCGGCGCGCGGGCACCCAGCAGGGAACTCAAGCCTCGGCCTAAACCGGTTTTTGCCATGGCGAAAGAGTGGGGGAGGGGGGGGAGGTTGTCAATCGGCAGCCGGTTTATCGGCGTCGCTCGCCGGCTTGGATTCTATCCACAGAAACGACCGGCGCTCGGCCAGTTCGAAGTCGCCGTCGAGAAGGAGCACCTGCCAAGCAACGATTTCCCCCATGGCCCTGAATGCGTCGCCGTCCAGCGTGACCGCATCCCAGCCGCCGCGCCGGCTTGGCTTGACGGCCAGCTCGCGAACGATCGGCTTAGCTTCGCCGGTGACACGTAACTCGAGTTGCAGCTTCACGGTGCCGCTCGTGTTCTTGGCCCACTTGACGTCAAACCGAATGCCGGAGCAAAGAGTGCGATCGGCACGGAGCTTGGCTTGGTAGGCGTCGCGCTCGAGCAGGCTGGGGGAGAGCGTGTGGCGGCCCTGCAGGTCGAGCCAATGCGGCAGCACCTTGCTGATTTTGCCGGGCCGCGCGGCATCAGTCGTCGATAAAACACCGAGTAACAAGAGGACGGCGGTGAGTTGTGAAATGCGGTTCACGCGGCGAGCCTATTTTGAAAACCGAGCGCTGGCAATCTCCAGCGTCACAGGCCGGTTGGATGATCGATGAACGTCCACGGCAGCTTGAACTTTTTCGACAAACTCCCGCTGAGCGCCTTCACGCCGAACGTCTCCGTCGCGTAGTGGCCGCCGTAAAACACATTTAGCCCAAGATCCTCGGCCATCGCGAACGTCCAGTGCGGGCCTTCACCAGTGATGAATGTGTCCACGCCCTCGTCGGCTGCTGTTTTCATTTCCGCACCAGCGCCGCCGGTGACGACGCCGATTTTACGGCAACGCGCCGCGCCGCCCGGCATCACCGTCGGCTCCGTGCCGGTGGCCTTGGCCAATCGCTTGGCCAACTGCGCCCGCGTCAAGTCGAGCATGCCGCGCAGGCCGATCGCTTGGCCTCGCTCGGTGAAAAACGGCTGGGGCGACTTGATGCCAAGCGCCTTGCAAAGCTGGGCGTTGTTGCCGAGCCGAGGATGCGCGTCCAGCGGCAGGTGCGAACTGTAAACCGCGATGTTGTTGTCGAGCAGCAGCCGCAATAGCTTGTAGCGATTGCCGGTCCACGGATGTGTCACGCCCCAGAACAGCCCGTGATGGACGATCAACAAGTCAACCCCGGCTACGATGGCTTTGCGGATCGTGGCCGGCGTGGCATCGACGGCGGCGGCGATCCGCGACACGCTGCCGCGATTCTGCACCTGCAAGCCGTTCACCGCGCCGGGCCAGTCCTCGAACGACTCCGGCTTGAGGGTTCGATTGCATTGAGCGACGATTTTCGCGAGCGTGACCTTGGCCATGAAGGGGAGGGAACCAACCCCGTCGCCCCAAGCCAAGCGGGAAATACCGTTCGCGCGGCCGGAGTCTTGACTTTTGGGGGTCGATTGCCGTTACTCGCGGCGGTTTTTTGGAATCGAATATTTATGCCGACCTACGAGTACGTTTGCGAAAAGTGCGACCACGAGTTTGAGTTGTTTCAATCCATCAAGGTCGATGCGCTGGAGACCTGCCCGAAAGAGGCTTGCCCAAAAAAACGCTGGGCCAAGGGCAACGTGCGCCGCGCCATCGGCACCGGAGCTGGGATTATCTTCAAGGGCAGCGGTTTCTACGAGACCGATTACCGCAGCGAAAGCTACAAGGCCGGCGCCAAGAAGGAATCCGAGTCGAAGAAATCCTCAACCAAGAGCGACAACAAAGCGAAAACCGACAAGCCCAAGTCAACCAAGGACAAAAGCAAACCGACTCCCAGCAAGTAACCAGTATTTTTAAATGGCAATTGCAGCATGATGTGTTTTTTTGGGGATCAAATATCTCGACACTGTCTTGGAGTGCGGCCGTCCCTACCGCTTTGTGACAGGATTCGGATTATGCAACGCCGTCGAAAGCGGTGCAAAGAATCGCACTCAAAGAGTGCATCCGCTTAAGCCAACCCTTCGGTGCTGAAATGCGGGCTTTTAGCCGTTCGTGAAAATGGCCACACTGTCCGCGCTGGATGGATTTGCCTTTAGACAGGATCGTTTGTATGCCCCGGCCGGGTCGCCGTGCTTGGGTGCTGACAGTTGTTTTAGCTTTGGCCGGGATCACGGCTGCGCTTGGCAAAGTGGAGTCGATCGTGCCCAAGCTGCAGCCAGGCGCTGAGTCGCCCAAGCCGCCCAAGCCGGTGTTGCCGCCGCGGACGGTTCAGCCCAAGCCGCCGGGCAAGGGGGCGCCGGAGCGGTTGCCGGTGGACCTCAATCGCCTCCTCAAATCGCGAGCAGGGTACAAGACGGCCCGCAGTTTGTCGGGGCAGGTCATGGCTTACGGGCCGATCTCGCCGAAGCGTCGCGGGAGTATTCTCGATGCCAACGCCGACACTATTTTGATCGCCCCGGATCACGTGGTCGTGACGGCCGGGCGGGTTCGCAATGCGCTACTTCGCCAACTGGGTTTGCCAGCGATGCTGGGTAGCAAATTAATGATGCGCCTCAACCCAGCAATGTCGCACCGGGCGATAGTGCCGGTGGTGACGGATCGGCACATCAACGGTTACACGTACGAGTTGACGTTGCCGAGCGAGATTGAGTCGGACAAACTCGTCCGGGCACTGGTGCAGGTGACGCTACTGGACTTCGCCAACCGGAAGCCGCAGTTGCGCGACACGGAGATCCCCCTCTGGATGACGGTCGGCTTCACGCAGGTCTTGTTGGCTCAGCCGGACTTAGTGCTCGTTCTGAGTCAACCGGAACAGGGCGGGAATGAAATGGCGATGGAGGAGGTCGTCAAAAATTTGCGCCGACACGACTCGCTGGCCGGTGTGCGGGCGCGGTTGCGCGGCCGGCGCGCGTTTGACTTCAGCGAGATTGCGATGCCGTCGCCGGCCCATTTGCGCGGCGAAAACTGGAGGGATTTTCAGGCCTGTTCGCACCTGTTGGTGGATCGTTTGCTGGCGGTGCGGGCCGGTGGTGTGCGCCTGCAAAACATGATCCGACAACTGCCGGACAACATGAATTGGCAGACCAGCTTTTTGAAAGTGTACAGCGACTTTTTCACCGATATGCTGGGGGTAGAAAAGTGGTGGGCGGTGACGATCGTGCAATTGACAGGTCAAAGCCAATACCAAAACTGGACGTTGAGCGAGGCGGTTGAGAAGCTTGAAAACCTGTTGAAACTGCCGGCCGAAGTACGCTTGAACGATGCCGACTCGCCGCTCGAGGCGGAGGTCACGCTGCAGCAGGCGATTCGCGGCTGGGACTTCGCGGTGCAGAAACAAACGCTTGAGATGAAGATCAACCAACTGCTGATCGCGCGGATTAAGATGCCGCGGCAACTACTGCCGTTCGTCAACGAGTACGGGCGCATTCTGCATAGTTATGTCGCGATTCGGCAGCGGATCGAGTCGTTCAAGCCGCGTCGTGGCCAGGCGCGGCCAAGGCTCGCGTCGATGGTCGATGAGGCCGTGAGCCAACTCGATTCAGTGGATCGGAGGCTGGTCTTGTTCAAGCCGGAGTCGACAATGCCAGCTCCGGCGGCGTTTCTGAAAAACTGATTTTAATGCCTCGAGAATCCAAGAAGGCCAAGATCGAACGCACGGCGAAAATCATCGGCGGCTTGCGTGCGACGTATCCCGATGCGCATTGCGAACTCGACCACCGCAATCCGCTCGAGTTGTTGATCGCGACGATTCTCTCCGCGCAATGCACCGACAAGCAGGTTAACATCGTCACTGCGGACTTGTTCAAAAAATATCGTCGCGCCCCTGACTACGCCGCAGTGCCGCTGGATGAATTGCAGGAGGACATCAAGCGGATCGGTCTGTTTCGCAACAAGGCTAAGAGCATCCAAAACTGCTGTCGCGTGCTCGTCGATTCGCACGGCGGCAATGTGCCGGCGACGATGGATGCGCTCGTCGCCCTGGCCGGAGTGGGGCGCAAGACGGCCAACGTCGTGCTCGGCAACGCGTTCGGCGTCAACGATGGCATCGTCGTCGATACGCACGTGGGGCGACTGGCCAGGCGGCTTGGCTTGACGGCGGAAAAGACGCCGGAGAAAACCGAGGTCGCGCTGCAAAAACTTGTGCCGCGCGCCGACTGGATGATGCTCAGCCACTGGCTGATTTTTCATGGGCGCCGCCGCTGCTCCGCGAGAAAGCCAGAGTGCGGCGAGTGCGAGATCGCCCCGCTTTGTCCGTCGGAAAAAGACGGTGAATATCGCGAATGAACATCGGTGGCCAAGCGCTCCGGGTTTGGCGCGTACAAGCTAGTTCGCCGGCTTGGAACATGGCTGCGGACGAGCTGCTTCTGCATCACGCCGCCGCGCTTGGCCAAGCGGTGCTGCGGTTTTATTCGTGGGATCAGCCATCGGCGTCGTTCGGGTATTTTCAACGATACGCCGATGTGGAGGATTTGACCGGGTTGCGACCGCTCATCCGCCGACCGACTGGCGGGGGGGTTGTGTTGCACGACGAGGCAGAGTGGACGTACAGCCTGACTTTCCCGCCGGCTCATCCGGTGTGGCAACTGAAAGCTGAAGAGAGTTACCGATGTGTGCACGAATGGGTTCGTCATGCGTTTGAGGTTTGTGGTGTGGGGGCCGAGCTTTGCCCGGAAACGCGAGCGACTGGGCCGGGGCAATGCTTCGTTGGCGCGGAAAAGTGCGACCTTCTTTTTATCGGGCAAAAAATCGCCGGGGCCGCCCAGCGCCGCAACCGCGACGGTCTGCTAATCCAAGGTTCGGTGCAGGCCAAGTCCACCGGCATTGATCGAGAGGCGTGGGAGATCGCAATGCTGGCGGAGAGCGATTGGAGCGAGTGGCAGCCGGGCGGGTCGTTCATCGATGAATCGACCAGTTTGGCCAAGCGCAAATACGCCACCAATGTCCACAATCAAAAACGGTGAACGCCTTTTGGAGTGCGGGAGGGGCAAGTTCCACCTTGCCCTATTTCAATAATAATTTCGGACGAGGTGGAACTCGTCCCTCTCTTCCCGCGTGGTGTGGTGCTTGGATTAAGCGCGCTTGACTCGGGGGCCTTTTGGGGTGTCTTCGATGATCCAGCCTTGGGCGGCGAGTTCGTCGCGGATTTGGTCGGAGCGGGTGAAGTTTTTGGCCTTGCGGGCGGCTTGGCGTTCCTCGGCGAGGGCGGCGATTTCCGGCGGCGCTTCTTCCTCGACCGACTCGATGCCGAGCACACTATTGATGTATTCCCAGTTGGCCAGCTCGGTTGCCGCGGTCTTGGCGGTGAGATCATTGGCTGCCAGTTTGCGGTTGGTGTCGCGCACCCAGTCGAACACCGCGCCCCAGGCGGCGGAGACGTTGAGGTCGTCGTCCATCGCCTCCGTGAAGCGCGTGACGAGCGGCGAGTCGGCGGTTGGTTCGGTCGCTTGGCCAAGCGCGAGTTCGCGCAGCCTGGCGGTGCATTCGTCGATGCGGCCCAGTGCGGTTTTTGCACCGGCCAGGTTGTCGAGCGTGAAGTTGAATGTCTCGCGGTAGTGGGCCGAGATCATGAGGTAACGCACCTCACGCCCGGCGCTGCCCTTGGCCAGTAGATCGCGCAGCGTAAAAAAATTGCCGAGCGACTTGCTCATTTTTTTGCCCTCAACGAGCAGGTGCGCGCCGTGCATCCAGTACTTGACGAACTTGTGTCCGTCGCATTGCAGGCAGGCGCCTTCGCTCTGGGCGATCTCGTCCTCGTGATGGGGGAACACCAAGTCCTCGCCGCCGAGGTGGAGGTCGAAACTTGGCCCGAGCAGTTCCATGCTCATTGCGCTGCACTCGATGTGCCAGCCGGGTCGGCCCTCGCCCCACGGGCTATCCCAAAACACCTCGCCGTCCTCCGGCACGCGCGCCTTCCAGAGGGCGAAGTCGGCGACCGATTCCTTTTCGTACTCGTCGCTGCTGACGCGTTCGCCGGGGCGCATTTCGTCGAGATTGATGTTGAGCAGTTGACCGTATTTGTTTCCGGCTTCGCGGTATTTCTCGATACTGAAATAGACGGAGCCGTCGTTGGCCTTGTAGGCGAGGCCGGTCGACTCGAGCTTTTTGATAAGCTTGATGATCGGGCCGATGAACGCGGTGGCGTGCGGCCGGTCGTGCGGCATTTGGCAGCCAAGCGCCTCGAGGTCGGCGAAGAAGGCCTGCTCGAATTCGCCGGTGAACTCGGCCAGCGACTTGCCTGACTCGTTGACGCGCCGGATGATTTTGTCCTCCACGTCGGTGATGTTCATGACGTGCCGCACGTCGAAGCCGTGGAAGGTGAGGTGGCGCCGAACGATGTCGGCAAAGACGAACGTGCGGAAGTTCCCGATGTGCGCGAAGTCGTGCACGGTTGGGCCGCAGCAGTAGATGCCGACCTTTTTTCCGGCGGGATTGAGCGGCACGAACGGCTCGATCGAACGCGACAGGGTATTAAAGACTTTCAAGCCCATAAAGCGGCGACAGACTAATCGTTGCGGCACCAAAGTGAAGCTGGAACCGGAACCTTCAATTAGGAAAGGCACGAAAACCTCAAAAAAAGGGGACGCAGATGAACGCTGGTTGGCAGGAAAAAAAGGGTAAATCCTGTGAATCCTGAAAATCTACGTGCCGTTTTGAGCTGAAAACTTTTTGAGACGCGGATTTCACGGATGAATACGGATACTGAAAACTTGAAACTCTCTTTAGATGCCCATGCTTTCGTAGCGCTTGGCGATACGCTCGATGCCGCAGACGAAGGCGGCTGTGCGGAGGTCGACGACTTTTTCGCGGGCATTGAAGATGTCGCGTATGTTGTTGTAGGCGTTACGCATGGTGTCGTCGAGGCCGGAGCGGACGAGGGCGAGTTCGTCTGAGCCGGTGGTGAGTTGGTCGCGGATTTCCTGCGGGACGGTGGTGTTGAGCATCTTCTCGAGGGCCTCGACAAGCATCTGGCCGCGGCGCTCCTCGTTGCGGCGCTCGAGGTAGCCGAACCGAATGCGGGCGAGGTTTTTCACCCATTCAAAATAGGAGACAGTGACGCCGCCTGCATTGAGGTAGGCGTCCGGGATGATAACGGTTCCCTTTTCCCGGAGAATCTCATCGGCGGCGTAGGTGACCGGGCCGTTGGCCGCCTCAGCGATGAGCGGAGCCTGGATTTTGGCGGCGTTTTGGCGGGTAATGACGCCCTCCATCGCTGCGGGGATGAGGATGTCGCACTCAGCCTCGAGCATCGCCGGGCCGTCCTCGGTATAGTCTGCGCCGGGGAACCCTTTGACTCCGTGGTTCGCGGCGATGTGCGCCTTGACTGCCTCGACGTCGAGGCCGTCGGCGGAGCTAATTGCGCCGTCGCGCTCGATGATACTGGTGATCTTCGCGCCGTCCTCCTCGCTGAGAAACTTGGCGGCATGGTAGCCAACGTTACCGAGGCCCTGCACGACGATGCGTTTGCCCTCGAGTGAGCCGTCGAGCCTGGCGCGGGCAATGTCTTCGGGGTGGCGAAAGTACTCGCGTAGGCCATACTGCACGCCTCGGCCGGTGGCCTCGACACGGCCGTCAATGCCTCCGAGGTGCACCGGTTTACCGGTCACGCAGCCCATGCCGTTTGCCTGCTCTGGGAACAGGGACTGATATGTGTCGGAGATCCAGCCCATTTCGCGTTCGCCGGTGCCCATGTCGGGTGCGGGCACGTTGAGGCTAGGGTGGATGAGATCGCGCTTGGCCAATTCCTGGGCAAAACGGCGTGTGATTTTCTCGAGATCCTTTTCACTGTACTGCCTTGGGTCGATCTTGAGCGCGCCCTTGGAGCCGCCAAACGGAATCATCACGATGGCGCACTTGTACGACATTAAAGCCGCCAACGCCTCGACCTCGTCCTGGTTGGCGAAGTCGGCGTAACGGATGCCTCCCTTGACCGGCAGGATGTGTTCGCTGTGGACGGCGCGCCAGCCGGTGAACACCTCATAACGGTCTCCCAACTTGACTCCGAACTGCACCTGATAGACCGAGTTGCAGCTTCGGATCTGTTCGGCGAGGCCAAGCGGCAGATCCATGGTGGCTGTGGCGCGGTCGAACATCCGGTCGACGCTTTCGCGGAAGGTGATTTCGTTGGGTTCGTTCATGATTGGTTTGTCGATCTGACAGTTGCAACGGAAGCCAAGCGATTTGAGACTCCGTTGTAAACAGAATAATTTCGCCGGGACGCAATTT
>TARA_B110000467_G_scaffold148288_1_pt1 | contig 10517 bp, 6 predicted proteins | sample TARA_B110000467 | Tara Oceans TARA_B110000467 (sample SAMEA4398341) | marine metagenome | biome: Polar Biome; feature: [MES] marine water layer (ENVO:01000295) within the mesopelagic zone...; material: water (ENVO:00002006), including particulate matter (ENVO:01000060) such as...... | reverse complement strand
TGGCGAAGAACGTGGCTCCGGCTTGGTGTTCCGCTTTCGCTTTGGGCTTATAGCAAATGTCGTCGCAGATCGCGATTTGCTCGGTGGACTTGAGGTCGGAGAAATCGTTTTTGAAACGGTAGCGTGATTCGGCATTGATCCAGTCGATGCCTTCGAGGATTGTTTTCCGGTCACTCTCTTGCGTTGGGTAGGGAGCGCTGACCCATTCGTCGATGAAGTCGGGAACGTTCAGCTCGCTGGCGCTGGGTGATTCGCCGTTGCGCGGTAGAATGATGTCGGCGAGCGTGGTGGTCGTTTTTAGCTGGCTTGGAGTCAGGATGCGTTCCCAGGGAGAGTCTTCGGGTATGACGAGATTGGGATCGGATCCGTAGCCTCGTGGCGTGGGTATGGAGGGACCGGACTGGCCGAAGCTATTAGCGCTCAGGAAAGGCACGGTCGCGGAGGCGGCGAGGATCCATTTAATGGCTTCGCGGCGATCTAGGCGTTTTGGCTGGTTGGAATCATTCATCTTAAAGGTCTCCTTTCTTCATAGCATCCATCATGTAGTCGGCGGAACGCCAAGCGAGAGCCATGATGGTGAGGGTTGGGTTTTTGTCGGCGTTGGAGCAGAAGGGCCCACCGTCGGTGATGAAGAGGTTTTTCACGTCCCAGGTTTGGTTGTATTGATTGGTTACGGACGACTTGGCGTTCTCGCCCATGATGGTGCCGCCGACTTCGTGGATGATCATTCCGCCAGGGAGGATGGCTTTCTTGCCGGTCGTATCGATTTCGCTCGTAACGTTGCCACCCATTTCCGTGATGAGTTCGGCAAAGGTCTTGTGCATGTGAGCGGCTTGACGGATCTCGTAGTCGCTCCACTTCCAATGGAATTTCAGAACGGGAATGCCCCACTTGTCTTTGACTCGATTGTCGATCTCGGTGAAGCAATCATCGTTGGGGACCATTTCGCCACGTCCGGCGTAACTCATGAATGAGCCGTAGTAGCGACGGGCGTCTTCCTTTAGTTGCTTGCCGTAGCTTCCGCCGGTGAAATTTTCGAGACCGTTGAAAGTGCCGACTCTAGGCGTTCCACGGCTACCGCCCATTTCAATGTGATAGCCGCGAGGGAAATCGAGTTTGCCGGCGAGCTGTTCCTTATAGAGCCACCAGGGTACGTAGGAATGGCTGCCGCCAGCGCCGTCTTCGTTGTGAGGCGGCATACTTTCCCAGGCCGGGATTTGGCCGCCGAGGCCGGCTCCGACTGTATCCATAATGTACTTGCCAACTTTCCCTGAGGAATTGGCGAGGCCGTCGGGATGCATCGGGCTTTTGGAATTTAGGAGGATCCGGACTGATTCGCATGAACCGGCAGCGAGGGTGATGATGCGTCCTTTGACGGAGTAATCACGGCCAGTGAGCTTGTCGACGAAGTTGACGCCAGTGGCTTTGCCCGTTTCGTCGATTTCGACTTTGCGGGCCATTGCGTTGGTGATGATGTCTAGATTGCCGGTTGCGAGAGCAGGCGGCAGGTGGACGGTCGTCGACTGGTAATTCGCTTTGATCGAGCAACCGCGTCCGCAGGGAGTCGCCCAGAAACAGGCGAGTCGCTGATCCATCTCTTGGGAGAGGATTTTGGCAGCTTTGGGGTTATTAGGATGTAAGCGCTTCGGGATGTTTTTCGAATCGAGTCGCTTGCTGAGAACGGCGCGGTGAATTGGGATGACCGGGATGCCGAGTTTTTTGGCATGTTTACGTGTGTAGATTTCGCTGGCTCGAGCCTTGGGCGCTGGCTGCAAAACGCCTTCGGTCGAGTTGGGGGTGTTTTCGAGGCCTTCGTTACTGCCGTAGACGCCGATGAGCGATTCGACTCGGTCGTAGTAGGGAGCGACGTCTTTGTATTCGAGCGGCCAGTCGATGCCGACTCCGTCGCGGCTCTTGCCATTGAAATCGTAGTCGCCATTGCGGAGAGAGATGCGTCCCCAGTGATTAGTCCGGCCACCGAGCATGCGGGCCCGCCACCACCAAAATTGTTCATCGGACTTTTCGGAGGCGTTGGTGTAGGGTTCGTGAGGAACTTTCCAGCCGCCATCAACGGTCGCGTCGTAGAACCCGAAGGCCTTTTCCGGCGTGGAAGCATCCCGCAAGGGCGCTTGCGCACGCGTTTGGAACATAGCAGTCTCTTTGACGGGATCGTAATCGCGACCTGCCTCAAGCATGAGGACCTTGACGCCCTCCATGGCTAGCGTGTACGCGGTCTGTCCGCCTGCGGCTCCGGAACCGACGATGATGACATCGTATTCTGGTTTGGTTTTACCTGCGTTGATGTGGGGCATTTTTAAAATTATGAAGTATTAATTATGAAGTGAGAGTTAATAAACGAAATGGGCATGGATTGGTTGAGGAATCGGGAATTTAGAGAGTTGTAGGGCAAGAGCTTGCTGGCAAGCGATGAATCGTTGAAATTGAATTTGTCAGGGTCGCCAAAGGCGACGCAGGTGTCGCTAAAGCGACGGCAGGTTTCCCGTTATGCGGTCGAGTTCAAATTGTTAAACCTTTTCGGCGTTAGCCGACCTGTAATCAGTAGTCAAAATATGATGTCCTAGTTGGGGAGGGTGACCGTTTTACCTTTGATCTCCATTCTCCGCGTTAGCTCTTGTTGTTCGGAGACTTGTCTGGGAGCGGTCGCATTGCCTCCGGGGACGAGCTCGCCGTAGGGACGATCGGTGGTTTCGATTGTTTGGATCAAGAGCTGCTTCATCTCTTTGAGCGCGACGCTGTATTCGGGATCGTTCACTAGGTTCTTCATCTCGCGTTTGTCCTTATCGATTCTGAAGAGAGCGTCGTCGTAGTAGAAATTTGGATTCGCCGATCCACGCGTTCCGATTCCGGCCCGATTGATCGGAGCCAATAGTGCAGGGAGCTTTTTTGGATCTCCCTTTCGGATGGCTGTTAGGTGTTCCTTGGGGTAGCGCGTTGCGATGTACTTAAGCTCTTTGGTCCTGATTGCTCGGCTGAATCCCAACTCGAGGTAGAGGTGGTCTCGCCAGGATTTGGGAGATTGGCCTCCGAATAGCGGAGCCATGCTGTGTCCATCGAGAGCATACTGTTTCGGTAGCGTGGCCTCGCCGAGATCGAAGGCGGTTGCGGCTATATCTATGCTTTGGACAAGATCGGAGCTCTTGATTCCGGCTTTTACTTTCCCCGGCCATCGCATGATAAACGGCACGCTGGCGCCGTCGATATCGTAGAGGGATCCTTTGAGGCGAGAACCATGGTCTGCGGTAAAAATGACGAGCGTGTTGTCATCGATTCCCAGCTTTTTGAGTTTGGCCAAAATTGCGCCGACGCCTGCGTCCACCCATGAGTAGCCCGCGTGTCCTTTTGTCGGATCAAGACCGCGTTGCTTCAGTTCGCTTAGGATCTCCTTTCGAGATAACATTCCCTCGGGTTGAATAGGGGACTCAAGGACGCCGGATCCCGAGACGAGCGGTTCTTCTATTGCCCGACTCCAGGAGCCGTCCGGCCCATGAACCAGTGTAGTGCAAAAATGGAGATAGAAGGGTTCATCGTCTTTTCTGGTATTGGCGCTGTCTTCGATGAATTCGAGCGCAGCGTCTACGGTCCATTCCAAATTGTGTTCGTTGTAGGGTTTTTGGAGGTTCCCCATGTAAATGTTCTTGGCCCAATCGAATCCTCGATCCGTTAATAGCTTTCGATACTGCAGCTCATTGAAGCGAAATGCTTCGTTTATTTCATCTGACGCTTTTGCGTTTCTCGCTATGTACTTTAGGCCGTAGGCTTCGTAGTCGGATTGATTTCTCAGGCCTTCGATTCCGCTCGCATGGTATTTGCCGACGAAGCCCGTCCGGTAGCCAGCTTTTGACAGCATGGCGGCGACATTCATATTGTCTGGTTCAAGGCCCATATTGAACGACGGGAAGGCCTGTTGGCCTTCGGGGTTTTCTTCCATGAAAATTTCTGATGAAGAACGACTTGGGTAGCGACCGGTTAGAAAAGCGTAGCGGGATGGGGTGCAAACGGTACTGGTGACGAATCCGTTGTGGAAAAGCATGCCTTCCTTTGCCATGCGATCGAGGTTCGGCGTCCAGACGTCGCCGCCATAGGCGCCGATCGATTCCTTGTCCTGATCGTCTGTCAGGATGAGGATGATGTTAGGGCGTTTCGCTAGAATTGGGTTAGCGGCGATGGCAAGGATGCTGGAGAGAACGAAGAGAAATACGGGTGTTCGGATCATGCGTTTTGTAGTTTGTTGGATTGGTAAATCGTAGCGCCGGCCCTACTACTGGTGAATTCGCCGTGAACCTAGCTCACGGTTTGCGTGACGCCGAGTTTGTCTAGGACTTCTTGCGATGGTCCGTCGAAAGTGGCGGTCGGGACGTTTCCAATATAGCCGATCGCCTTCCAGCCTTCCTGCGTGCTGTAGTAGGCTCCCATGGAGAGGCCGGTGAAACTGCGAAAAAAGGAAGCGGCTTTCTTTAGATCTGCGTCCTTGTGATTCTGGATACAAAGATCGTCGCAGATTGCGGTTTGCTGTTTCGTTGAAAGACTAGCGAAGCCTTTTTTGAAGCGTTTGTTCGATTCTTGGTCGATCCACTTGAGACCGCCTAGAATTGTTCCGCGATCTTTCTTCTGTTTCGGGTAGGGCGCGCTGACCCATTCGTCGATGTAGTCAGGCACGCGTACTGCGCTCGCTGCAGGTCCGAGGGAATCGGCGGGGAGGATGACGTCCGCCAGGGCGGTCACCGTTTTGCGTTGAGCAGAAGTGAGTGTCAGCGGCCAAAAGTCGCCTGCCTTGAAGACGCCCGCGACTTTCGGATCGGTTCCATAGCCTTGAGCGGCTGGAGGAGCATTTTGAGCGAGTGAAATAAAGGGAGCCACTTGGCTCGCGGCTGCTGCGGCAGCGAACCACTTGATGACATCGCGGCGGGAAAGGCGGGGGAGGGAATCGTTTTTTTCCATGTCCATTTGGATTAGATGCTACCTTGTTTCGCTCGTTCTATGATGTGGTCCGCGCAGCGCCAGGAAAGCGCCATTATGGATAGGGTTGGGTTTTTGTCGGCGTTGGAAGCGAATGGAGCTGCATCGCAGAGAAAGAGATTATCAACGTCCCAGGTCTGACTCCATTTATTGCATACGGAGTCTTTCCGACTTTCGCCCATGCGAGCGCCGCCGACTTCGTGTTTAACGTTGCCTCCGGCTCGAATGATATCGTGACCGGTTTTCGCGGGCGTTCCGCGAACCTTTCCTCCCATCCCCTCTATGATTTCGGCGAAGGTCCGTTCGGCGTGCATTGCCATGTTGAGTTCGTGATCGGTCCACTTCCAATGCCAGCGAAGAACAGGGACGCCCCATTTGTCTTTCACCGATGGGTCGAGCTCGGCGAATGAATTTTCGTTGGGGATCATTTCGCCGCGACAGGCGAGCCCGACGAATGAACCGTAGTAGCGACGGGCTTCTTCTTTAAGTTTCGAGCCGTAGAGCCCTCTGGTGTAATCGCTTGGGACTGGACTATTCCCGCCAGGCATTTTTCGTCCGCCTCCAATTTCGATGTGGTAGCCACGGGCGAAGTCTAGCTTGCCTGCGAGCTGTTCCTTGTAAAGCCACCAAGGGCTATAGAAATGACTACCACCCGCTCCATCATCGTTCTGAGGAGGTAGGTTTTCCATGGCTGGGATCTGTCCGCTGAGGCTTGATCCGACCGTATCCATTATGTATCTACCAACTTTCCCCGAGGAATTTGCAATGCCATCGGGATGCCGAGCGCTTTTCGAGTTGAGGAGGATACGTACGGATTCGCCGCTGCTTGCCGCCAGCACGACGGCGCTGGCGTTTACCCGTTCTTCTTTGCCGGTCGTCTTATCGATGAAAAGTACGCCGTTGGCTTTGCCATTCTTGTCGGTGGTCACTTCTCGCACATGGGCATCGGCGATGATGTCGAGATTGCCGGTAGCGAGCGCGGGCGGTAGATGAACGGTGGTGCTCTGGTAATTGGCCCCAATACTGCAACCACGGCCACAGGGCGTTGCCCAGAAGCAGGCCGCTCGGCGGCGCATGGAGTCTCCTACTATTTTCTGAGCCCAAGGATTGTTTGGGTGAAGCTTTGCTGGAATATTGTCGGCGTCGAGCGGTCGAGTTAGTACGGCTCGGTGAATCGGCGATACCGGCACTCCGAGCTTGCGGCCCGCTTTTTGAGTGAGGAGATCGCTTGCTCGGCCTTTGGGGGGAGGAAGGAGGACGCCAGGGGGCGAATTCGGCGTGTTCTCTAAGCCCGTATTCGTGCCGAAGACGCCGATTAGCATTTCGACCTTATTGTAATAAGGTTCGACCTCTTCGTAAGAGATGGGCCAGTCGAAGCCTAGGCCGTCGCGGCTGTAGGGTTTGAAATCGTACGGTCCGTTGCGCAGGGAGATACGGCCCCAGTGGTTGGTGCGTCCCCCCATCATGCGGGCTCGCCACCAAGTGAATTGCTGTTCGTTTTTACTGTCCTGAGTATAGGGCTCTCCCGGTACTTCCCAGCCCCCGTCGATGGTCGAATCCCAGAAGCCCATTGGTTTGTCGGGGGTCGAAGTGCCTCCAAGCGGCGCTTGGTCGGGGCGGTTGAACATGGGAGTCTCTGTGGCGGGGTCGTAGGACCGTCCGGCTTCGAGCATGACGCATTTCAATCCGGCGAGAGTGAGCGTGTAGGCCATTTGGCCTCCGCCGGCTCCGGACCCAACGATGGCGACATCGTATTTAGCTTTGGCTTTGGAAATCGGGATGGTGGGCATATTTATCGACCGTTGAAGGAACGTTTTTCACAAATGAAATAAGGGTATGAGAGGCTTAATCGATAGGGAACGATGAAAAGCTTCGATTGGTAACGTTATTATCGCAGTATTTGCTAGCGATTCAATAGTAGTTTCGCTAAATATTCCGTTACCAAATGCCTCCAAGCGCCATACCCTAATAGCTGTCCGACGAAAGTCTTTCGGGCAATCCCCATGCTTTATGGGCACAATGCCAGTTAAGAAGTAACATGGGCGTACTAAGAGAGTTTGCCCGCAGATTACTCAGATTATCACAGATATTAAATTTCTAACCGCGACTTACTTTAAGAAAATGAAAATATCCATAAACCTAAAAATTATCATCGGCACGTTCGTATTGGCGTTGATCTTCGTCTCTGCGAACGCTCAAAAGCCGAATGTCGTAGTCATCATCACTGACGATCAAGGCTACGCTGATTTCAGTTACAACCCGAAGAGCGCGAAGGAAGTTTCCACTCCGCATATGGATTCCCTCGCCAGAGAAAGCGTCTTCTTTTCTCAAGCCTATACCAGTGGTGTAGTCTGCTCGCCGACCCGAGCCGGCTTAATGCTAGGACGCTACCAACAACGAGTCGGCATCTACACTGCGGGCGAAGGTGGAAACGGATTCGATCCGAAAATGAAGATCTTTCCTTCGTATTTACCGGAAGAATACACGAGTATGGCGATTGGGAAATGGCACCTTGGCTTGGATGACGATTATCCCGAGCTCAAGTGGCATGCGGTAAATCGCGGCTTCGATGAAGCCTTCAAATTTATGGGACGCGGCGCTCATGACTACTTTAAGCTAACAGGGATAAAGGGCGACTACTCAGCGATCTACCGCAATAAGGAGCGTCTCGAAGAAGATGAATGCGAAGGTTACCTTACCACTCGACTCAGCGAGGAAGCGGTCGCCTTTATCGATAGAGAAAAGGACAATCCATTTTTCCTCTATCTCGCCTACAACGCAGTCCATACTCCCGCTCAGGCCCCGCAATCGGATATCGATTTCTACAAAAATAAATTCCCGCACCTATCGGAAACGCGAGCCACGCTCATGGCCATGCTCCAACACCTCGACGATGGAGTCGGAATGGTGGTCGACAAATTGAAAAAGGAAAAGATTTGGGACAATACGCTCCTGTTCTTCCTGACCGACAATGGGGGAGCTGCTGCGATGGATGCGGACAACGGCCACTTGCGCGACTTTAAGCAGAGCGTCTACGAAGGCGGCATCCGCACTCCCTGGATGGTTAGCTGGCCCGATCGATTCAAGGGTGGTCGCGTTGTCGATACGCCCATCATCTCCTTCGACATTCTGCCGACCGTCATGGATGCTCTGGGCGAGTCGCCTCCTGAAGCGAAAGATTTCGATGGTAAAAGCATTCTCCCGCTTATCGAAGGGAAATCGAAGACGCATCACGACGCGCTATATTGGGACACGGACAGCCCGAAAGCTGGGTGGGCCGTTCGCAAGGGAGATTGGAAGTTGAGGGGTGACGCGAAGAGTCTTGAACTTTATGATTTGAGCAAAGATCCCTCCGAAGCGACGAACCTTTCCAAACGTCACCCGGAGAAAGTGAAATCACTGCATGCGCTCTATAGCGCTTGGCGTTCCGAAATGCCGCTTCCGGTGTCCAATCGACCTAAGAATAAAAAATAACGAATCAATGAGTCTATCAGGGTTGTAAGTTTGAACTCCCACGAATAACACGAATTTTCACGAATTAAAACCATCGGATTCGTGCTCATTCGTGCGATTCTTGGGCAACAAATTGCATTGAAATCCATATGAACCATGTCCAATAAATCGATACACTTAATCCTCTTTCCCCTTTCCCTGTTCGTCTTTGGAGCAGCGGGACTTTTTGCAGCGAAACCCAACGTCATCTTCTTCGCGGTGGATGACATGAACGATTGGTCGGAGCCGCTCGGTTCGACCATGGCCAAGACGCCTAACCTGGACCGTCTCGCTAAGATGGGCGTTACGTTTACCAACGCTCACACGGCAGGAATCTATTGCGCTCCCTCGCGAGCGGCAATTTTTACTGGTCGCTACGCCTCGACAACCGGCTGCTATAGCGATCACGTTTACTTTTACGATCACCCCGAATACCGTCCTTTGCAGGTCGCGTTCAAGGAAGGCGGCTACAGCGTTTATGGAACGGGCAAGCTGTTTCACCATCCGGCAGGAGGCGTAGACCTCCGCGGTTGGGATGAGTTTTACGTGCGCACGGACACGCAAAAGCAATCCGGTTGGCCGATGGACGGTTGGGAGCATGGGGCCCCGCTCCCCGAAGCGTATCCAAGTAGTAAGTTCAATCAGATTAATCCCAAGTGGGCCGGAAAACCGTTTATGGAAGGCGGACCGATTCCAAACGAAAAAGAGCAATCGATAACCGATACGATTCGGACTAACTGGGCCTGCGATGTTCTGGAAAAGAATCATGACAAACCGTTCTTCCTCGCTCTCGGCCTCTATGCTCCGCACTTCCCCAACTACGCGCCGCAATATTTTTTCGATATGTATCCGATCGAATCTATTCGCCGCCCCGAATGGAAGGACGACGACTTGGACGATATTCCGGAATCCGTGGCGAAGCGCTTCATTGGGCGAAAGAAGAATATTCACGACAAGCTTCTCGAGCTCGGAATTGTCGAAAAGACCTTGCAAGCCTACTTGGCCTCCATTTCCTACGCGGACTCCCTGCTAGGGCAAGTGCTCGACACGCTTGAAAGTAGCGACCATGCGGACAATACGATAATCGTCTTCTGGAGCGATCACGGCTATGGGCACGGCGAGAAAGGAAATTGGGGCAAACATACGCTCTGGCAGCGCACCTCGAACGTTCCTTTCCTATGGGCAGGTCCGGGTATAAAGAAAGACGCCAAAACCGAATACACCGCTACGCTCATCGATATGTATCCAACCTTGGCTAGCATGTGCAGTCTGCCCAAGGATCCGGAGCATGACGGGCAGTCATTGGAGTCGGTATTGAAAAGCCCCAGCCAAAGTGGGTCTCGCAGCGTATTGCTGCCTCACGACCATCCAGGAAGCTACGCTATCATCAATCGCGATTGGCGTTACATTTACTACAAGGACGGAACGGAAGAGCTTTACGACCTAAAAGCTGACTTTCACGAATGGAACAACTTGGCAGGGAATATTGAATACGAAGGAATCAAAAAAGAGCTAAAGACTCAGGCCCCTGAGTCCTTCGCCCCGGAAGCCACTTCCAAGAAGACTCTTAAAATGGTCACGGACGGCGATTCTTTCCGCTGGATTTCTAAGAAGAAGAATTAGGCTTGTGTAGGAGCGGGTTTATCCCGCGGTATTGCAGATTCGAAAAGAAACAACGAAAAATCGCGGGGTAAACCCGCTCCTACGATTTGCTAGCGCAGAAAATGTCGACTCGTTGAGGCGACATCTCATGTCAACGACGGGTCAGCGACCCGTCCTACAGTTAATTTGCCAAGCATAAAAAAGGAACTGCCCTATGAATACTCAATCTCGTCGTTCGTTTATTCCCTTTGGGTTTAATACCCCGGAGCTTGCTCCGGCTTTTTGTAAACGCGACCGCCCGGGAGCCATTTCCAAGAAAACGCTCAAAATGGTCACGGGCGGCGATTCTTTCCGCTGGATTTCCAAGAAGAAAAATTAGACGATTGTAGGAGCGGGTTTATCCCGCGATATTACGGATTCGAAAGAAACAACGAAAAATCGCGGGG
>TARA_B110000467_G_scaffold115155_1_pt1 | contig 10568 bp, 10 predicted proteins | sample TARA_B110000467 | Tara Oceans TARA_B110000467 (sample SAMEA4398341) | marine metagenome | biome: Polar Biome; feature: [MES] marine water layer (ENVO:01000295) within the mesopelagic zone...; material: water (ENVO:00002006), including particulate matter (ENVO:01000060) such... | reverse complement strand
ACAAAGCTCGACAGCCTCCTCGGTACTATTGTTCTGCATGTTTCTCTAGTGAATACGAATTCGTGCCGGTGTCTGGCGAAGGTTTTATGTATTCCTTTGCGATCAATCACTTCACGGTTGATCGTGCCTGGATAGAAGAAGTTCCGTACGTGACGGCTGTAGTGCAACTCGTCGAAGGTCCTCGAGTTGTTGGGGCGTTACGAAACGCTGAACCAGAAGATGTTAATCTGGGTGATCCGGTGCTGGTTTCGGTCGAACCGCGTGGCGAGGAATTTGCGTTTATATGGGTAGATAAAATTTATTAGGCGTAGCAATGAAGTCATTTCGGCTGCCTTTAACTATTTTACTCCTTTGTTTGCTTTTTCTGTTTATCCACGTCGAGTCTTAGAACGTTGTTTCGCCTTTACGGCCCGCCCAAATGGCAGCTGTTGCTTGGGTTCTGTTCTCCACGCCGAGTTTGCGGTAAATGCCTGTTAAGGCGTTGCGTATAGTGCTGGAACTTATGAAAAGTTTTTCGCCAGCTTCGTCATCTGAGAAGCCGTCAGCTATGAGATCCATGATCTCTTTTTCTCGTGCTGTGAGGTTTGATACTGGGTCGAGCTTTTCTTCGTTAGAGATTTGTCGCATGGCTGATTTCACTTGATTTGGGCTGAGAAGGAACAGTCCTTCTAGTGCGGCTCGAACCGCTTTAAGTATTGGTTCAATGTCGGCGTCTTTTTCGATAAACGCGTGAACAACACCTGTGTCAGATGCCTCAATGACCGCACGAGGATCAGAAACCGATGTGAGGATGATGCACGGAATTTCCAGTTCTTGTTCGGCGATATATCGAGCTATATCCAGGCCGCTTCCGTCAGGTAAACGAAGATCCAGCACAGCAACGGAAACGTTTTCGCTATTAATTTTAAATAGGGCGCGTTTAACATTTTCGACCTCAATTATTTCACACTCACCGAACTCGCTTTTTAGCCCACCTGAGATACCTGCTCGAATCATCGGGTGGTCATCGCATAGCAAGAACACGGGGGGCCTAGTAGACATTCGGTTAATTTGGAGTAACTCAGCGTTCGCAAATACTCGAAGATCACCACCTAAGGTTGGTGAGCTCGGAAGTTCTGTGCGGGTGAGGTTTCATGAGCTTCTACCGTTCTTGAATGAAGCGTATGCTGGTAAGCCCTCAACTCAGGTGTTCGCGTTCCTGCCTCAAGACATAGCAGCTGCGGAGTCGGCGGTATACAAGTCGGTGCTAATCGAAACCGACCAAGTGCTTACTCAGCCGTTAACTATTACCACCACATATCGGTACGACAAAGAATCAGGATTTCTAATCGAGTTCGGTGATAATCACACAGCGAGAATAGCTAATGCTAGTGAGTTGGAGTTACAGGCACGAGCCCTACAGCAAAGGGAAATTGAATTTTCTAAAGCGCTTGGGGACACCGAAGCCAAACTTAGGGAGCGGGCAAGATTCACCCTAGAACTGCATGACAACGTGCTGCAAGATATAGCCATCACAGGCATGTCGCTTAATACGATGGGAGAGTTGAAACCCGAACATAAATCGGCACTTATTGAATCTCTCTCATCTATCTCTAAATCCATACGTCAAATAATTAAGGCGGAAGAAGGGGATGAAGCGTTCCTTGGCGGTCTTGGGATGCGGGACATAGTCCAACTAGTGCAAGAACTCCGCAAGGCTATCCCAACGAAAATAGAAGCAACTTCTGCAGCTGATCAACGCTTGTTATCTGAACTTCCAGTAGGCACGGTGCATGCCATCCTTGCTGTAGTTAAAGAATCTGTTATGAACGCACATAAGCACGCTGATGCCACTCTCATAAAAGTGCATGCGAATACAGGGGAAACCCCACTTTTAGGTGTTCACCTGACCGTAACAATTATTGACAACGGGAAAGGGCTACCTCCTGAGCCAGCAGGGCTGGAGATACAGAATCTGCGGCGATTCTCTGGGCAAGCGAACTTAAAATTACGGTGCGAAAACCTGGGAGGGACCTTAACAATTAATGGCCACGGGCAGCATAGAGCAACAGCACCTGACGGCACCTATATTGAACCACCGTCTACGGTCAGTGCTCCTGGTACTCAAGTTGTAATGACAATACCTGTTACGCCTTTTACGTTCAGCGAAGCGATGTGATCTTATAGTGCTGCATGCCATTAGGCCCAAAACAGCAAAAACCGCCCCGAGGGGCGGCCGTTACTTACTGACTTTGATTTAGCCGAGTACTTTGAATAAGTTTCGACTGAGTGATAGCCACTGCATAATCGTGTCGCTTGCCAGGCACCTCTACTTTTCGCAGGTTCTTGTATTGTTACGCCTCTATGCGTTTATCACGATGATAAGCATCACTGTGCTACCGAGCATCGCAACAGCGTTGAGGACCAGATAAACAGGGAACGGGGCTTTGTTGAAGTTGGTGCCAAACGCTGTTGATGCAAGACCTTCATCCATGTCCGCTCTCATCGCAGATATATCCATAATCGCTCCATGGGAACCAAACCACAAAAACAATCCGACCACTGCGACCGCTATCGATAACGCAATCTCAGCATTATCGCTCAACGAACCCCAAGAGATCGCTACGGCTATTCCTACGATCATCAACACTAAACATTTCAGACACACCCACAGCATCTCCGCTCGGTGTTCAATCCAACTACGAAGCTCACTTTGCTGCATGACTTCTCCTTTATGCAACGGACCCGAACAGGTCACATTAGTTAGGTTAGCCTAACAAAAGGAGTGTTGTCCTCGGAATTGAGTTCGGCGAAACGTTGACAATTGATGGTCATGGGCTTCATAGAGAAATGGGACCTGATGGTGCCTGCATTGAGTCGGTGTTTATGGTTAGCGCACCCGGCACTCAAGTTGTTATGACTATTCCAGTGCGAAACTCTGAGCCTGTTTAACGTTTAGAGTTCAGCGAAGCAATGAGATCTTGTAGTGCTGCATGCCATTAGGCCTAAAACAGCAAAGAGCCGTCATTTGACTGATTTTGACTGTTAAACAAGCACAGCCTCAAGGCTGAACTGTCCATGTTCGACCTAAGGTTGGTTCATCAGCTTTGTGCGACGACTGAGTGTGACCTAGTAGTTGCAAAGTTGCGGCTTTTTCGAACCTTTGTAAAGGCGTTCTGCCCATACCTTCGATTTAGCAAGAAGATCAGATTCATCTATTCCAGACATAAAGTCGGCAGGACACAGCCACTGCTCTGCCCCACGATTATTCGCCTTTAAGGTCATGTGTACATGCGCCCATTTATCTTGACCATACAAATAGCCAAGAAACTGCCCCTGGCTAACTGAATCACCGCTTTGGACCGTCATTGATTTCATCATTTTCTCAGCGAGTACCTTTTGCCCAGCAATTTTCGCAGCGTCAGCGGGCCCAGCTGATGGTTCAAGGCTGTACGAGATCACTTCACCCGTTGGGGTTTGCCATGCCAAGTTAATTTGAAACGCGCCATCAGGAGGTCTCTCGAATACTTCGACAAACATGACACGGCCAGATGAGATTGCTTGAAGCGCAACTTCGTCATACTCAGTGAAGTAGTCAAAACCGTTGTGGAATTGGATTCCAAGCTTGTTCTCTCGAGTACTGAACGGTTGAACGCCCCAGTAGTCGGTCGCAGCTACCAACGGAGTAGATAAAAGACTTAATGCGCCCGATGAAGAATCTGAACTCGATTCAGTCTCCCGGTTCGGAGAGGTCGCACTAGCTTCAGTCTTTTCTTGAACTTGAGCCGTGGTAACCACCGAAACGACATTTGAACTTCCAGCTTGTGGCTCCGGCGATAGACCTTCACTTTGTTTTTCCTGCCCGGAGAAAGTCCGATTTTCGGCTAATGGCTCCTTCACCCCACAAGCAAAGAGTCCGATAGTCAAAACAGTTATTAACAAAGCGGCAGTGCTATGCCTCATAAGAAATCCCTATTTTCTCATTGATCACAGGGCCCCACTTTAATCACGTTCTTTGTTTAGTGCACCTCGCCGGCGACGCTCATCCAAAGATCAGCTCTTATTCTTTGGGAACATTCAGAATCTTTGCGCTGTATCCGCAACTGGACAGCAACAAACACTGCGACCACCAACGTCGGTGCTTCCGTTACTAGTTGCGCCACCGTTGCTAGTTGGTCCCAATCCATAATCCGTGTCCCTTCTATTCTGAACATGGACACTAGTTGCGTATGGGTTGGGTGAGTAGAGGTAAACGACACCGTCCAGGTGAGACAGTTTGAACTCGATTAGTCTACCGACGAGATTTCGTTCATTTCATGATTCAGTTGGGCCCAAATGTCTTTTACGACGGAAACGCATACGGAAACGAATAGGCCGTATGAGACGAGTTTTGTGTCTATTTCGTTAGGCGCTTGGAGTGAAGCAGTCGTAACTAGGAATATGCCTCCCACGATAAAAATTTTGTTGTAGGCGCTGGAGGTTCGGATTAACCAGATGTCCAGAAGCAAAAAAGCTGATAGGAAACCCACTGACCAGATGGTGATGTCAGGAAAGCCCACAGCTATCGGTAGTACTAGTGCCATGATCCCCATTACAACCGGGGCAGCTACTTTCAAGACGACGGAAAGCAACCTGAGAGTCTTCTTGTCGTTCTCTTGCTTCTGAGGTTTGTTCATTAAGAGATCGTTCCGCCATCCGCAGGCGCTAACTGTGAGGGTGAGTATGGGGCTGGAAGTGGGAATGAGCCAGATTCAACCTACTGGCTAGCGGGCGAGAGAGGGATTGCAGGTAGCGTATTAGCACCCAAATAACGACCTAAATTAGGTATCTGAACGCAATACCCACAAACATGAATGTTACAAGGTGTTTCATGTCACTATTTCGGTCTTGGCGTGCGCTGAGACTGAGCTATAACTCGACATCAGGGATCGCCAGGAGAAGTTTGTACTAGCGTTTCCCCTTTGACAAAACAAATCAGGTGCCTCTTTGTGAGAGAAACGCTCGCAGGCAAAGCTGATGAAGTTGAAGCGTTGTTAACAGAGTGGAACTCCTGGATGGAGAACGGGGAGCCAGGAACGACATTCGATGAGGTCTACTTTTCTGCGTCAAGAGATCAGGTCGCTTGGCTAGTCACTGAGGTAGATATGGAAGCCGTTTCGTTCCGCAGTGCGATGGCTTCGGAAGTCGATTACATGCAGCTGTTAGCTGAATCCACCACTAACCCTAAGAACATGATGTTGGGTGCCATTGACGGGGAGTGCAAACACGTTTTGTCTTGTGTCGGGATAGAGGTCAAAAGCTGGGATTTGATAGCGGGTATCGACCGCAATAGCTACTAGAGCCGCATTATTGGCGGCGAGCTCGGTATCAACTCTCAAATCCTTCTAATATAAGTGCAGCACAAGGAGTTAGACCGTGGCCGAAACTGAAGCACCTGCCGTACCCAATACCGAAAGTGACCCGACAAAGGAATGGCATAAAACTGCCTGTGTTCTATGTTCAGCTAACTGCGGCATTGAAGTTCGTATCGATGGGAGAGAAATAGTTAGGGTTCGCGGCGATAAAGAACACCCATCAAGCAAGGGTTACACCTGCGAAAAGGGCCTCAGGGTTAATTATTACCAAAATGGACGCGACCGTCTCACAACGCCGTTGAAGAAACTAGAAGATGGGACTTTCGCAGAGATCAGCTGGGACCAGGCCATAAATGAAGTGGCTGATCAACTGGTCGGTATCCGAGACGTATACGGCGGAGACAAGATCATGTACTACGGAGGCGGCGGGCAAGGTAACCATTTCCCTGGTGCATACGCTCGCAGCGTCCTGCAGACTCTCGGTGTCAAATATCGCAGTAATGCGCTTGCTCAAGAGAAAACTGGAATGTATTGGGTCCAAGGCAAATTTTTTGGTCGTCAAGACATTGGGGCGTCACCCGATTTCCACCACACCGACTGTGCTGTGTTCGTCGGTAAAAACCCTTGGCAAAGCCACGGCTTTCCCGAGGCAAGAAACGTCTTAAACGCCATCAAGAACGATGCAAACCGCAAGATCGTAGTTTTTGATCCTCGAGTTTCAGAGACAGCAAATATTTCGGACCACCACTTGCGAGTTAAACCGGGAACAGATGCCTGGGCTCTAGCAGCAATCCTCGCTGCAATGGTGGACGAGAACTTGACTGATAACACGTTTCTGAACAATCAATGTGTTGGATGGGACGAACTCAAACCCTTGCTGAAAGCAGTCGATATTTCTGATTACGCAAGGAAGTGCGGGATTTCCGAAGAGGAGCTGCGGGCCGCAGCTCGGACTATGTCAAATGCTCGATCAATGGCCACTGAGGAAGATCTTGGCATTGAAATGGCGCCTCATTCCACACTTAATAGCTGGTTACAACGACTGTTGTACCTGCTTACCGGAAACTTTGGCAACGAAGGTGGAATGAACATTCCCAACAGGTTGGCCCCAATATGTGGCCATAGCGCAGAAGGTGCAACCGAACCAGTAACTGGGACTCCACTGCTTAGCGGGCTCATGGCGTGTGCTGCAATCCCTGATGCTATTGACACTGACCATCCGGATCGATTTAGGGGGATGATTGTTGAATCTGCAAACCCTCTTCATTCCTTGCCCGATTCAAAGCGGTTCCGTGATGCCTTTGCCAAGCTCGACTGTTTGGTCGTGATCGATGTAGCAATGACCGAAACCGCCAGGCAAGCAGATTACGTTTTACCTGCCTGCTCCCAATACGAAAAAGCCGAAGCTACCTTTTTCGCTGGGGAGATGCCCTCGAACACATTCCACATTCGCCAACCTATTTTTGAACCTCTGGGCGACACCCTCCCCGAAGCCGAAATCCACGCAAGGCTTGTCGAGGCAATGGGTGGAGAGCCTGAGGGAGTTCAGGAGTTGGCCGACGCAGCGGAGCAAGGACGCGAGGCGTTTATTGCGACGTTCACACGGCTCTCCACAGAAAACCCAGACCTTGGAGCAAAGCTGCCCACAGCTTTGTATCGCTCTCTTGGGCGGGGGCTGGGCAACATGAGCTCAGCCGCAGTTATGTTCGGTTCTGCATTGCAGGCCTCTATGCGATTCCCAGACGCAATTAGAGCGGCAGGTGTAGAGGGCGATGGCTTGGAGCTGGCTAGCAATCTCTTTGATGCTCTTGTTGATGCTAAATCAGGAATGGTCTTTAGCACCAGCGATTACTCCACGAGTTTCGACCGGATCAAGACACCTGATGGCAAAATTCACATTTACATAGAGGAGCTAGTAGAGGAACTGCAAAGTTTGGCCGATGAGGAACCTGCCTCGCCAACCGATGCTTACCCCTTTGTACTAACCGCCGGAGAACACAGAGGGTCAACGGTAAACGACATAATCCGAGATCCTTCATGGCGAAAGAAAGATAAAGACGGCGCGTTACGAATCAATCCAGCGGATGCCGACAGGCTTGGAGTGGTTGATGGTCAGCGAGTACGAGTCGTTACGAAGCGCGGCGAGGCAGAGGCCCCTGCCGATATCAGCGACAGCATGATGGAGGGACAAGTAAGTCTGCCTCATGGATTTGGTATGGAATATCCGGATGAAAACGGTGAACACAAAATCCATGGTGTCTCTGTTAATGAGCTGACTGACCTGGAGGATCGTGACTGGTTGGCACTAACCCCTCACCATAAACATGTGCGGGCGCGCCTTGAGGCGGTTCCTGGCTAAGTAATAGCGGGCTTCGGTCGCAATATCGGCTAGAGCCGTTTACTGGAGGGAACATAGGCAAGGACATAAAAATGTCCAACAATAAGGAAAGCAATACGCACGAATCAGAGAAATCGATAAGGCCGGAAATCTGCGGCGAGATTCTCGCCGGAACATCATTTCTTGATTCGAGCACTCAATTTCTAGATGGTCTCAGGGAATCCGCTAAGTGGGAATGGATTTGAAATGCGCTTTCTACCTATCAAGGGAACTTCTACGCTTCTCCTCGTCTTGATGTTCCTCGGAGTTTCATGCTCAGCTATTCAACCTACATCGGACGTTGCTGACACCAACTCGATGACCGCTGACGCTTCGGTCACAACTTATTTTGCAACGGGTCTGGTGAAATGCGCCATGCAAGAAACGCCGCTAACTCAAACTGCCGCAATTGAGACACAGTTGCAGGAAATGGCAGACAGAGAATTTGAAGAACTGCATTGTGACCCTGCCTCAAGCCCTCAGTCCAACATCTGCGACGCTCATTACGGATCAGCTAGAGAAATTTCCCTTGAGGACTTCGTTGTTGGCTTACAAGCCCAAGTAAAGGAAGTCCGAGAGCGAGATACCTACGATTTCGTGACCTTAGGCGGAGAGCGAATTCGTTCAGGCCCAAAAGCTCTGTGGATGCAACAAGCTTTTGAGGATTACCTTAATGATCACAAGCCGCCTTCTCGTTTTGGTGAGACGCAATTCCGGCTTGAGTACATTCCGGTGGAAAACATCTTTTCTTGGCCTAATTACTTGAGATGGCGAAACGCCGTATGTCTTGTGTCCTTGGAAGGTGGCACTATCCGAGATTCTCTTGTCGAACACGGCAGATTCAGCGGCTATATGATGGATTGGCCCGGTCATGCTGCAAAATGGCAGCCGTTCCCGTACCTTGACACCGGACAGGAAGTTGTTTCAGCTCCTGTTCTTCTTGGTTTAGAGCACTACACGAAATACATCGCCGGGGCCGGTGTGGTGATAGTAGGTGGTGACGAAGTTCCCGATGATGCGATGTTGCAGGCGCGAAAAGAAGTTGTTTACGAAACCTCCGCCCGGCCCGATTATCACGAAATTTTTCAGAAAAGCAGAGTTCGAATCTCATTGTTTTACGGTGAAGACACATCTACGTTGCCTGAATACCGAAGAGAAAATGAACCTGGTGGATTCGCTCAAGGGCTCACCGACGCCAGCATGACAGCGAACGCGAGATGGCTTTGTTTTCCGGGGAACCCAGATGCTGGTGGTAATCCGGTGCTTCACGAGATGGTCCACTCAATGAATCATGTGGTTTTCGAACAATTGAACGAAACGTACTTTTACGAACGTATTTATAAACTCGGCGAAAGAGCAGTTGAGGCAGGTCTCTTCAAGCCTGGTGAACAGCATTTACCTGAGGGAGATGTGGCGGGAAGGCGGGAATGGATCGGGGAATACTGGGCTACCTCCGTAGAGGGCTACCTAATGAACCGAGCCGGCTTCAAAAATTCCCATGACACGCGCGACTGGATAAAAGCTAATGACCCCGACCTCTACCAGCTAATCATTCGTTACTTTCCGACCGAACACTGGGACTATTGCCCAGAGGTTCCATTAAGTGGGCGGCCATAAATATCGATTCGTGCGGTCTTGGTAGCGATTGCTTTTGAGCACAAGGCGACTATTTCGGCAGTGGGACGTTCTGAGATTTCCGGTCCGAGTTTAGCGAGTATCGCAAGGCTGAGTGTAAATAGGGCCCGTCCGGGCGTTATAAATCCTGGGTGGGGCCTATTTTTAATTGGGGTGTTAGTGATCGTGGGCGGTTCAGTTCTCTGGGGTATCCGGACATATTGACTGCGGTTCCATTTTGTATACGTTGTCTGGGCCGTCCATGTGCTCTATCGAGTAGTAAACAACAACACCATTCATCGTCTCTAGATTCAGTCTTCCTTCTACTAGGTCCAGAGTCATAGCTATCGGCTGGAAAGGGCATTCGCTTCCAACTAATCGCCATGAGACTTCCTTTGCATCGAGTATCGCTGCTGCTTCAGAGAGGTCAAGACCAAGAATCCCGTGCACAGGGTCAGTGTCACTCGCATTACTTGCACACCATGTACTTCCATGCGCATGCCCAGCGCCTTCTACTTGCCAGCCAACAACGAGATCATCAATCACGGACAAATTAACTCTGCCCGGCCGCCAGTCTTCAGTAACAGCCAGATATTGACAGTCACGCTGCACCACACGCCACTTAACCATTACTTCATCAAGAAGAGCTCCCGCCTGGTCTAACGAAATATCCCGAATACTCAAGAGATGCACGAAACCATCGGCTTTCTTCGCATCCTTAAATCGGGGATCTGCGTTTCCATGCATCTCGATCAGAGGCACGATACGTTCCACGTCGATCCATCCCGGGTGGGACTTAGCGTGACGCGCCAACTCAGGTAACTTAAGCTCCCAAGCCTCTACCTCGCATGCTGGCTGTGGTTCCATTTTGTACACGGTCGGCGAGCCATCGTCTAGCTTGCTTGTGTGGCCCCCTATCGAGTAATGAACCACAACATCGTCTGTTGTTGTTAGGTCCAATCTTCCCTCTACTTCGTCCATAGTCATAGCTATGGGTTGATCAGAGCAATTTTCGTGAACTAATCGCCATGATGAGACTTCCTCAATGTTGGCGAGTATCGCTGCTGCTTCATAGCGCTTAAGACCAAGAATTCCGTATCTGTCATACACGGGCATGTTAAAGAGCTGGTCGTTCAGATCAGTCGAATCGGTAACGGTAGTAGTCGGTGGTTGCTCCACAGCAGTTACCTTCGAACCAACCGCAGGAGACTGCGACAGTTCGTCACTAGAACCACACGCTGAAA
>TARA_B110000467_G_scaffold59156_1_pt1 | contig 10577 bp, 9 predicted proteins | sample TARA_B110000467 | Tara Oceans TARA_B110000467 (sample SAMEA4398341) | marine metagenome | biome: Polar Biome; feature: [MES] marine water layer (ENVO:01000295) within the mesopelagic zone...; material: water (ENVO:00002006), including particulate matter (ENVO:01000060) such as...... | reverse complement strand
CTGACGATTCACCAACTACAGGTGTGCGAGTCATATCAGCATGATAGCCTCCATATTTTGCGGCAGCATCAATCACAATAAAATCACCTTTTTTGAATTCTCTATCAGTAGGTATTGCATGAGGAAGCGCACCATTAGGCCCTGTTGCAACAATCGGAGAGTAAGCTTCTCCTTCTGCATATTCTCTATATTTTGAGACCATTTTATTTGCAACCTGTTTTTCTGTATATCCCGGCTTCAGCATATATAATATTTCTTCATAAACCACATCCGTTACTTCAACAGCGGTACGTATACAATCTAATTCATATTTATCTTTTACTGCCGCAAGATCTTCAAGAATCATTGAAGAACTTTCCCATTTGGTTTTTGGAAATAGTTTAATCATATCTTCGTATTTAGAATAGCTCATATGACTACCTTCAAATGCCAACTTTAAACCATTTGGATTTAGATTATTTTTTTTAACTTGGTGAAGGTGTGAAGACATATCTAAAAATCGATCAAAGCCTTTAACTTGCTCTTTCGATTGTTCTATATACCTTCCATCAGATAAGAAATATTGACCTTCAGGAGTCACTAAACAAGATGCAGCAGAACCTGTAAAACCACAGATATACCGAATATTTGTTAGGTTTGTAATTAAAATACCATCTAAACCTTTTTCACTTAAAACTGACTTGAGGGCATTTTGTCTTTTTATATAAATTGACTCATTCATTTTTATTTTAATCCTTTTGTGAATTTTTTATAAGAGTTTGAATCGTTTCACGCTCTAAAGAGATAGAATTAAGGTTTTCACCTTTTTCTTCCAGGGCATCCAAAACATTAAGGGCCTGATCAAATAAGCCTTGATTTTTTAAAACAGAAACTAAAGTAAAAGTAGCCAATCTTGAACTAACTTTTAAAGGCTCACTTATTTCATCCTCAATTTTTCGTATAATAGACTTTTCTTTAGGAGGTGGTTCATCAACTAACGGTTTTTTAGGAGTTTTTTTATTTACTGAAGGTTGTTTTTCAATCTCAGGATCTTGTACTTTAGCAATAAAACTTTTTGCCGTATTATGTTGGGGACTCAACGATAGTACAATTTTCCATGATTTTAAAAGTCTACCTGATGCACGTCCTAGAACGGTTTGGATTTCACATAACATTTCTGCCGCTGCTAAATGTCCTTCTGAATACATCAATACACTTTCTAAAAGCTTTTCAGCTTCCTTATAATTTCCCTCAATATTATTAATTTGGGCAAGAAGAAATAATCCCGCTGAATCATTTTTATGATGTTTTAACCCGATCTCACAAACTTTACGAGCTCGTTTTAAATCGTTTTTTTGAAGATAAATATCTGCCAAGACTGGAAAAAGAACAGTATCAAAATGATCGGCAAAATATAGTTCTAGTTCAATTTGATTATTTAAATCCATATTAACGTCTATTTGTATTTACCCAATCAGTAATAAAATCAACTGTATCTTGTACTGGTGTTCCTGGGCCAAAAAGTTTCCCAACTCCATCTTTTTCCAATCTAGCGATATCTTTTTTGGGAATTATACCCCCTCCAACTAATAGAACATCATTTAAACCTTTTTCTTTCATTAGAGATAAAACATTTGTAAAAATAGTATTATGAGCATTATTTAAACTAGATAAAGCAATGACATCGGCATCCTCTTGCAAAGCCGCATGAACTATCATTTCTGGTGTCTGCCTTAGACCAAGGTAAATTACTTCCATCCCAGCATCACGGTAAGATGAAGCGAGGACTTTTATTCCTCTATCATGACCATCAAGACCAGGCTTACCCATAACAATTCTTATTTTACGTTCCATATAGCCTAAAACTAATAGCTTCGCTCAATACTTCATAATTAAGTTTAATTAGCATCAAGAATTAAGAATAAACGTGGCAGGACCATTATTAATTAATTGAACATCCATTGTTGCTCCAAAAGTCCCAGATTCTACCTGAAATCCATGGTTTTTTAGGCAATTAATAAAATACTGGTATAAAATATTAGCATCTTCAGGATTCGCAGCATTCAAAAAACTTGGCCTTCTTCCTTTTTTTGTATCAGCGCATAATGTGAATTGACTTACAACGAGTATTGAAGCATTTACATCTTTAATACATAAGTTCATTTTTTGGTTTGAATCATTAAAAATTCGAAGGTTTAATGTCTTTTCTATTAAAATATCAGCTTTTTTTTTATCATCATTTTTTTGAATACCTAAAAAAGAAACTAAACCTTTCCCAATCTTACCAATAATTTGATTATCAATAGTAACTTTTGCATTATGGCATCTTTGAAGGACAGATATCATTTTTCAATCAACCCAAATATTCTCTTTTCCATATTTTTGTCTTAATATTTTAACAAAAGAGCTCTCTGTTGAAACTGAAATATTATGCGCCATAATTTTAAGTGGTTTGGGTGAGCCTTGATTTGGTAAATGGAATATTAAGCGACAGTTTCCTTCATAGCTTCTTGCTATACGCATTAATTCCTCAACATCTTCTGGCTCTACTTTCCCCGTTGGAAAATTTATATTTAACCGTTGCGAAAGTCGGTTTCTTACTTGATCAACGGGAATTATTTCATCTGATATTAATTTCAAATCTGAAAAGTCTGAATTATCAGAGAGCTTGCCTTTTATGAAGACTACACTACCTTCTTCGATTAAACTACCATATGCTTTAAAACAATCACTAAATGCTATAATTTCAGCATGACCTCCAAGGCAATCCATATCAAAAAATGCCATCTCTCTATTTCTACGGTCAAAACGACGAACAATCCTAGTTATCATACCTCCAACAACCACTGTATCTTTTTTATTTAATTCTTCACCTTCTTCAAAAGAAACAGATGTAAACTCTTCTAAATTCTCTGAATGTTCTAATAATGGGTGCCCAGAGACATAGGTCCCTAAAACCTCTTTTTCTTTATCCAATGTTTCTTTTTCAACCCATTCTGAGATTACAGATAAAGATGGAACCTTTATTAAATCATCTTCTAACCCAGCGCTACCAAATAAATCTACTTGGTTACGGTCTGTTTCATTTTGCATTTGCTGGCCATATTTAACAGCAGTATCCACAGCAGCAAACTTTTGGGCTCGATTACCTTCAAGGGAATCTAGTGCACCAGCCATAACCAAACTTTCTATAACTCTTTTATTCACTTTTTGTTGATCAACTCTGGCACACAAATCAAATATGGATTCATACTTCCCATTTTCTTCTCTTTCAAAAATAATAGTTTCAAGTGCTTTTGAGCCCACATTCTTTATGGCATTTAATCCATATGAAATCGTCGTTTTATCGACTGGACGAAAATCTTCATAAGAAATATTAATATCAGGCGGGATGACTTTAATATCTAATTTTTTACACTCAGCAATTAAAATGACTATGCGTTCAATCACACTCATTTCACTCGTAAGGTTTGCACTCATAAATTCAGCAGGATAATGGACTTTTAACCATGCTGTTTGATATGCAACGTAGGCATAAGCCGTTGAATGGCTTTTGTTGAATCCATACTGAGCGAATTTCTCAATTAAAGCAAAAATTTCTTCAGCTTTCTTTTTCTTGATGTTTTTTTCTTCAGCTCCAGCAACAAATTTTATTGCCAATTCAGCCATTAAAGATTTTATCTTTTTACCCATTGCTCTTCTCATAATATCAGCTTCAGCTAAGGTAAATCCCGCAACTTCATTTGCTATTTGCATGACTTGCTCTTGATATACTATAATACCATAAGTTTCACGTAAAATTGGCTCCATCAATGCATGAGGATATGAGATTTCGGTTGTACCATGTTTACGAGAAATAAAACTATCAATATTTTCCATTGGCCCGGGACGATATAATGCATTCATAGCAATAAGGTCTTCTATTACTGTTGGTTTTAATTTTTTTAAAAATTCACGCATCCCAGAAGATTCAAATTGAAATACACCTATCGTATTTCCTCTTGCAAATAAATCATATACGGTTTCATCTTGCATTGATAATTTTTCAATATCAACAGTTTTACCTTTAGCTTGAATAAGCTTAACAGCTTTGTCGATAACAGTAAGATTTCTTAAACCAAGAAAATCCAATTTTAGTAAACCAATCTCTTCAAGTCCTTTCATATCATATTGGCTTGTAATATCATCAGTTGAAGATTTATAGAGAGGAACATAATCTGTCAAATCTCCAGGAGCGATAACAACACCAGCAGCGTGTATTGAAGCATGTCTATTCATTCCCTCTAGTACTTTAGCATGCGACATCAGTTCCTTAAAATCACCCGTTTCCATTTTTGCAAGCTCGGAACTCTTCTTCAGAGCTTTATCCAAAGTAATATTTAGCTCATTCGGTATAGCTTTTGCAATTTTATCAACCTCTCCGAAAGAGTATCCCATCACGCGGCCAACATCTCTAACTACTTGCTTTGCCCTCATTTTACCAAATGTAATTATTTGAGTAACTGATTTTTCTCCATACTGATTTTTGATATAATCAATAACTTCTCCTCGTCTTTCAATACAAAAATCAATATCAATATCAGGCATACTTATACGTTCAGGATTTAAAAATCTTTCAAATAATAAATTATGTTTTAGTGGATCAATGCTAGTAATCCCAAGAGCATAAGAAACAATACTACCCGCAGCGGATCCTCTTCCAGGCCCAACAGGTATATTTGAATTTTTTGCATATTTTACAAAATCAGCCGTAATTAAAAAATATCCAGCAAATCCCATATTCTTAATCACCGTCAACTCATGATTAATTCGTTTGTTAATTATTGGTGATATCTCTCCGTACAAAGACTCAGCTCCAGCTTTTGTTAATATTTTTAAATATTCATCAGGATCTTGCGTGGTGGCTATCTCTGGTATTGGAAAATTTGGGAGGTGATATTTACCCATTGGAATTTTCATATCTATACTATCGGCAATCAGACGTGTATTCTCAATAGCATTTGGGAAATCTTTGAACAAATTATACATTTCATCTTGAGACTTAAAATAGAACTCTGGTGTCGCATATCGTAATCTGTTTGGATCACTTCTTTCTTTTCCGGTGCCTAAACAGATATGAATATCATGCGCTTCCCAATGTTCTTTCCTTGAATAATGTGCATCATTACTACAGACAAGTGGAATGCCCAACTCAGCAGAAAGCTTTTTCATATTTTTAAGATTTTCTAATTCTTCAGGTATACCATGATTTTGAATTTCTAAATAATATCTTCCAGGAAAAATTTCCGAGAAAGTGATTGCGGCTTTTTTTGCTCCTTCATAATCACCTTTGATCATTCTTTCAGGAACCTCTCCTTTTAAACATGCTGACATACATATTAAACCTTCATTATACTCTCGAAGAAGTTCTATATCTATTCGAGGTCTATAATAAAAACCTTCTAGATAACCTGCTGTCACAAGCTTCATTAAATTTTTATAACCTGTATAATTTTGGACTAAAAGAACAAGATGGTTATTTCCCCAACCATGTTCAGCCGTTGTTTTTTTGTCAAACCTACTACCAACCGCAACATAAACTTCGCAACCTATGATTGGCTTAATCCCTGCTTTTTTTGCCTCTTTATAATATGGAAGGACACTAAACATATTCCCATGCTCAGTTAAAGCAACTGAGTCCATGTTTAAATCACTAATAGTCTCAATAAGCTGGCTTACTTGTTGCGCCCCGTCAAGTAAGCTATAATCCGAATGATTATGTAGATGTACAAATTCAGAATTCATAAAATAGTTCCTGTATAAATAGCAATTAAACCCATAAAGGTGCTAAACTTTAAAACTTTCGCAGATTTTTCTGCTGATTTAATACTTGGTTTTTTAAGCATTAAAAATACAATAAACAAGATAGGAATCTCAACTCCTAGAATTAAAAAAAATAAGTACCATAAATTATAGGTACTGTTTAAAAATGGAATAAAAGAGCCTAATCCAATTAAAAAGCTAATTATAATTACTAACTTTATTGAATTTTCAAATCCTGAATAAATTGGAAAAGTAGACAAACCTGAAGATTTATCACCTTCAATATCAGCCATGTCTTTTACCAGTTCTCTTAAAAAGGATAAACCAAAGCATAATAATGTTGGAATAATCATAGGATTGATTGAATTGAATGCTGCTCCACAAAAGATAAAAGATAAACTAAGAATAAATGCAACTGAAAAGTTTCCAATCAGAGGTTTATTCTTAAGATAAGTAGTATATAAAGTCATTATAGGCATCGCAATAAAGATACCAATAAACTCAGCATTCTTGTTTAATTGAAGACATAAAAGACTCGCAAAAATAAAAAAAATGAATGAAAGTAAAAAAGCAGTCTTAATATTGACTTTCCCTGATGGGATTGGTCTTAAAGGCCTATTAATCAAATCAATTTTAAGATCTAGTGCGTCATTCAAAGCATTTGCACCACTGGTAAATAACATAACAATAACAGAGAGTAAAAGAACTAATCTTTTATCTAAATCTGGTCCAATTATTTCTGATGCTATAAAGATTGAGAATCCACTCATTATTACATTTAGCGGCCTGATTAATAATATATGAGATAATAAAATGTTCATAAATTCCTTTTTATACTTTTATAATGATCACTCTATCATCGCCATTAAAATCCTTTTCTAATTGCGTTTCATAGCCTAGTTCTGAGAACAGCCTGGAAACTAATTTAGGATGATCTTTCAAACCAACTTCTAGAATAATATAACCTCCCGGTTTAATTATATTTGATGCAATATCAGCAAACTTCTTATAAAAAATTAAGCCATCACTATTATCTGTTAGTGCAATTAAAGGCTCATAATCTTTGACATCTTTCATAAGAACTTTTAATTCCTCTTTTGGAATATATGGAGGATTAGAAATAAGACAATCAAAGGTTTCATCTGGTATAAACTTTAAAATATCCATTTCTAAAAAGTTAACATTTTCTGCTTTTTGTCTTTGTTTATTTATATTTGCAACCTCTAATGCATTTGGAGAAATATCAACTGCATAAATATAAGAATTCGGGATTTCTAGACCTAACGTTACAGCAATGCAGCCAGAACCGGTTCCAACCTCTAGAATTCTAAGCTCACTTGAATTATCTAATTTATTCAAAGCTATATCAATGAGTCTTTCTGTTTCAGGTCTTGGTATGAGAACATTAGGATTAACAATAAAGTCCCTTCCGTAAAAATCACAACTACCTGTTATATATTGAAGTGGCTCTTTTTTTATTCTTCTACTTATCCAAGTTTTTAATTTTTTAAGTTGCTGTTTAGAAAGTGGCTCTTCAAATCGAAGGTATATATCTATTCTATTACAGTCTAGAAGCGCACAAAGAAGCCACTCAATTTCTAGTCTAGGATTATCAAAATCTTTTTCCTTAAAATAGATCTCAGCCCATTCAACTATATCAATAATTCGCCAAATTTTTGGCATTTTTATATAGGCTCTTTTAAAATTTTATATTAAAATATTTAAAATCATACTAAATCAGCGGCCATTATCTCCTGCTGCTCAGCTATTTTTAATTTTTCTATTAGTTCAGAAATATCACCATCGCGTATTTCGTTCAATCTGTAAGATGTAAAATTAATTCGATGGTCTGTTACACGACCTTGCGGGAAATTATAAGTTCTAATTTTTGCGGACCTATCTCCTGTTGAAACGAGGCTCCTACGTTCAGCGGCTCTTTTAGAAGCAGCTTTTTCTTCTTCAGCTGCTAGTAATCGAGATTTGAGAACTTTTAATGCTGCTGCACGATTTTTATGTTGAGATGATTGATCTTGGCAAGTAACAACTAAACCTGTCGGCAAATGTGTTATTCGGATTGCAGATTCTGTTTTATTTACATGTTGACCCCCAGCTCCACTTGCACGGTAGGTATCAATCTTTAAGTCAGTTTCATTAATATTTACATCAATATCTTCGGCTTCAGGTAGTATCGCAATTGTTGCAGCAGATGTATGTACTCGACCATTTGTTTCTGTTTTTGGTACTCTCTGCACTCTATGAACTCCACTCTCGTACTTTAATAAACCAAAAGCTCCAGAACCTTTTATTGAAATAGTTGCTTCTTTTAGTCCTCCAATTCCAGTTTGTGAAGTATCTAAAACTTCGAAAATCCATTTTTTTCTTTCAGAATAGCGCATATAAATCCGAAACAGATCAGAGGCAAAAAGAGCCGCCTCATCTCCACCAGTCCCAGCACGAATCTCTAAAATTAAATTTTTATCATCATTTGGATTTTTTGGTAACAATAAAACTTTTAAATCTTTTTCTATTTCAATTAGCTCATCTTCTAAGCTACTTATTTCTTCTTCAGCTATTTGTTTTAATTCTTGATCATCTCCATCCATCATCTCTTTGTCGTCATCAATCTGGTCTAAAATATTTATATATCTTTTACCAACTGAGACAATATCACTAAGTGAGCTGTGTTCCTTAGCAATTGAAGTGAGCTTTTCTTGATTTCCAAAAATTTGAGGGTCAGCCATTTGTTCAGCTAAATGATTATATTTATCAACTATAGCAATTAATTTTTCCTTCAAACTATCACCCCAGAGACTGAACTAAATATCTATTTTTCGTTAAAGAATATTTAGAGTATTTATATAATAAAATCTAGCTCTTTATGCATTGATCTTGTAAAGAGCTGTTAAAAGATAAGTAAGCTTATTTTTTACCGTATTTTCTATTAAATTTTTCTATACGACCTGCAGTATCAACAAGATTTTGCTTCCCTGTAAAAAATGGATGTGATTTATTAGAAATTTCAATTTTATATAATGGATATTCATTACCATCATCCCAATTAATAGTATCTTTTGTCTCAACAGTGGATCGAGTCAAAAAAGTATGTTCACATGAAGTATCTTTAAAAACAACTAATCTATAATTTTTTGGATGTACATCTTTTTTCATTATTTACCTCTAACTATTTAAATTTTTCAAAACAAGTTTTACCCGCTTTATACCTTTTTTAATTATTTCCGTACTAGTAGCATAAGAGAACCTAATATGCCCAGGAGCTCCAAAGCCATCTCCTGGAACAGTTACTACTTCAGCAGAGCTTAGAATATACTCAGAAATATCAAAAGTATCTTTCAATAACTTACCGCTCGCAGACATTCCCAAATAATAACTAAAGTCAGGAAAGGCATAGAATGCACCTCCAGGTACACGACAAGATATATTTGGAATATCATTTAATAAGGCTACAACTAAGTCTCGCCTTTCTTTAAATGCCTCTTTCATTTCTTCCACACAGCTTTGATCTCCTAAGAGAGCTTCAATTGCCGCTTTTTGCCCAATTGAATTTGCGCACGAAGTTGCCTGGCCTTGAATTTTTGACATTGCTTTAATTATTTCTCGGGGACCCGCAGCATATCCAATCCTCCAACCTGTCATTGCATATGTTTTTGATAAGCTTATACATGTGACAACATCTGCTTGGATATTATAATCTCGATTTAACTTTTCAGTGCTAATAAATTCACCATCGTAGACGAGTCGCTCATAACACTCATCTGAAATAACTACCCAATTATTCTCTTTTGCAGTTTTAAGTAATTTAAGAATAGCCTCTTTACTCCAAACACCTCCCGTTGGATTTGAAGGAGAATTAAGAATTACTCCTTTAATTTTAGAGTTTATTTTAGATTTCAAATCATTAAAATCCGGCTCAAAGTTTTTTTCTGGTAATGTGTCAACTAAAATTGGCTCTGCATCAGAAAGACGAACAAATTCTGGAAATGAAACCCAATAAGGTCGAAAAATAACAACTTCATCACCTTCGTCAAATAATGCTTGGCAAACGTTGTAAAGGCTTTGCTTTTCACCGTTTGAAACAAGGATATCAGCTGGCTCATAAGAGAGACCATTCTCTCTTTTAAGCTTAGTACAAATAGCTTGCCTTAATTCTACCATCCCTGGACCAGCAGTATATTTGGTAAAACCATCATCCATTGCTTTCTTTCCAGCTTCTATGATTTTTAAGGGTGTGTTAAAATCAGGCTCTCCAACTGAAAAGTTTATGACATCTAGTCCCTTGGACTTCATCTCGGCTGCAATTGTAGCCATTTGCAGGGTAAAAGATGGTTTTACTTTATGAACTCTATTTGCAAATTTGGTCATTAAAACTTATGCTGCTTTTTGTGATGCTGTTCTGTATTAAATTTTTGATCAATATCATCATTAGTAACATCAGGTTTAACATTAACTGTATCCGGTTCAATATCAAATTCTTCTGAAAAGACTCTTCCTGACCTAGGATATTTTTTATTAGAGCTTTGATTCTTCTTTTGACTTTTTATGTTTATTCTTTTTTTGGAAGTGCTTTGTTCTGATTGAACTTTTTCTGAATCTATTTTTTTATTTTTTTTCTTCCGCTTATTTCTTGAGTTATTACGCTTTTTTCTTTTTGGTTTTGGAACATCTAATGTGGATATCACCTCAAGATTTTCTTGCTTATCTATTTCTAAAGGCTCTTTTGAACCAGTATCTTCTTCCAATTCTTTTTTATTAAAAGATAAAAGATCGGGGTTGAAGAC
>TARA_B110000467_G_scaffold44508_2_pt1 | contig 10603 bp, 9 predicted proteins | sample TARA_B110000467 | Tara Oceans TARA_B110000467 (sample SAMEA4398341) | marine metagenome | biome: Polar Biome; feature: [MES] marine water layer (ENVO:01000295) within the mesopelagic zone...; material: water (ENVO:00002006), including particulate matter (ENVO:01000060) such as...... | reverse complement strand
TCCATCCATCTTTATTCATTCCATGCAGAGAAAGTCTTCGAACTCTATCGGCTAATTGTTCATCATTAGTTGCTAAAGCCCCACCTTCTCCTCCAGTAGTTATATTTTTATTGGCATAAAATGAAAATGCTGCGGCATGGTTGGTATTACCTACTTTCCCCGTATTTGAGATAGCTTCAACTGCATGTGCTGCATCTTCCAATACAAATAGATTATACTCATCTGCCAACTTATTTATCCGTGTCATATCAACTGTCTGTCCACCAAAATGTACTGGTATGATTGCCTTAATTCTACCATCAAAGTCCTGGGCGAGCTTTTCTTCGACTTGATCTAAATCTAGGTTAAATGAGCCCGGCTCACTATCAACCAGTATGGGCTCAGCTCCCAAATATTCCCCTACTTCTACAGATGCAACAAAAGTATACGTAGGAACAATAAATTTATCACCTTTACAAATACCCTTTGCAGCCAATCCTAGATGAAGTGCTGCAGTACATGAATTTACTAAAATAACATTTTTTACGTTAAAATATTCACATAATCTCCCCTCTAACTCTTTAACTTTTGGGCCTGTAGTTAACCAACCTGAGGTAAGAGATTCTTTAAGTATATCATTAATTGAGGAATTTATAAGTGGCTTGTGAAATGGAATTTTCAAAAAGGTTACCTTTTAAATCTAAAAATATTATTTTGTTATATTAGTAATATGGATATCGATAAACTTTAAAAAATTGTACAGAATTTTTTCTTGATTAAAATTTTCGTGAATAAAGTTATATCCATTTTGACCTAAAATAACATTTCTATTTCTATTTTTCTCCATATCTAGTATTTTTTCAGCTAAATCATTTTCATTTTCAGGCTGATAATATATGCCCGAATTAGCGTTATCTATAAAAACTTCTTTCGCTTCTCCATCAACGCCAAGTAGAAGTGGTTTTTTATTTGACAGAACATCAAATATTTTGGAAGGAATGGCTCCTTTAAATATTGATAATCTCTTTAAAGGGACTATACCAACATTCAAGAAAGGAATAACTGATAATAGTTCATTCTTTTCTAAATGGCCTGAAAATATAATATTTGAAAGTCCCATTCTTTCCTTACATTGAATTAACCGAGATTCTTCCGGACCAGACCCCATTATTAAAAAAAAAATATTTTTATTATTCTGCAATAGTTCCGCTACTCGCAAACATAAATCTAGCCCTTGAGCGTAGCCGATAATTCCAGCATAGAATACTATGAAATCATTTTCATTGAAATTATTATCTTTACGCCAATTAATTTTAGCAGTAGGGACTAATGTATCAAAGTTAAAGCTATTTTTGTACCAAAAAAATGGCTTATCAAAACCTCTATTTTTAATATCATTGATTATACCCATTGTTTGACCTGAAATCATATCCGCATTTTTGTAAATATATTCCTCTAAAAGAGTAGTTATATATAAAATTTTCTTATTAGTTATAATTCCTAATTCCTCAGCTGTTTTAGGCCAGAGATCTGATACATTAAATAATAATTTAGTTTTTTTTATTTTCTTTAATAAAATTGCTGTAATGCCTAAAAATAATGGAGGGGATTCACAGATCATCAAATCTGTATCTTTATTGACTTGATATAATCCCAAAAAAAATGATGTGAGGACAAAAGAAAAATAGTTAGCCAGTCTAAAAATAATTTTATTCGATTTAGAAACAAATGTCCAGGACCTATATATTGGGATTCCACTAATTTTTTCAAAATAATATAACTTATTTTTATAGCGAGGTAATATTATAGATGTAGGATAGCTCGGCATTGTAGTTATAACTTTTATATCTACACCTTTTTGTAGTAGAAATTTTGATAGAGCCAGGAGACGATTTTGTGGTGCTCCAGTTTCAGGTTCAAAATAATGAGTTAATAATACTATTCGAATTTTATCTTTCAAAATATTTTAATTAATCTCTGAATAGAAATGTTTAATTTTACCAGATTTGGGCCTTTTCAATTTATTGACATTATTAATAATTAATTTCAAACCAGGCGTGAGGTATGAATCCATTTCATACTGAATTCTCTTAATTTGGTTATCATTTAATTTTTCTTTTGATATAATATCAAAAACAAATGTGTCTAAAGAAATCTGGCGTATTATAAATTCATTTAATCCACCAGATGACTCAAGAATAGATCTAGATATATAATAAAATGTCAACCCAGGTGCAATTTTACCATTTGGAAGATTAATAATATCATTATCACGACCTTTTAATTTACTTAGAACACGACGGAAATCACCGCATTGGCATTTTTCAAAATTATAAATTTCACCTAAATCACCGATTGAGTACCTTATAAAGGGCTCTGCAAAATTAAATAAATCAGTAACTAATAGTTTTCCATCTTTACCAGTTTCAATATATACATTTTCATCAATTATATGCCAATTGCCTAAATCACATTCCTTGGCTAAGTATCCCACTTCTGATGCTCCATATTCATCTTTTACAGGTACACCAATTCCTTTTTCAATTATTTTTTTATCCTCAAGACTACATACTTCTGCCGTTATAATAACTACTTTTATTGAAGGACATATTTCCTTTAGAATAATTTTATTTTTCACAAGGAACCTAGAGAATATTAAAATAGTTTGAGCATATCCATACACATAATCAAAACGAATGGACTTAAACTTATTAATAAAAACAATCAGTGCTTCATCAGATAAATCAAATACATTAAAACAATATCTATTCATTAATATATCTTTTAATCTATCTTTAAAATTTCCAATTAAATCATTTTTAGTGCCAAAAAATCTTGCTTCTTTTGAAGAAAATGTTAATCCTAATTCCTCATAGCGTTTTTTCCAAAAAGCCCAGGTTCTCGCATGGCATTTTTTATTCTTCGCAAAGAAAAAAGGATGCCCAGAAGAACCTGATGTATTAGCTATATATACATTTTTACTATTATAACTATGAGATAGCATAAGTTCTAAATCTTCTTGATAATCAGATTTTTCCATAATTGGTAAACTTTCCCATTTGGATGGAAAGTCATTATTGATTTTTTTTTGATAACTTGCATTGTTTTTATAATGATATTGGGCAACAAGCCATCTTTGTTTATTCTGCCAATCTAAAAACTCTTTTGGTGATAATGAATAAACATAATTCAATTCAGTTATCGCATTATCAATATTATAACCTAGTATTCTAAGATAAATTTCAAATAGAGTCTTCAATTTATTTTTATTCTTAAATTTGTAGAGTCTTTATCTGCAGATACAATTTCCCAATGATTTTCTAAGTATGCATCTATCGCCTTTAAATTAGATGATTTTACAGATAGATGGCCAAAATCACCCCCAAGTAGTTTACTTTGAATAATAAAATAATTTAGCATAGCGCTACCAATTCCAAGTCTTCTATGCTCAGGATGCACGCCAATTACAATAAGTCCAATAGAAACGTCTGTTTCGCTTTTAGCTATCTTTTTCTTTCTAAATGTACTTTTTTTATAATGAAATGAAAATTTCTTTCTAATATTTTTTATAATTAATCTAATACGAGGATGAAGTTTTGAATCTAATAGTAAATATGGTTTTGTTGCTATTGAGATAACTCCTTGCCAAAATGCATATTGTATCATAGATGAAGTTGAACCATATCCTTTAGCTCCGCCTAAATAACCAACTATTTGATTCTCTTTTTTTATAGATATAAGAAATCTGTTATTTGATATGATAAACCACTCTAACATTTTTTTAATATACTTAATTCCTAGCGTACTACTAAAAGAGTCTGGAAATGCTAATATATGGCATAATGCAACGTTATCAATATCCTCTGCTTTTACTTTATTTACTAACATCTATTATATCATTTATATTTCATAACTTAAAACCAAGCTTTTGGTAAACAATTGACCACTTAGCAAATATAATTTTAGAACTACACGTATTTTCAACAAACTCATTTCCTGCCCGGGATAAATCAGAGCCCAGTTTACTCTCTCTTAGAAGCAAATCAATATTCTTTGCCATTTTATCAGCATCATTTTCAGGAGAGAGTAATCCATTTTCTCTATGAGTTATCAACTCAGGAATACCACCAACATCTGTACTCACTACAGGTAAGCCACACTTCATGGCCTCAAGAACACTTACTGGCTGATTATCAATATTGGTTGTATTCAAAAAAATATCCGCCCAATTAAAATATTCCATTAAGCAGTCTCTATCTATATATCCCATAACTTCTATACCATTTATATTTTCTTCCTTGATAGTATTTATTATTTTTTCTCTAAGATACCCATCACCAATTATTTTTAACTGTGTCTCAGGATAGATTGATTTAATTTTTTTAAAAACTTCTATCAATAACATTGGATTATATTCATTTCTTAAGTGCCTAACCCAGAGCAATCGTGGCTTCAATTCATTTCGTTCTTTATACTTAAACAGATCTGAATTCATAATATGTGGTATAATTTCCGATTTTATATCTAATTTTAAAAATTCATTCCAAATATATTTATTTGACACTACAACTAAATCAACGGAAGAATAAACTGACTTAACTAATTTAGGATACTCGCTAAAAAATGATTTAGCCGCACCACCGCAATAATAAACAATTAATTTTTTATTTAATATTTTGCTCCAGAATAATGCCAAGATAACAGCGACTATATTTAAATATGAATGTGCCTGCATATGAATTACATTATAATAACGTAATCTTACTGGCAAATAAAAAAGGATATGTAAAAACTTAAGTATTTTACTTTTAAAAAAAGTTAATTTGTGTACGTTTAAACCTTTATCTGAAAAAAGTTTTAAAATATCATCGAGTTGCTGAGGTCTACTTTTATTAAGCATACCTAATCCACATATTTCAGGAGTCACTTGTTCCATTATTTGTTCACAAATATTAGTATTAATTCTTTGATATAATTTTTCTTATAGAAGTTTTATAAATTTCATAGGTAAACCTAAAACATTCATCTTTTACCTTTTGGGAAACTTGCAGTAAATCTATCTTACCACTTAGTATACTCCGTAAAGTAGTACTTAGTGATAATTCTATATTATTATTATTCAATAAAAAAGCTGACTCTTTATCTTTATAAATTTGATTAATACATGATATATCTGATACAATAGGGATAACCCCAAACGAAGTTGCTTCTGCAATAACTTTAGGGAAACCTTCACTCTTGGAGGGCAAAACAATCAAATGTGCTAATTCATAAATATTATTTATAAACTCACGAGTTTTAAAGCCCGTTATAAAGATATTATTAACTTTTTCATTTTCAACCATATTTTTCAGTGTTGATTTTAAAGGACCATCTCCAATAAAATATACATCACCTAAACGATTATTATTTTTAAAATTTATTATTATTCTAAGTAATAAATCAGGCTGTTTGTTTGAATCTAAACTACCAATGAATATAATATTTAATTTGTTATCAAAAGATTTTAGCCTGGCACTATTTAAATTATTTTCTAATGTCATTCTAGTATACACAGGATTATACAAAGAATAATGATTAGGTTTTTGATTGTTAAATTCACCTAATATAGTTGCAGGCAAATGGTTGTAACTACTTAGCCACTTTCTTTGGAGATTATAAGTGAAAGCCGTCTTATCAATCCATGTGCCAGCATATTTTATCCACCCTTTTTTTGCGGGTAAAAAATATAAACAAAACATACCTAATACTGCAGGGACACTTGGTGCCCTCATATGAATAACATCAGATTTCTTTAAATATGAGAATATTCTAAATAAATACAATGGCATGTAAAAAATGATTGGTATTTTTTTTAAAAATGTTCTACCGCCAGATTGAGGTAATGAAATCAATCTTATATTACTAGCTAGAGGGGCTCTCATTGAATCATTATAGTTTTTTGAATAACCTAACCAAAAAATTTCTTCATATTCTTCAGATAAATACTCTATTTCTCTCAAAGGAGCTTCTAAAATTACAGATTCTCCATTTCGTTTAGCTATTGCAGTATCGCTAATTATAGTAAGTGTATTGTGCTTTAGCATAAACTTCCATTAAACTATTGTAATATTGTTCTGAAGAAAATAAATCTCTATAGGTACATTTCAAGGAATAGAGTGAACTTTCATCACGAGTTTCTAGAATTCCAAAGAATGCTTTTTTCCAGTTATGAATTTCAAAATCATTCATTATCATTTCAGGATGTCGTGAACTAATCTGTTTAACTACTTCGCCAGTTTTATATGTTAAAAAAGGAATACCACTATTTAAATATTCAATCAGGACAAGAGGACCTGATTCTGAAAGCGAGCATGAAATACCTAAATCATAATTCGAAAGGATTGATGGAATATCTGTTTCATTATGAATGAATATTACATTATCTTCAAGGCTAAGAGACTTAATTATATTTTTTAGCTTTTTAAAATACTTCATATCTGACAATGAACCACATATAGTCAATTCTGAATGTAAATCTTTGTTTATCTCATACAGTAGATATATAGCAAATTCTAGATTCTTTACAGGATGAATATTCCCAACTCTAATAATTTTTATTTTATTGTTAGATATAGGTAAAATATTTTTATTTTTTTTATGAATAATTCTAATATTAGGAAGATTTTGGCATCTTTTATAATCTAAATTCACATCTTTTACAGCCCAATCTACTAATTCTTCACAAACCCCAATATAAAAAAATTTATTCTTAAACCATTTTTTTTTAAAATAAAAGGGTACAGTCTTATTAATATCTATACTCCCAAAGTGGTCATGGAAAATAATTGGATAGTTTCTAAATCTAAATATTAAAAATACCGATAATGTGTATAGTAAGTTGTGTCTAGAATGAACGTGAATGATATCATAATCTTTAGAAACTTTTAGCAACTTTAACATCGCAATAATACTGTATTTAAATTTCCTCCTTAAAGAAATTTTGGGTATGTTTGAATTCAACTCATTTGACATTGGACCAGGTTCACGGGTAAATAGAGCTGTAACTTCAATGCTATTATCATTTAATAAATTACAGATATCTACAAAAACACGCTCAGCTCCTCCATACTCAAGCCTATCTATTATTTGGATTACTTTCATTTCAACTATTCTGGAATCTAAAGATTTTTAAAAATGTTTTTTGCATTTTTGAGCTCTATAAAAAGAATATGAAAATAAAAAAGGAAATAAAATGATTAAAGGTATATTTTTAAAAAAACCTTTTTCTTTTATTGATAATAAGACTAATCGCATCGACATTATAAACAATATTGGAGTACTATAATATTTTCCTAATTGGTATAAAGTTGTAATGGGCGGGTAGGGCTTAAATAAGTTGAATGAATGTAGCCAAAATGCTCCAAAGGTACGTAAACCTCCGGTCTTAGCTTTGTGATGAACCATAATAGCTTCGGGCGCTTGAACAACTTCAAAACCTGATAAATATAATCTTGTCCCAAAGTCACTATCAGCACCCATTCCATTATCAAAGTTAAGGTCAAAACCATTAATTCTTTTCCATGAAGCTTTTCTAATAAGGGCATTCCCTGTACTGAAAATTGTAGTGTAGGATTCAATTTTAGCGTTATCAGGTAACATTTCTCGTGTTTTCCAAGGGGCATGTGATGGTCCGGTTGTACATGCATTTTTATATTTTTTTATGATTTTTATATGTTCTCCAATTATATCATCAGTAGCTTCACCATCATCTTCATATAAATAAATAAACTCTGTCTGCGCCTCAGAAATGCCAAGATTTCTTGCAGTGGATTGACCCATTTTTTTTATATGCTTCCACCTAACAGGTAATTTCTTACTTTCTAAGATTCTATAAAAATCATCTGAGAATAAATGTCTTGGTGTTTGATCAACAATAATCAGCTCTTCAATATGTTCAGAAGAAAACTTAAATATAGAGTCAATAGCATTAACTAAATATTTATATCTATTCACAGTAGGTATTATAACAGTGACCATCATTTTATAACCTAATAGGTAAGCGTGATAAAAGTGAGAAGTAAAAATATTGTTTTCGAGGATAATTCTTTTTTACAAAACTTCTAATGAAATCTCTTTTGGGTAAAATACCCTCCTCTTGTTTATTTAGATCCTTACTAATCTTACTTGGTGAAATATATTGGACCCTATGTCCATTTTTAAAAAGATTAAAGCCGATGGAAATAGCCTCTAAATCAGAAATGTTATAAATATCAATATTGAATTCATCTATTAAATTTTCTTTTATAATAAATAGGTGCCGAGTTGCTTTAAAAGAGGTTGAAAAATCAACATTTCTTGTTGATAGATTCTGCCATGTATGTCCTAGCATTGAAAGAATATGAAATGCTTTATTATTCCAATAATAATCTCCAGAATGCAATAAAGATGGTTTATAATCCCTTATATGCTTTATTAAAATATCTTCATTTATTATTATTTTATCACAATGAAGAATTACATAGTTTTCAAAGTTACTTTTTTTAATTTTTAAATTTTTAAAAGTATTTTCCACCATTTAAATTTTCCTTGCCATAATTTTCATGTTTTCAATTCAAAAAATCTAACTTAAAATTTATTAAAACTCTCCTTAATTAAAGGAATTAAATAATCAAATAAAACATGAATAACATTATATTTTAGGAGACTCCTCAGGAGGCCATTTTATTTTCTGTCCTGGTTTCCAATCAAAGCCTTTAATGCCTGGCCAACCTCCATCGGGTGTTTTTAATCCTCTATAGCCAAACACCATAGAATTACCTCTTATTACTCTTTTTATTTTTCTCCTAAGCCAATACAAATTTGCTCTTAGCCTACTAGTTGAATTGAGTTTGAGGGTATCTTTAAAACTATTCTCAAATAGTATTTCACCTATATCATATTTTCTCTTCTTTAATTTCTGTTCTACTTTGGGATACCCTAGGCCAACTAAAGCAACAACTTTATAATACCATGGAATTGATAATAATTTTCGTATATGTTTTTGATTAGGCAACCTATTTACCCAACAAGTACCGAGACCTAATTCTGTTGCTTTAAGCATCATATTTTGAATTGCAGCTGATGCAGACTCTATATCATCAGGGTAAAAAGGATTCGGAGTAGGATCGCCATATAATACAAGAATTGATACTGGAGATAATAGCAGATGAGTCATCCCTAACTCAAAAAGTATCTGTTTTAACTTAGGACTTGAAATAATGATAAATCGCCAACCTTGCTTATTAGATGCAGAGGGAGCCCAATTGGCTGCATTAATTAATTTAACAATTTTATCTTTTTCAACTTCTTTATCTAAAAAGGTTCTTGTTGCTCTTCTTCTAGTTATAATATCATCTAATTTCATTATCTATCCCTAAGGAGTGAATATAAACCATCCTCTCCATATATCTGTTTGTCATTTTCAAAATAATAACATAGTTTAAGAAATAATCCAGAAAACTTATCAGTAGTGCGGTAGCTTTTCAAATAAATATTTTTACAGGGTGAACCTGTATTTATATCAACTGATGAAAATTCTAAATTATATTTATTTATTCCATCATAACATTTCTTTGCAGCATTGTAGTATTTATTATTTCCAGTCAGCTCATAAAGTTCAAGAAGTGCTATTGTGAAATCAGTTTCTGAATCAATCCAACTTATTGATCCATCAATATTAAATGGGAAAAGTCCAAGATTACTCTGAAGCTTTATCCAGATATCAGCTATAGCTTCTGATCTTTCAAGATAAACTTTATTTTTTAATATATAAAATCCCCGGTTAAGCATATTCATATACATAAAAGCTGCGGCTAAATTAGGACTATCCCGTTTATTGCCTTTTGGCCTATACACTCTAAATATCACATTTTCTCTAACCATGTTTTTATCTATTGAGTTAAATATTTTATCAAGTTCGTCTTTAATAGAGCTATCATTAGTAATACGATAATATTCGATTAATCCAAAAATTAAACTTGTATTTTTACCTATAAAAGATGTCCGAGGAAATCTAATCCTAGACAATGGATGCTCAAAAAATAAATAACTCCCAAGCGGTATTAGATTATGTTTTACATAAAAAGGACTTTTAAAAAATTTAAATATTATATCTCTTGCTGTATCTAAATATTTAGTTTTATTAGTTATCTCATACATGTCAACTAGAACTTCTACTATGCTATAGCAGTAGTAACTAACTCTAAATGAAGGTATGTTTGATTTTATATTTCTAGATGAAATTATTTTATTATTAATTACAAACCTATCTAAGCAAATATTAAGTAGGTCTTCTAATAATCGTAAAGTATTATTATCCTTATTTAGTTTATAAATATCTACAAGCCCAAAGAGTATTTCATAATTATCAGTTAGCCTGTATCTAGAATCACCTTCTTTTACAAACATACCATACTTATCAATAATCTTTTTAAGTGTATCTATTTGCTTATCTATGAATTCATTCTGATTAAATGCAAGTAGAAATGGAGCATAATCAGCAAAGTCATGAAAAATGGGATTTTTCTCTAAACCTATAGTGATTTTTTCAATTATTTTTGGAATATTATGATTCATCAGCTGAAGTATTAACTCTCTATTTTTT
>TARA_B110000467_G_scaffold109200_1_pt1 | contig 10616 bp, 8 predicted proteins | sample TARA_B110000467 | Tara Oceans TARA_B110000467 (sample SAMEA4398341) | marine metagenome | biome: Polar Biome; feature: [MES] marine water layer (ENVO:01000295) within the mesopelagic zone...; material: water (ENVO:00002006), including particulate matter (ENVO:01000060) such as...... | reverse complement strand
ATTTTACCCCGTAATTCCTCAGTGTTGCCATCACTCTTTGTGATAAAAACGATGTGGGCACGGGACAGGTGGGACGGCGGCTCACGAAGGGTTCCCCTAGGCAGGAGTTTCCCGTTGTTGCCAAACGGCTGCTGGCAGTCGATCAACACCACGTCACGCCGGCGCCCCTTCAGTTTCCAATACTGGAACCCGTCATCGAGCAACAAGGTGTCACACCCAAATTTATCAATGGCAAAACGCCCGGCGTTGACGCGGTCTTTGTCCACAAGCACGACCACATCCTTGAGGTTTGAAGCCAGCATGTAAGGCTCATCGCCTGCTGTCTCCGAGTCCAGCAGGAGAGATTGTCCATCTGACACGACCTTGGGTGGGATGCTGTCCAGCTTGTTGATGAGCCGGTGGAAAAATGGAGCCGGCTTCGAGCGATATCCCCGGCTGAGGATGGCCACCGTGCGGCCTGCGTCTTGAAGTTCCCTGGCAAACTTCTCCACAACAGGGGTCTTCCCGGTGCCACCAGCGGTGAGGTTGCCAATCGCAATCACCTGCACGCCAAGTGTGGAGTCGCGCAGGATGCGAAAGTTGTATAGGAATAGCCGCGCTTTGACGGCGACAGTGAACACCTTCGATAGTAAATAAAGAACCGCGCGAAGCAAAGCGGCGCGCTTCCCCCTGCGCTGCCCATAAATCACATCCAGGACAAACTGCTCAAGCGCCTCCGACCATGCCAGGAAGTATTCCCTCATGCCCGGCGGAGTGTGCCAACGCGAATAACGCGCGGCAATGTTTTCAACTGTCTCGGGGCAATGGACATATTTTCCCTTCGCGTTTAAAGAGACGGCTGAGCACATATCGGTTGCCGCTGATCTTTTTGTAAACCCACTTTGCCAAGTGCAGGACGAATCCAAGCCGCATGGCCAAGGCCAGGGGGAACAGCAGCGGCATTCTTATACCGAACTCCCGAACCGCCTCCGCGCCGGCAAACACCCGCCCGTCCCTGGTGACAAGGTGCATCGCCTTCATCATGGCTTCAGTCGTGATGGAGTGTGCGACCAAGAGATCAGCAGCATTTGAGAAGGGAACGAGTGTGATTGTTTTAAACCAGTCAAACCGCTGGAGCAGCCAAACGCCCCGTTGGCAAAGACCACAGCCATCATCGAAGATCAATTGGTCCATTGCTGCGCTCATGATGGGGAATGGTGGGCCCAGAGGGATTTGAACCCCCGACCAAACGATTATGAGTCGTCTGCTCTAACCGCTGAGCTATGGGCCCTAAAAACTCGACTGCCGAGCGGCAGGCAGTTTGCGCGAGGCCCAAGCCGACGCAAAGCAAATTTATCGTTCCGGCATATAAAAACCATTGTTAGTCAGTCGATATCCAGATTCGCTGGACGGCAGCATGATTAGTGAGCGAGAGCCAACCGACGCTTTACCAAGCGCCGCGGCCCCCGCGGCCCCCGCGACAAGCAGCGCGGTGGACCAAGCGTCGGAAGCCGTTCCGCTTGGCAACGCCACCGCAGCCAAAAGGGCGTTTTGCACCGGTTGGCCAAGGCCTGGATCCAAGACATGACCGTAAGAAACCCCGTTTTCTTCAAATGCTTTACCCCAGCCAGCAGACACGCTAAACGACTCATCCTGTAACTTGGCCATGGCCACAATCCTTTCATGGTCAGGAACAGCCGTATCAGGATGCTCGATTGCTATGTTCCAAAACTCCCCATCCAGAGGCGAGCCGATTGCACATACCGAGCTTGTTCCACCATGAATCAAGGCGCTTGCCACACCCGCATCGCGTAAAATCTCATTCGCAATTTCCAGGGCGTATCCCTTGCCGACCGCTCCAAGATCCACCTGCACGCCGGACCGCTCAAACTGCACCGTGAATTTATCCGCGTCCAGATGAACCCAATCCATTCCGACACATTGCTGCGCCTCGGCCAAGGCACGAGGTGAAGGCACGAGGCGCGGCCCATCAGCAAACCCCCAGCACCTCATCAGCGGAGCGATCGTAATGTCAAACGCGCCGCCGCTCAGTTTGTGAATGAGCTTAGCCTCCTGAAGCAAACGGAATAAACCCGGCTCAACAGTCACAGGGCCAAGCGAGGCATTGGCATTGATGTGACTGACTTCACTGTCTTGGCAATGAAAATTTAACTGTTCCGAAAGAGCTGAAATTTCATTGAACACTTCTTCCCCTATGGCACGAAGAGCCGGCTCATCGTCCCCATGCAACACCAGCTCAAAGCGGGTGGCCATGGCATACTGAGCCAGCTTGACGGTTTTCATCGACGGAACAAAAGCTCAATGTGGGCTACGAAGTCTGCAGCGGTCCCCCTACATTGATGCCGTGCTTCAGGCAGTATGCCGCGTTGGCAACGTACTTAGTAGCCCAGCTTTTAAGTCCGGCCCGGTCTTCGTCGGAGAGCTTACGGATCACTCTTGCCGGGCTGCCCACCGCCATCGATCCATCAGGGATTTTTTGTCCCTGTTTCACAAGTGCATTCGCGCCGATGATGCATTGGTTGCCAACCACCGCCCCGTCGAGAATGGTGGCACCCATTCCCACCAGTGTTTCGTCACCAACGCGGCACGCATGCACAACCGCCGAGTGGCCGACGGTCACGTAGTCACCGATGTAACAGCCAAAGTCGTCGGCGTTGTGAAGCACTGCGTTGTCCTGGATATTCGACCCTTCGCCGACAACGATCTCGTTAATGTCGCCTCGCAGAACGGCGTTGTACCAGACACTTGATTGTTTCCCGAGGGTCACCGCGCCTAACACCACCGCTGACTTGGCAATATACACATCCTCGTCGAGCGAGGGATGCAACCGCAGATATTTTTCAAGTCTCTGATTTACTGAATGATCCGATCCCATAGCGAGACGCCAAGCTAAACTGCAACCTAAGCCCGGTCAACGGCAGCTTGGGCAAGTGATCCTGATGGGGACTTGCTGGGTGTCATTCTGCTTGCCCAAGCGGGACTTGCGTTGGGGAAAACAGGTCTCGCAGCTTGAGAAGCGGCCTAGATCCCAGAGGTCTGCAAAGACGCGCCCGCGAGCCTGGCCAACTCCGTAGTCCATCGCGTCCTCCAGCTGGTCAAGCGTAGGCTCTTTGAATTGACCAGCGGTGGCGAGCCGATCCATCGCGCCATTGCCGGTTCGGGTGGGGATCAGCGAGGTGACTTTAGCGCCACAATCCTGCGAAAAATCGACGGAACGATTGGCCCACTCGACGGCTTCTTCCGGAGGAATGAATGGCGGCTGAAGTAAAACAAAAGCGCGCAGGGCCATGCCATTTTGAGTGACTAACTCAGCGGCGGCGCGGAACTGATCGAGAGTCACTCGCTTGTTGAGTTTTTGCAGTGCCTCCGGATGAACCGTCTCGAGGCCAAGCGCCACTTCGAGTTGGCCGCTAAGTCGGTCGCGAAATTGGAGGCAACGATCCCCAACCAAAGCCGGGTGGCACTCAACAATGACACGGTTAAAATTGGCCAAGCGCATTGCGATCGCGGCATCTTCTGCCTTTGGGATGGCTTTGACATCGAAGAAACTGCCAGCGTTGTAGAGTTTGACATTGCGCAGCTTGGCCAAGCCGCCGCACTCGCGTTCTGCCTGTCCAAGCGCGAAGTCGATCTGCCCGGCGATGGCCCCGTCGGGCACGGTTTCGTCTAGGGTGTTTTGCCAGAGATCGCACATCAGGCAGCGCCACGGGCATTCCTTGTTGGTGAGAAAGATCGTCAACCAATCAACGAGAGAGCCGTCTTCATCGCGTTCCTTCTCGAGCAGCCAGGCGTAGGGGCGGCTTGGGTCAAGCGTGTTCTTCTGGCCGCGCTGCCCTATTATCCATTGGCTGCGTGCGGCAGGGGATTCCGGATAAGTCATCCCGGTATCTGCGGGGGTGTCAGGAATAAAGCTCGAGGAATTTTTTACGGAGTTGCCCCTCACGGGCAGGGATGTTTTCGCGGAGCGAATCAACTGATGTTGCCCCGTGCTGGAAGCGGCGTTTTTCAAAAACCGGCATATCTAAACCAAGCGCTGACTTAACGCCACGGGCGACGATATCTCCCTTAAGCGCGTACAGCTTGTCGACATCGTAGTCGGTTAACTCAACGAAAGGAATACCCTCGGCCACCTCAACCACATCCGGCCTTGTGAACGGGCTAAACCCCTTAAATCCAAAGTGATGGCCTGGAGCATAGGTGCGGGCGTAAGAGCGGCTTAAGCCACCGGAGTAGGTGAGCGAATGCTTGATCGTGCCGACGCCCCAGCCTTCCTGATAGAGCATCTGGTTGTTGACGACGCTGCGGATCGTCAGCTCCGGATTTTCGTCAATCGGATAATCCTTCAGGTTTTCGTCGCCGCCGTCGCCGTCGATGAGATATTTCCAATCAGGATATTTTTTTCGGATGCCGCGGCAAAGCGCAACCGCCATCGAGGCGGACTCGATGTCGAGTATCTTGTAGTCCTCAACGATTTGAATCGTCTCTGCGACGTCGATGTCGCCGAGGCTGGACTCAATCGTCTCGAGGAACATTCCCAAGTCCAGCTTGCCGAGAAAATTCTTGCACTGCTGCAGGTCGGGACCGTCGCCGAAGCTCAGCGTAAACGCCTTGAGCCGGCCAAGGTCGTAGCCCAATTCGCGCATCACAGCGTACGTTGCCAGGAACACCGCGCCGCTGTCGATCCCACCGGAGAAACAGCAGCCGACCGGCTCGGTTTCCGGGATGCGCTCGAGCCATTTTCGAACTTCATTTTTCAGCGCGGCGATGTAGTCGTGGCCAATCAAGCCGAGGTCGGTGGAGTAGTTGTTGCGGCGCGGATTGAAAAAGCGTTCATATGTAGGGTCGGGGTCCGGGCAGCCGACGAGCTGGATGGTCACTAAATAATGCGCTGGAACCATGCGCGTGTAATAAGGATGAAACTGATCACCAAATCCCTGCTCCTCGAGCCATTGGCGTATAGCATCGATGCGATGAGCAATGATGAGCGCCGGCCCCTCTATTTGCTTTGCCAAAAAGTAGCGCAGCGGTCGGTCGAGCGAGCGGGCCAGCTTGACCGACTTGCCGTCCTTGGCGACGAGCGCGAAGGAACCGTCGAAGTCGCGGAGGGTTTCCGGCGAGGCGGCAAGCATGCGTTGGCGAGCCTCGGCGAGAGAGAGATTGTGCAGCTCAGTCTCGTTGGGATCGGTCAGGTCAACGACGCGTTCGATGTACTCGTGCATGACCGCCGATTGTTCACAAGCAATCCCAAACGTCAACCCAACGCGCTTGGCTTAATGGGAGTGATCATGGCCTTCGCCGTGTTCGTGGGAGTGGTTGTGTTCCGCCTCCGGCTTGGGGTCGATTTCGGTGACCTTGGCTTTTTCCTCAAGCAAATCAATAACCTTTGCATTCAAGATTTCCTCCTGAACCTGGTAGATAGTACCGTTGTCCTTAAGCTGCTGTGCCAGTTTCTGCGGCTTGACCTTCTGCTGTGCCGCCATGGCGGCGACTTGCCGGCTGAGTTCCTGGTCGGTGACTTTAATACCTTCCTTTTCAGCAATTTTTGAAAGGATGTAATTTGCTTTGACGCGCACCTCGGCGTCGGTCTTTGCGTTGGCGTAAATTTTGTCCTTATTTTCCTCGATGATCTCCTTGCCAACACCGCGCTGATGGTTTTGCTGGACGATGTTGTGTACGGCCGCGCGAGTGGCCTCGTTGACAATTGTTTCGGGAAGAGCGCAGTTTACGTCGCTAAGCAACTTATCCACGCATTGGTTGCGGATAGATTTTTTCTTTGAATACTCGAGCTCATTTTTAAGGTCGTTCTCTACTCCTTCACGTAGCTTTTCCATACTCTCGGCACCAAAGCCCTTGGCGAATTTGTCGTCAAGTTCCGGAAGGGATTTTTCCTTTACCTGCACGACTTCGATCTCGTACTTGGCTTCTTTACCTACAATTTCCTCGTAGACGAAATCTTGAGGGATAGTGAGGGTCACGGTTTTTTTGTCGCCTTTGCTCGATCCGATTAAGGCCTCGACAGTGCCGGGGATCAGCGGATTTTGTGTCTTGTGAAGCCAGAAGTTTTTCTGTTCCGTTAAGCCACGGGCAACCTTGATGAGATCGGTGATCGGCTTGTCATCAATTGTACCAGTGAAGTTGACCACGATAAAATCTTCCTCCATGACGGGGCGATCCATGTCCGCGTAGCTGACTCGCTGGTCGCGCAGGGTGTCCAGCGCCTTGGTGATGTCCGCATCGTTGACGGAGCGGCGCTCCTTCTCGACTTCTATGCCGATGTACTCGGGCATTTCAAAGGCGGGGGTGACTTCGAGTGTGGCAAGGTATTGGAACGGTTTGCCGTGTCCAAACTGCAACTCCTCGACTTCAGGCATGATCACCGGGCGGAGCTCTTTCTCTTTAAGAGCCTTGGCATAACTGTCGGACATGAGGGTACGCTTAGCTTCCTCTCCGATCTTGTCACCGTAGGACCGCATGACGTTGGCCAACGGCGCCTTGCCTTGCCGGAAACCGGGCAGATGGGCATGCCGTCGGAAGTCCTTCGCCACGGCATCAAACTTGGCGTTGACAGTCTCGACGTCGATCTCGATGCGGAGCTGTTTCTTGCACGGGGACAGGTCTGTAATGGTTACTTCCACAGGAATATTTCGTTAAAAGTTGGGGGCTTCGGCCACCGGTAATCGGCTCGGCCAGAGCGGCGGGAGAGTAGGTTTTCTCCTTGGCCGCGTCAAGCCTGCCGCTTGGCCAAGCGACCTCGACATTGGCCAGGGGCATCGCAATACTTGCCTCCCGTGAACAACTCATCGACTGCACTCACCCGCAGAAATTTTATCGGTACGGCCGCCGCGCTTGGCGCCGTGGCAGGCACGACCGGCTTCCCGCGCTTGGCCGCAGCCGCCGCGCCATCGGACAAGCGCATCAAGCTCGGTATTTCGTCCTATTCGTATTGGCATTTCCGCGATCCGAAGGTGTCCATCGAGACGGTGATCGACAAGACAGCTCGGCTTGGCGTCGAGGGGGTGGACATCCTCCATCGGCAGATGGATTCGGAGGACAACAGCTATTTGCAGAAGCTCAAGCGGCACGCGTTCACGAACGGTGTCGACTTGATCTGCCTGTCAATTCATCAGGACTTTGTCGATCCAGATCCCGCTGTGCGGGACAAACACATTGAGCATACGAAGAAGTGCATCGAATTGGCGTACCGCATGGGCATACCGTGTATCCGGCTTAACTCCGGCCGCTGGGGTACGGTCAAGTCGTTCGACAAGTTGATGGAGTTGCGCGGCAAGGAGCCATTGCTACCGGGCCACACGCTGGACGAGGGATTCAAGTGGTGTATCGACTCGATCGAGAAATGCCTGCCCAAGGCAGCCGAGTGCGGCGTGATGCTTGCACTGGAAAACCACTGGGGCCTCACCCGTTCGCCGGAGGGACTGCTGCGCATTGTCAACGCCATCGACTCGCCGTGGCTGGGGTTGTTGATGGACACCGGCAACTTCCTCGAGGATCCTTACACCAAGCTGGAGAAGATTGCTCCCAAGGCGGACTTCGTGCAGGCCAAGACCTACTACGGCGGCGGCGAGTGGTACACACTGGATCTCGACTACGAGCGCGTGGCAAGGATTCTGCGTAGCGTGAACTACACCGGCTACGTGTCGCTGGAGTTCGAGGGCAAAGCCCCGGCTGACGAAGGCGTGGCCAAGAGCATCGACCTTTTCCGTCGGGTGTTTAGGTGAATTGAGGCACGGTTTTCGCGGTTTACTCCGGGGGAGATGGCTGGTAACACTCCCGCCCAGTTTGAATGTTTAAACCGCATGGGCGTCTGTCTCCCTGAGATGGAGGGGCAACGTTCCTGCGTTTTTCCTAAGAGAATTACTGAATAACATTTTAGAGATGATGAACCTACGAATCCATACCCCTAAAATCTCGCTGCTCGGCTTTGCTGCGGCCGCCGTGCTTGGCATGACAACGAGCCAAGCGCTAGAGTTAAACAAGGGCGACCATGTCGTCCTCATCGGCAACGCGCTCGCAGAGCGCATGCAGCACCACGGTTGGCTCGAGAGCTACGCGCAAGCCGCCATGCCGGACAAGGAACTGGTGTTTCGCAATCACGGCTTCGGCGGCGACAAAGTGAACAACCGCCCGCGCAACAGCGGGTTCCCGAGTGCCGATGCGTATCTTGAGATTTCCAAGGCAGATGTGATTCTCGCGTTCTGGGGCTACAACGAGTCGTTCGACAACAGCCCTGACGCCTACCGTGCCGACTTGGTCAAGTGGCTTGATGAAATCAACGGCAAGAAATACAACGGTAAGAGCGCCCCGCGTGTCGTGATATTCTCGCCGATCGCCCATGAAAACCTTGGCCAAGCCAACCTGCCGGACGGCGTTGCCAACAACGAGCGTCTAGCTAAGTACGCAGAAGCCACCCGTCAGGTCGCCAACGAAAAAGGGGTTGAGTTCGTGGATCTGTTCGGCCAGTCGCAGAAATATTATGCGAGAAGCAAAACACCGCTGACGATCAACGGCATTCACTTGACAAGCGAAGGCAATAAGCAACTCGCGCGCGGCATCCACAAAAGCCTGTTTGGCAAACTGCCTCGAGCGAGGGCTCGCAAACTGTCCAAGATCAACGCCGCCGTGCTGGACAAGAACTGGCACTGGTACAACCGCTACCGCGCCACGGACGGTAACGACGTCTGGGGTGGCCGCTCCGGCTTGGCCTTCTACGACAAGCAAACCAACCGCGAGGTGTTGCAGCAGGAATTAAAGATGATCGACGTGATGACGGCCAATCGCGACAAGGTCATCCATGCCGCCGCCAACGGCAAAGCCATCAAGGCCGGCGACAGCAATGTGCCGGCACCGGTGAAGGTCATTTCCAACGTGGGAGGAGGCTCGCCAAGCAGCAATACCGGCAAGGAAGGCTCCGTTAAATACCTGAAGCCGGAGGAGACCTTAGCCAAGCTCAAGCTCGCGCCGAAGATGAAGGCCAATGTCTTCGCCTCGGAAGAGATGTTCGACAACATGATCAACCCGGTGCAGATGGGCGTCGATACGAAGGGCCGCCTCTGGGCCGCTGTCTGGCCGACGTATCCCAAGTGGGAGCCGCTCAAGCAAACCAACGACGCGCTCGTCATTTTGCCGGACGAAAACCGCGACGGCGTTGCCGATAAAATAATCACGTTTGCCAAGGTGCAAAACCCAACTGGCTTCGAGTTTTGGAACGGCGGCGTCATCGTCGCCAGCGCGCCGGATCTGATTTACCTCAAAGACACCGACGGCGACGACGTGGCCGACGTAAGAGAGCGCTTGCTCCACGGGCTCGATTCTGCCGACACGCATCATGCCGCGAACAACCTCGTTTACGGGCCGGGTGGTTACATTTATTACCAACGCGGCGTGTTCCACGTCAGCAATGTCGAGACCCCGTGGAGCGGGCCGCGCAAAGACACTGCCTCGGCGATGTATCGATTTAACCCGCGCACGTTCAAGTTCTCGCATCACGCCAACAACAGCCCGAACCCGCACGGCATCAGCTTCGACTACTGGGGCTACCACTACGCCACCGACGGCACCGGCGGCCGCGCCTACCAAGTTCGCCCCAACGGCAAGGGCGGCTTCAAGATGCAGACGCTGTTAAAGAAAACCGTTCGCCCGGTCTGCTCGAGCGGCATCCTCTCCAGCGACCATTTCCCCGAGGAAAACAACGGGAACTTTCTTATTTTAAACGCTATCGGATTCCTTGGCATCAAGCAGTACACGATGGAATACGATGACGAGGGCGATGTCTGGGGCACCGAGACGCACGACTTGCTCGTCTCCGAAGATCGAAACCTGCGACCGACCGACTTCGAGATTGGCGACGATGGTGCGTTGTACGTTTCTGACTGGCAGAATGTCATCGTCGGCCACATGCAGCACAACGTCCGCGACCCGAACCGCAACAAGACGCACGGCCGCATTTACCGCGTGACCTACGAGGGCCGCGAACTTTCCAAGCACATGAACGTGGACGGCGAGTCGATCGGCGACCTGCTCGACCTGCTCAAGCACCCAATCAACGGCATCCGGCAGCGCGCCCGCGTGGAGTTGTCCGAACACCCGAGCGGCAAGGTGCTCGACGCCACGGACAAGTGGATCGCGCAGCTCGATCCCAAGGCCAAGGAGGACGCCCATCATTTTCTGGAGGCGCTTTGGATTTACCAGCGCAACGACAAGAAGAACGAGGCGTTGCTACAGCAGGTACTCAACTCGCCCGTGGAGCACGCCCGCATCTCCGCCAAGACCGTGAAGCAGTTTTGGGACAATAATCTCTAAGTCAAGCGGATGGTTATTACGTTGAGAAACCCCTTCATGCTTCTTGCGGCGCTCGCTTGGCCAATCGTGGGCAGCGCGGCGGAACTCGTTGCGCCAGGAGCCAAGCCGGTCAAGCTGGCCGGCGGCTTCAAGTTCACAGAGGGGCCGGCCGTGGCGGCCAACGGCGATGTATATTTCACCGACATCCCGAACAACCAGATCCATAAATGGTCGGTCGCCGACAGGAAACTCTCTACATTTGCCGAGGATTCCAACGGGGCCAACGGCCTATTCTTCGCTGAGGATGGCAGCCTTTATGC
>TARA_B110000467_G_scaffold79646_1_pt1 | contig 10632 bp, 12 predicted proteins | sample TARA_B110000467 | Tara Oceans TARA_B110000467 (sample SAMEA4398341) | marine metagenome | biome: Polar Biome; feature: [MES] marine water layer (ENVO:01000295) within the mesopelagic zone...; material: water (ENVO:00002006), including particulate matter (ENVO:01000060) such as...... | reverse complement strand
AGTTTAAAATTGATAACTCTCCCCTTTTATTATTAGATAATATTTCTGACCCCGGTAATATGGGGACAATTTTACGGACCGCCGAATGGTTTGGGGTAAAAAATATAATCTTTTCTCCCAAATGTGTGGACCCATATAATTCTAAGGTTATCCGTTCTGCAATGGGTGCTCACTTTCATTTGAATCAAATTGTTCAGGATAACTTAATCAATATAATTCCCAAATTAAAAAATGAAGGTTTCACCATCATCGGGGCTGACATGGATGGAACACCAATCTTTGAATTTTCACCACCACAAAAATGGGCATTGGTATTAGGCAACGAAGCTCATGGCCTGTCCCCTCATATTAAACCCTTACTAGATAAATCTATTACCATCTCAAAATCCGGTAATATTGAAAGCCTTAATGTGGCTGTAGCTAGTGGAGTGATACTAAACTCATTAGTTTAGTTTACTTCTTATTTAGAAACCTTTTATAAATCTCCCTAAATTTCACCACTTTAAATTTCTAAAAAGAGAACACAATTATGATTATTAATAATATTTTAGAAGCCGTGGGAAATACTCCCATTGTTCGATTAAATCATGTAGGCAGTAAATTAGACTGTGAGCTCTATGCCAAATGTGAATATTTCAATGCTGGAGGCTCAGTGAAGGATCGTATTGGTTTAAATATGATTGAAAAGGCCGAGGCTTCCGGTCGAATAAAACCAGGTGATACCCTTATTGAACCCACATCTGGAAATACTGGAATTGGTATGGCGCTTACTGCTGCCGTAAAAGGCTATCGTATGATTATTACCATGCCTGAAAAAATGAGTCATGAAAAAGCCGTTGTATTAGAAGCCCTAGGGGCTGAAGTGGTAAGAACACCAACAGAGGCCGCTTGGGATGATCCAAAAAGTCATATTGGTATCGCCAAAAAACTCAACGCTGAAATTCCTAATTCACATATACTAGATCAGTATGAAAACTCCGCTAATCCAGATGCACACTATGAAAATACAGCCCAAGAAATTATTAATGACTTGCCCGATGTTGATATGATTGTTGCAGGTGTGGGTACAGGCGGTACTATTTCAGGGATTGCAAAACGAATGAAAGAGCATAATCCAAATATTCAAATTATTGGTGTAGATCCTCATGGTTCAATTTTGGGTGGCGGAGATGAAATTTATCCCTACCAAGTTGAGGGTATAGGATACGACTTTTTCCCTGATGTGTTAGATAATAGCCTTATTGATCAATATATTAAAAGTGGTGATAAAGATTCATTCCTCATGGCAAGACGCCTGATTAAAGAAGAGGGTTTACTTTGTGGTGGATCTTCCGGTACAGCTGTATGGGCGGCAACTCAAGCCGCTAAAAATTTAGGGAAAGGTCAAAAGTGTTTGGTCATCCTCCCCGATTCAATCCGTAATTATCTTACCAAGTTTGTAGATGATAAATGGATGAAAGCACAAGGGTTTATGGACTAAATGTCTTTCGATCTCTTGGACTTGTTCGAATCTATTCTATTTTTCTCCGCCCTTTACTATGCAGGCAGTTTATTTTATTTTATAATTGGATTATCTAAAGAAGAGAATTCACCTAATAATATAGAGACTCCCCCTGTTTCTGTAATTATTGCAGTACGAAATGGAGAAAAAAATATAAATCGTTTGTTAAATTCCCTGAAAAATCAAACCTATAATGGTGAAATGGAATTCATAATTGTAGATGATGAATCTACGGACAGAACCGTTAATATTATTCAAAAATTCACTCAGATGGATCCAAGATTCAAATATTTCTCCTCTAAAGGTGGAGACCAGAAATTGACCTATAAAAAGCGTGCATTAGATTCCGGAATCAAAAATGCACAATTTGAGCACCTTCTTTTTACTGATATTGATTGTATTATACAATATTTATGGGTAGAGAATATGATGTTAAGCTTTACGGATGAAACAGACTATTTAATTGGCTATTCTGAAGCTGTTGATGCCACAACATCTGCATCAAAATTTCAAAAAGCTGATTTTTTCATGCTCCTTTCTGCTGCACGAGGGATGGCGAATAATAAATCCGCTTGGGCATGTACGGGGCAAAATCAGGGATACCGAAAAAGTCTTTATAGTGCCGTGGGGGGCTTTAGCCAAATTACAGAACAACTACAAGGGGACGATTCTCTTTTTCTCTTACTTTGCCGTAAAGCTAAAAATATTAATGTGAATTTTGCAAATTCCCCCGGATCCTTTGTGATATCAAGACCTGAACTAACATGGACATCATTCCTCAAACAACGCATCCGTTGGGCAGGCGATTCAAAAGTTTTCTGGAAGTTTAATCTCCCTTTTTATTTTACCTCCATCGCAACATTTATATTAAATATGGGAATTATAGTAATGCCATTAATTTATGGTTTTACAATCTTTCTAGATTCATGGTACATGAATATTTTACTTATAAAATTTATTGCTGAATATATTTTAATTATCATGGGTGGGAAGGCCTTTCACAGACAGTTCTCATTGATTAATTTTTTGCAGTGGTATATTATTCAACCCCTTTATGTGGCAGTAGTATCTGTTGGATCTATATTAAATGTTAATCGTTCATGGCAGGGGCGAAAATCATGATTTATTTTTTATTTATACTCATTAGCCTGATTTATGCGGGATTCATCCTCTGGCTGACTGATGGTATTAGGAACCTTAGTTCTCCAACAGAAAATGAATATATATATCCTGAGACTACTGTAATTGTTTCAGCCCGAAATGAAGAAAATAATATTTCTAATTTAGTCAATGCGTTGGTTAACCAATCTTATCCAAAGGAACTATTACAGTTAATTATTATTAATGATCGATCAACTGATCAAACAGCGGAAATTTTAACAAATTATGAAAGAGAAATTGATAATCTAACAATAGTTACAATCCAAGAAACTCCAGCGGGATGGGCGCCAAAAAAGTGGGCTCTCAATACTGCTATTAATACTGTTACTACTGAAATTATTTTACAAACGGATGCAGATTGCATTCCCCACAATGATTGGGTTAAGTGCATGGTGCAACCATTTTCTAGCTCGGAAGTGGGATTCGTTTCTGGGCCAGCCCCACTCACAAATAAATCTACGTTAATAGACTCTCTGTATGAATTAGATAGTTTAGCACAGGATGCATTCTCTGCTGGTGGATTTAGTCAAGGAATGGTCTTTTCTTGTACCGGAAGAAACATTGGATTCTCTAAACAGGCATTTGATGATGTAAGCGGATATGAAAATGTATCTCATTTTATTTCTGGAGACGATGACCTACTACTCCATAAAATTACCGGACATCCATCCTACAAGGCTCAATTTGTATTATCTAAAGAGTCCGTTGTAGAGTCACCACCACCATCTTCTTTAGAGCAATTTATACACCAACGTTTACGATTTGCATCAAAGGGATTCTCATATTACAATATTAAAACATCAGCATCACTAAGGGTGGTACTCCCCTTTTTATATGTTACAAATTTAGTTGCATTGTTATCCTTATTTAATTTTACTGAAACTAGCCATTTTTATTGGATGTGGCCATGGATCATAAAAACGATGGTGGATGGTATTATTACTTATGTATTCTATCATTCTATTGGCCGTAAATGGTCACTGGGCACTATGACGCTCCTCAGTCTAATACATCCATTATATATAGTAACTTTTGGAATATTGGGCCCATTCTCAACTTTTGAATGGAAATTAGATGACTAGAATTATAATTTTGGTTTTATTCACTGCATTGAGCTATACACGAACTCACCATTATAAAGTTGAATTCATGGGTGTTAATGTGGCTGCTGTTACAATGGCACACCGCGATACTATATTTGAAAACCGGGCCGCAACTATTGTAGAATTCACCGCAACTACCGAATCGGTATCAAACTATTTTTTTCCAGTTGATAATTATTATGAAATAATACATTCAATCGACTCGCAGCAAATCCTCTCATTTAGCAAAAAAACCATCCAGCCCGGATTAAAAAATGAATTATTTACAATATTTGAGAATGATGAAACATATTATCAAAACACAAAGGCGAAAATACCAAATGGGAGCATTACCATTTTTACATTGTTTCACCTACTTGCCTATAATTTAGTAAATGCAGACAATATTATTATTGAACGAGAGGGACTACAATATGGCGCAAACCTCATTGAGATGCAAAAAAATGATGGTCTTGAAAAATATAATCTTGAATTGGTGGAGCAGTCATCGAAAAATGAAATTAAAATTTTAGAACATACCGATATTTTTACGTGGGCTGTTTTCAAAGAAAATGCAAATCGACTGATTTGGGTAAATACAAAGAATCAGCGAATTGAAAAATGTAAATTTAGTGTAGGATTCTTTAGCTTAACCGCTGAATATTTGTTTACCGATGAGTAATTTTTTTCAAACCATTAAAAAGCATCCAAAAACAATTTCAACAATATTTGTAATTGGTCTCATTATTTATCTAATGTTGAAATTAGAATTGGATGTTCGCGCCATTGCCATAATTACATTAGTGGTAGGCTATATTACCAATGTTTTTGCCGGAATATCTATTCTTACTGCATCAATTCCTATTATTGGTCCTATAATTGTAAATTTATTTGCCATACCCTTTTTCTGGATGCTTAATCTCACCGGGTATTTTACATCGGTTGTTGCCATCAAAAAAGGATATGGAAAAACCGTCATGTCCCACAGAATTGTTACCCTTACGTTACTTTCCGGAATAATCATTGGGTACATTCTTGGCCATTTAATACCCGTATAATAATTTCTATATAAGAAAAAACCCCGCTATACGGGGTTTCCTCTAACAATTAATTCTGACTTTGTATTAACGCTATTATTTTTTATACCAAAGTACAACTAATAATAGGGCAACTAAGCCAGCAAGTCCTGAATCACCGACTTGGCTCATCAGTTTGCCAATTCCGGCAATTACTCCAAAGGGGTCATCAAATAGAATCCCAACAACTACCCCAAACACAACCAGTGTTTGTAGTAATCCTGTAAATTCATTGATCCAATCGGTAATGTTTGCAATTGCTTTTTTCATCTTCTTCTCCTAGGTTAATGATGAATATGAGATGTAGCGAATCAGTGATCCGCCACATCTCAATCGATTATCAGAGGATTACTACTTAGAAAATGAAGCAAACACCATTAGTCCAAGTAATCCAGCTAGTCCGCCACCTAAAAATGCATTCACCAAGTCAACGATTCCACCCACTGGGTCAAATGTCGTTGTAAATAAGATGTTTGCAAAGATAGCAGCAACCACAAGGCCTTTGATTAATGTTACAAAAAGCACCTGCAACTTCATTGATAGTACCAGCTATATTCTTCATGTTGTGTTTCTCCTTTTTGTTTTCGATCAGTTGTCCTGCCAACAAATGGCAGAACGTTTTAAGCCCAAGATTGTATTCAAAAATTTAGCACGAACGCCAAAAAACAAAAAATTCAGAAAACAAAACTAAATTATACTTTAAATATTTATATGCTTTGCCATCTGGGACTTAAATTATTACAGATTTAGAATTAAAGTCAAGTTTTAATTAAAGTATTACTTTAACACTGTATACAAGCGTAGATGGCAGGCAGGCACCATATATGGTATAATTAACTCAAAAAAAATCTAATTTCGTCGAGAATTTAATTTTGCCAATAATCTTAAAATTTCCAAATATAGCCAAATCAACGTAACCATAAGCCCAAAAGCACCATACCATTCCATATATTTAGGAGCACCCATCTCAGTGCCTTGTTCGATAAAATCGAAATCCAGCACTAAATTCAGCGATGCAATAATGATTACGCCCACGCTAAATAATATTCCAAATGTAGATGAAGAATGAATTAAAGGAATACTTCCACCCCAAAAACTCATGACCCAACTCATCAAATAAATAATGGCAATGCCACCGGTTGCAGCAGCAACTCCTAATTTGAAATTTTCTGTGGGTTTAATCAACCCTGATTTATATGCGAGAAGTAATGAAGCCAATATACCAAATGTTAGAAATATGGCCTGACTTACAATCCCGGGGTATAATTGCTCGAACATCATGGAGACTCCCCCTAACATTAAGCCTTCTAATGCTGCATAAATTGGCACGGTGATTGCGGACAAGTGACGTTTAAAAATAGTAATCATGGCCACAATAAAACCACCAATTCCACCTATCATCATTAAGCCTGGCGAAGGTGAATTCCAGGTGTAAGTAGCTGTTAGCATTAAAATCAATAATGAAATTCCCGTTTTATTGACGGTTCCATCTAAGGTCATTTGATTCTCTGATGATGCTGAAAATGATTTAAATGTATTTTTATTGAGAGATGGATTTCCACTTCTAAAAGATGTATGTCCGTTCATCAATTCTCCTCTGAAATCGTAGTAATTAATTGATTGATATAGTTTTTAAAATGATCTTTAAATTTCTCTGCATTAGACAGAACATCATCATGGGAAAGAACTTCGTTTTCTATGCCTGCCGCCATATTGGTAAAACATGTAAATCCCCACATATTCAATTTTTGTAGCCCCGCCTCAACAATCTCAGGGAGTGTTGACATTCCCACTGCATCACCACCATGTTCTCTAATCATATTTATTTCTGCGGGAGTTTCATAAGTTGGACCTAATGTCCATGTATAGACGCCTTCTCTCAGCTCTAAACCCACTTGAGATGCCACTGACTTAGCAATTTGGCGATTAGATTCTTTGTAGATTGATTTATCTTTATCAATTTTTGGATTTCCATCTCTAAATGTAAAATCTAAATGCCCATTTATTAGCATTATATCACCCAAATTCCATTGGGAATTAACACATCCTGCAGAATTTGTAATAATTAAATTGGGAATTTGAAGTGCCGAAAATAATTTTATGGGGATTGTAACTTCAGAGAGTGATAAACCCTCATAAAAATGGAAGCGACCCCGAGCACATAAAATAGGGATACCATCTAAATAACCAAAAATAAACTCACCTTTATGGCCGGATACAGTAGTTTCTGGATAATTTGGAATATCTGAAAATGGTATTGATTGAGCCCTCATCAAATCATTTGTTAATGAACTCAATCCAGAGCCTAGTACAATGGCAAAATGAGGTGTCTCAGGCAGTCTCCCGAGCATAAACTCACGCATTTTATTCATGGAGTTCTTGTTTCACTGCTAACTGCCCACATCCTGCATCAATATCTTGCCCCTTGCTCCATCTCACCATCACACGATACCCCTTTTGTCGTGTAGATAAGATAGCTAAAAATGATTCTATTGCATCATTATCAGGGCGGCGATACTTACCATCCGTCTCATTATATGGAATTATATTCAATTTACAATCTACACCACGCAATAGACTCGAAAGCTCATGGGCATTATCGAGGGAATCATTTACTCCGGCTAAAAGAACATACTCAAACATCACTTTGCGATTTCGATGTGCATGAGACCGCCCAATAGCTACCAATTCTGAAATTGGCCACTTATTATTCACGGGCATAATTTCACTTCGGGTTTCATCATTTGAGGCATTTAAAGAAATTGCCAATTTATATTTTCTATCCTCCTCATAGAACTTTTTGATTTTAGGCAAAATACCTGCTGTAGAAATTGTAATGCGATGTGCACCCAACCCAAATCCTTTTGGATTATGAAAAATATCTGCCGACTTTAACACTCGCTCATAGTTCAAGAATGGCTCTCCCATCCCCATAAAAACAATATTGGTAATGGATGTTTCAACCTTTTCCCGAATATAATTGAGCTGATCTACAATTTCTCCCGTATTGAGGTTTCGTATTATTCCCATGGTTGCTGTGGCACAAAAATCACAATCTACACTACACCCAATTTGAGAAGAAATACACACAGTGTGGCGATTATCCTCCACCATACTCACTGTCTCGATAAAATGATTATCTGCCGTACGGAACAAATATTTATTGGTAGCCTCATTTTCAGATGATGAAACTTTTTCAATTTCTAATGTTTGAAGTACACAATCAGCTTGGAGGTCATTGATAAGTGATTGTGAGAGGTTAGTCATCAATTTAGGATTTGATTCCCCATGAAAATACATCCACTCAAAAAGTTGTTGTGCTCGAAATTTTGGATGTCCTTTTTTACTACACCAATCTTGGAGCTCTAAAAGGTCTTTTCCTTTAATAATAAATTTGTCTGAATTTTGTAACATATTTGGAGCAATCTTCTGATAAAATTGTACTAAATTTACGGCGTTTTAATTGGCGGACTTAAAGTATTTATACGCCATCTCATGTTCAAATAGGACTAAAAAATGAATAATATTGAATTAGTAGAAAATTTACAGCTTAAAAAAGATGCTCTTTTTAATGAAATTGGCAAAGTTATTATTGGCCAACATGACATCATTGATCATCTTTTTATTTCCCTTTTGTGTCGGGGACATGTCCTTTTAGAGGGTGTGCCTGGGTTGGCAAAAACATTGTTGATTAAGACTTTATCTGATGCACTTGAGTTGAAATTCAACCGGATTCAATTTACGCCTGATTTGATGCCATCAGATATTACGGGAACTGAGATTATTGAGGAAGATCAATCCACAGGGAAACGGCTCTTTCGCTTCTTTGAAGGCCCAATATTTGCAAACATTGTACTTGCCGATGAAATCAACCGAACTCCACCCAAAACACAGGCGGCTTTATTAGAGGCCATGCAGGAGCATAAAGTAACCACCGGTGGAAAAACCTACACTTTGGATGAACCATTTTTTGTATTGGCCACCCAAAACCCGATTGAGCAGGAAGGAACCTATCCACTTCCTGAAGCACAATTAGACCGTTTTATGTTCAATTTGCACATAAAATACCCTACTGCTGCTGAAGAAGCTGAGATTGTTAAATCTACCACAGGCGGAATTGTTAACAAACTAAACACAGCAATTTCTCACGAAGAATTAGCTTCATTTCAAAATTTGATTAGAGAAGTACCCGTTGCCGATAATGTGATTGAATTTGCCGTAAAAACGGTTGGAAATACACGACCTGGCGATGATGCACCTTCCCTAACCAATGAATTATTAGATTGGGGTGCCGGTCCTCGGGCCAGTGCATATTTAATTTTGGGCGCAAAGGCAAAAGCTCTTTTGGATGGGCGTACCACTCCAGATATTGATGATGTGAAATCGATGATAAAACCCGTACTTCGGCACCGAATTATTCCCAATTTTAATGCTGAAGCTGATGGTATTTCTCGAGATATGATTTTAGAACAACTAATGGAAATTTCTTAATAATTTTCAGTGTCTCGTAACCAATATTTATCACCTACACTTTTATCAAAACTTGACAATCTTTCCCTAAAGGCAAGAATGGTTGTAGAGGGGTTCATTGTTGGGCTCCATAAAAGTCCATATCATGGCTTCTCAGTAGAGTTTTCTGAGCATCGCTCGTATGGTGCTGGTGATGAAATTCGTCATATTGACTGGAAGCTCTACGGAAAAACAGATCGATTTTTCATAAAACAATTCGAAGAAGAAACTAATCTTTTAACTCACCTTTTAGTTGATCAAAGCCAATCAATGGATTATTCATCTCATGGCATGTCTAAATTGGAATATGCCAAAGTAATGTCGGCATCCCTGGCATATTTAATGTTAAAACAACAGGATGCAGTTGGGCTCACTCTATTTGATTCTGAGATTCGAGACTATCTACCTCCCCGATCAAAGTCCAACCATTTGAATGCTCTATTTTCTCGATTAAATAAAATTCAACCCGGACCAGAAACTGCCATAGCACCTATGCTTCATAAAAGTGCGGAAGGCATAAAAAAACGGGGACTTATCGTTTTAATTTCTGATTTATTTGATGACCCTGAAAATGTCATTTCGGGACTAAAACACTTTCGATATAAAGGCCATGAAGTACTGGTCATTCATGTCTTAGATCCACAAGAATTAGATTTAAAATTTAATGAGCGAACTCGATTCAAAGATATGGAAACTGGAGAAGAAATAATTACGGAGCCTTGGCATATTCAGAAAGATTATCAAAAAAGTATGGATGGATTTTGTAATTATTATAAATCCATATGTCGAAAAAATAAAATAGATTATGTTTTAGCAAAAACAGATATGCCATTAGATATGGTCTTAACTGAATATCTCATAAAAAGAAAACGAATTGGATAATAAAAAAGGGCTCATTGAGCCCTTTTTTATTACTACTTCAATTATATACTTCTAATTTAAATCTATATTCTGTGAGCGGGCAATTTCTCTAATTGAGGGTACAAAAATCTCATCGATTTGCTTCATTAGCTTACGCATTTCTATTGCCGCTCTACCGCTACTACCATCACCTTCAATCTCTAAATCACTGGCCTGAAGAAAATAATCTCGTGCATTATATGCATATTTACGAGAATTACTAAATCTATCAAATACAGGCTTAACATCATCAAGTGTTGGCACATTTGGTAAGGCTAAATACAATTCTCTTGCAGGGTCAAATGCCTCAAGTGCAAGACGCTGAAAAAGCACTCCAATATTGAAATATAAATCTGGATCATTTGGATATTTATTTAAGAGAACATCTGAATATTCAATGGCT
>TARA_B110000467_G_scaffold70630_1_pt1 | contig 10648 bp, 12 predicted proteins | sample TARA_B110000467 | Tara Oceans TARA_B110000467 (sample SAMEA4398341) | marine metagenome | biome: Polar Biome; feature: [MES] marine water layer (ENVO:01000295) within the mesopelagic zone...; material: water (ENVO:00002006), including particulate matter (ENVO:01000060) such as...... | reverse complement strand
GAATTGTAACTTCAAATCTTTAATCATATCTTGTGCATTTGTAGTGGCATTTTCCATAGCGACCATTCGAGCTGCTTGTTCAGCTGCAAATGATTCAAGTAGATATTGCCATACTTTCGTATTTAAATATCGTGGAACTAATGCTTTCACCACATCATCTTTAGATGGTTCAAAGATTCGGTCTGATGCAACTGGAGCTGCATCTTCACTGGGTTCATAGGCAAGGGGTAAGAAAGTTTCATTTTGAACTTCCTGCTTACCCACATTAATAAACTTGTTGTAAATAACCTGCACTTGATCAACTTCACCATCTACAAAACGGGTAATAATATTTTTACCCATGTCAATGGCATGTTGATAGTTTAAACCATTCCAAAAACCAAGATAATCAGTAACAATGTTGTAATTTCTATTCTTAAAGAAACTGATTCCCTTTTTACCAATACAAATGAGATCTGCATTATCCTTACCGAATTCATCAATGGCTTTTTGTGCTACTTTCGTAACATTAGTGTTGAATGCCGCAGCCATTCCACGATCAGCGGTAACCACCACAAATAATTTGCGTTTTACGGTTTCACGTGCTTGTAATTCAGGAAGCATATTGCGATCCACCTCAAGAATCAGAGAATCCAACATTTTAGAGAGTCGGTGCGTATATGGGCGCGCTTGCTCCATATTTTCTTGTGCCCGACGCATCTTTGCAGCCGCCACCATTTTCATGGCTTTGGTAACCTGCTGAATACTGGTTACAGATTTGATTCTATTGCGAATGTCCTTAAGATTTGCCATGAATTATGCCGCAAATCCTTTTTTGAAGTCTGCAACAGCAGTTTCAAGTTTTTCAGCAACATCATCCGCAATTTTACCAGAATCTTTAATAGATGCGAGTAAATCACTATGGCTTGTCATTAAATGCTCAAGTACTGCACCCTCAAATTCTCTAACTTTGTTTGCAGCAATATCATCTAATAAACCTTTACCGGCAGAGAAGATGATGGCCACCTGATTTTCAACTGGCATTGGCACATATTGATTTTGTTTCAAGATTTCAACCATTCGTTCACCACGGGTAAGTTGAGCTTGCGTATTTTTATCAAGGTCAGAACCAAATTTAGCAAATGCTTCAAGTTCACGGTATTGAGCAAGATCCAAACGAAGTGTTCCCGCAACTTTCTTCATACCTTTGATTTGAGCAGCACCACCTACCCGAGAAACAGAAAGCCCCACATCAATTGCTGGACGAATACCAGAATTGAAAAGGTTAGTTTCAAGATAGATTTGGCCATCCGTAATTGAAATCACGTTTGTAGGGATGTATGCTGATACGTCACCTTCTTGTGTTTCAATAATCGGTAATGCAGTCAGTGAACCACCACCTTCAGCATCCGATAATTTAGAGGCACGCTCTAACAAACGACTGTGTAAGTAGAATACATCACCTGGGAATGCTTCACGACCTGGCGGACGACGAAGCACAAGTGACATCTGACGGTATGCAGTAGCTTGTTTTGATAAATCATCATAAACAATAAGTGCATGTTGACCATTATCACGGAAGAATTCACCCATTGCACAACCCGCATAAGGTGCAATAAACTGAAGCGGCGCAGCGTCAGACGCATTTGCAGCCACAACAGTAGTGTATTCCATGGCACCATTTTCTTCTAATTCAGAAACTATAGTGGCAACTGTAGAAGCCTTTTGACCGATGGCAACATAAATACAATATACCGGAGCATCTGTATTTTGGGTTACCTTTTGGTTGATAATTGCATCAATGGCAACGGCAGTTTTGCCCGTTTGACGATCACCAATAATTAGTTCTCGTTGTCCACGTCCAACTGGAATCATACTATCAACTGCTTTAATTCCGGTTTGTAGTGGCTGAGTAACGGGTTGACGTTGCATCACACCCAGAGCCTTACGCTCAACAGGCAATGTAGCAGTTGCATTAATTGGACCTTTACCATCAATAGGTTGCCCCAACGGATTTACAACTCTGCCAAGTAGCTCTTTACCCACAGGTACTTCAACTACTTTACCGGTTCTTTTAGCAAGGTCACCTTCTTTAACCAGGCGTGTATCACCAAAAAGTACGATACCCACATTATCTTCTTCGAGATTGAGAGCCATACCATACACACCATTTGGCAATTCAACCAATTCAGAAGACATAACATTTTTTAGTCCACTAATACGGGCAACACCATCACCCACACTTGTTACTTCTCCAACTTCAGAAACGTCAATATCAACTTTAAATGCAGCGAGCTGCTGTTTCAGTAATGACGTAATTTCGTCTGTTTTAATATCCATTTTTACTCCAAAAATTACTTAAGCTTGTGTCAACGTGTTCTTCAGCATATCCAATCGTCGGGAGATTGTATTATCAATTACAATATTTCCCACTCTCAAGCGTACACCTCCAATAAGACTTTTGTCTGTTTCGGTGCGTACATCTACTTTTTTGTTTAACTGAGATTCAATACTCGACTGAATATGATCCACTTCTTCTGCGGATAATTCCTTTGCAGAAGTTATAGTCATGTTTACCAAATTAGAATCTGTCTCAACCAAATACTCAAAATGTTTTGCAATGTCAGACAAAATAAGGATGTTATTATGCTCCAATATATCAGAAATCAATTCCACTTCTAATGATGAAATATTATCCTTTAAAACATTTTTAAGTATGGTGATTTTATCTTCAGTAGAAACTTGATGCGTTTGCAGAAGTTGACTAAATTCAGGCACAGCTTTCATTACATCAACAATATAGTTAATGCGATTGCTTACCTCTTTTACGTCTTTCTGCTGAACGGCCACATTGTATAAAGCTCTGGCGTATTTTTTTGTCATACCCTTATTGTTCATTAGGCTTGACCAAGACCTTCCAAAGCTTCATTTACAAGTTTACGGTTGTCATCTGAATCCAGATTTTTTTCAATCACTTTAGCTGCGGCAGAAAGTGAAATTTCTACAGCAACGGTTTTGATTTCGCTGATTACTTTTACGCGTTCAGCATCAATCTGAGCTTTTGCTTTTTCAATAATTTCATCCGCTTTTTCACTGGCAATAGCTTCAAGGTCTAATTTCACCTTTTCACCTGCAGTTTTTGCATCCGAGATTATTTGTTGTGCGTCTGCTTGTGCTTTCCGGATAGCATCTTCATAGTCACTAGAAACCCGTTCTGCTTCTTCACGTGCTTTTTCAGCCGCGTTTAATGCGTCTTTAATCTCATTTTCACGAGCGTCAAGTGCATCAAGAATAGGTCCCCAAGCAACTTTCTTAAGTACAACTAAAAGTAGTACAAAAGTAATAACTGTCCATGCAAGTAAGCCACCATGTACTTCTAACATAATTGACTACTTAACTAATTTTACCAGCTAAGATGAAGCATGTCAATGCAGCAAAAAGTGACACACCTTCAATCAAAGCTGACATGATTAAAGCAGTTGTTCTAATATCACCTGCAGCTTCAGGCTGACGACCAGTGGCTTCAGCAGCAGCAGCAGTAATTTTACCAATCCCTAATCCAGCACCGATAGTAACTAAACCAGCACCTAAGCCAGCACCGATTGCAATTAATCCCATGTCCATTTTATAACTCCTATTGTTATTTAGTGTTGTTTGTGTTCTACAACTGCCATTCCAATAAAGATGGATGACAGTAATGAAAAAATATACGCTTGTAAAAAAGCTACAAATAATTCTAATAAATTGATAATGACTGCCATTGGTACTGCGGCAACGGAAATGCTAATACTTCCCATATTGATTATCATACCTAAAATAGCCAGTATTATTGCATGTCCAGCAGTCATGTTTGCCAATAATCTTACTGACAACGCAAATGGTTTGGTCAATAAGCCAATTAATTCTACTGGAATCATAATGGGTAGTAACCATAATGGAACTCCAGGTGTGGCAAAAATATGCCTCCAGAAATCTTTATTTCCAAAGAATAGATATGTAAAAAAGGTGATGAGTGCAAGCCCCACCGTTACACTGAAAGATGCAGTTGCGGTTGCAGACCCTGGAATTAATCCCATTACATTTAAAGTAACAATAAAAAAGAAGAATGTAAGAATGAGTGGGAGGAATCGACGTCCTTGTTTTTCACCCATATTTGGGTAAACCACTTCATCACGAATAAAAACCACAAATACTTCTAAAAGATTTCCAAAACCAGTTTGAACTTTGCGATCTTTTTTATAACCTAAAATGAAGAATAATAAAATAATGGCTGAAGCAAGAAGCATCATTATTGATTGTCTGGTAAATAATAACTCATCACCAAACCACTCTTCAGTGATTGGGAAAACATCTTTCCACATAAGGGTTAAGGGGATTTCAAATGGATGTAAAGGATTCCACGGTCTAAAAATTTCAAATAAGTTATCATCATGTATATGATGCATTATTACTTCACCCGTTACACCAGCGTCAAGATGTTTCTCACCATGTGATTCCCCATGGGAGGTATCATGTGTGTCGTGATGTTCTTCTTTGTGGGTATCTTGATTATGGCCAGTAGCGCCATTTTCAGCAAAAGAAATAGTTAATAAGAAACTAAGAAATAAAAGAACATTCTTATTCATTTTCATCCGTTAGCGTTTACCTTTCGTTGTGGAATCTCTTTTAACCAACCTGAAATTTCTGTCCATTGATGGATGGTATAAAAAATCATCGTTGATATGAAAAAAGGAATTGTACTTACAAATTCATTCGAAATCATGTAAATCATAAATCCAAGTACAAATGCCATTCTTATCAACATTCCACCAAAAACCAATTTATAAAAATCTGTATTACTTTTTGAAAAAGATGAACTCGCTAAGTAATACCCAATAATTGCATTTACAATACTAATTAAAAATGCACATGCAATTTCAAACCAATACATCTTTCCCCATGATAGAAATGGAAAAAATCCTATCATAATAATTATGATGGTTTGAATAATCAATAGTTTTAAAAAGCGTTTCATCTATTGAATAGATTTAATCAAATTATACATGGCTGCAAATAATCCTAAAAAAATACCGCATAACTGTCCCCAAGGTTCAGGAAAGTCTAAAATAGTTTCAGATTTACTACCTAACCACCAAAAAACCATCATGGTAGCCGCCATTTGAATCCCAACACCGGAATATTGCATCCAATTAGTGGGCTTTTTAGCCATTAGTCAGTTTTTGAAGGTGGAGCAGTTTTAGCATTTTGCATATTGCAAACGCCTTCAAATGTTGCACCTTCTTCAATTGTCAAAATAGCAGACTTGAGATTCCCAGTTAAGAGAGAAGTATCACCTAAAGTAACTTTAGATTTTACCACAAGATCGCCTTCAACTTCACCACTAATTGCAGCATCTTTTGCTTTGATGTTTCCTTTTACTACTGAACCTTTAGCCGTTCTTACCGTACCATTCGATTCTATATTTCCAAATACTTTACCGTATATGAGCAAGCTTCCAGCAACTTTTACATCACCTTTTATCTCCAATTCTGGTCCCAAAATTGAACTCATCTTGTTGTCTGGTTTATCTGATTGAAACATCTTTTTTCTTATATTCTTCGATTAAATCCCGGGGATCTAAAACCCGGTTGTTTTTCCAAATTTCAAAATGTAAATGAGGGCCTTCACTTTTACCCGTGTCACCCACTTTTGCAATCACTTGTCCTGTTACTACAATATCACGTTCACGGACCAAATTAGTATCATTGTGTCCATAGACCGTATAGAATCCAAAATCATGAGAAATGATTATAGTATTACCCGTTTCATCACCCTTGCCTGAAAATACCACCATCCCATTTGCTGGTGATTTAATGGCTGCCCCAAATGCAGCCGCAACATCAATCCCATTATGGCTCTCAGAATTTGTTGACAAGCTAAGACCCTGAGTCACATACCCATCAACAGGCGGGAATACAGGCAGTGTGCTATCTTGATTTGCAAATAATGTAGATAACATTTTTTCATATTGGCCCGTACTATCAGAAATAGAATAAACATCTTTAATAAGTTGCTCCGCTTGAAGTTTAAAAGAGCGAAGCTCGCTTAACTCATGCGTTAATTCATCTTTTCCAATAAGTCTTAAAAAACCAATGGTTGATAAAATAATGATTATAATTCCAAAAAACGCCAGCGCTTTAAAAAAAACTGAAGAAACCCGAAAGGATTTTCCATATTCATCTTTATCAGATGCGATAAATATTGTGTAAAACTTGGATTTCATTGCGCTGTACAGACTCTAAATTTAAGAATGATTTAATCCGTCAGCAAATCTTTTTTAGTGATTGAAGTGTAGATGCAGGGATGTACTTTAGGATTCGGAAATAATGTGGATAATTCTTTCTAAATCATCCTCGGAGTAGAACTCAATATTGATTCGGCCTTTACCCTTAGTATTTTTTTGAATAATTACTTTTGTGCCTAAATGAGACATTAAATTACTCTCTGCTTGCACTAATTGAGGGTTGGATTTTTTAGGTTTTATTTTTGTACTTAGGGTTGGTTTCTCTGAATATTTTTTCACAAGGGTTTCAGTTTGTCGGACTGATAATCCCTCATTTACTATTTTTTGAAATAGTGTATTCATTTTTGTGGATTCCCGTAATGCTAATAATGCACGGGCATGGCCTTTTGAAATTCCACCCTCATCCCGAGAGAGCTTTAAACTATTTCGAATGGCGGGGGGGAGTTTCATTAGTCGTAATGTATTGGCAATTTCAGGTCGGCTCTTGCCCACTTTTTTAGAAATTTCTTCTTGAGAAAGGCCATGCTTCCCACTGAGAATTGCATAACCTTCTGCTTCTTCTACAGGGTTTAATCCTTCTCGTTGGACATTTTCAATAATGGCAAATTCCATCATTTCAACATCCGTATCAACACTGAGAATATACGCAGGCATGGATTCTAATTTTAATGCTGTGGCTGCACGGTATCGACGTTCACCAGCAATAATTTCATACTTACCCTTATTGATGGGGCGAACTGTAATGGGCTGAAGAATTCCATTTTCTCTGATAGAGTTAATCAGATCTTCCATGGCACTTGAATCAAATTCTTTTCGCGGTTGATTTTTATTGGCAACAATATTTTTTAATGGAATTGCACCATCTATATATCTATCATTTTCTTCTGTACTATATGAAGAAATGAGTGCTTCTATACCTTTACCTAATCGTTTACTCATTGGCCGCCAATATTTCTGATACGAGGTTCATGTAATTTTGCGCACCGGTAGAAGATGCATCATATAATAAAATAGGTTTTCCATGACTGGGAGCTTCACCCAATCTCACATTCCGTTTAATGAATGACTTGTACACTTTATCATTAAAATACTCTTTCAACTCATTCACAACTTGACGAGATAAATTTAATCGATTATCATACATGGTAACTAAAATGCCCTCAATATTCAAGTCAGTATTTAAATGTTTTTGAACTAAGCGAATACTGTTTAAAAGTTGAGATAATCCTTCCAGCGCATAATATTCACATTGGATTGGGATAATTATAGAGTCTGCAGCGGTAAGTACATTTACCGTAAGAAGCCCTAAAGATGGAGGGCTATCGATTATAATAAATTTATATTTCCCATCGATTTCTTCTAATACTTCTTTCAACATTTTTTCTCGTGAGAACATGCTCACTAATTCAACTTCAGCCCCAACAAGCTGGGCGCTTGATGGAATTACATCTAGGAATTCCAATTCAGTTTTTTGGATACAGTCCTTCACTTTGGCATTTCCAATAATCAAATCGTAGATAGATTTTTTATAGCTTCCCACCTCAACACCGATTCCAGAAGTGGCATTGGCTTGAGGGTCCATGTCAATAAGAAGGGTTGGCGTTTCAGTTACGGCAAGATATGCGGCAACATTTACAGCAGTTGTGGTTTTACCCACACCTCCCTTTTGATTAGAGATTGCAATAGTTTTTGTTTTAAATAATTTCATATTGGTTAAAAATCAAGGTCTGAAATTTAGGCTGAGTGGAAGTCTTATGCAATACAGCGTTACATTCATTTTTGCCTTTTGATATAGGAAATTTAATACCGTAAATTAGCGTGCATTTTTTCGTATCATTTTTTATACTTATAATAGAAATTTAATCTAAGGAAACATAATGTTTAGGGATTTAAAAGTTCGTGGATTCCTCATCTTTCTCGTTGTTTTAGCAGCGGCATATAAGATTTATCCAACGTATCAATACTATACAATGTCTGACGAGAGTAAGGCACAAATGGCGCATGGTGACATGAAGCAGCTTCGCAGTGATTCCATTAATTTAGGGCTAGACCTTCAAGGGGGAATGTATGTTCTCTTGGAGGCTGAAATTCCCACTTTGGTTCGCAAGTTGGCATCCAAAAAACCAGATGACTTAATGAAAACCATTACGGATGCTGAACAAAGATCAACAAATTTGCAAACGGATTTCTTCGATGAGTTTGAAACGCTTGCCAATAATCGTGAGTTAAGATTAATACGTTATTATACTAATTTATCAACATCGCGTGACAATGGTAGTGTAATTAATGCATTAAAATTACAACGTGATGACGCCGTAAGTAGTGCTTTAGAAATTATCAGAAATCGTGTGGATGAGTTTGGGGTAGCCGAGCCCAATATCCAAAAGTATGGTAAGAACAGAATCATTGTTGAATTGGCTGGAATCGACGATGCGGACCGTGCTCGTAAATTGATTCAACGAACGGCTTCATTAGAATTCACATTGGTGATGAATGATAAGCTTCAATCCACATTAGAAAAAATTGATGCCACATTGTTAGCGGCAGATGATTTCGAAACTCCTGTTGAAGTTGACGATGTTGAAGGTAAAGATGAGCTCACAGACGCAGTTGATGATATTTTTTCAGAAGTTGATAATTCAACTGATGTTTCAGATGTAATTTCAACGCCAGCAGATATTTTAAAAGAGTCACCATTTTCAGGTTACTTACGTGGCTTGCCAGGTGGAGTGGGTGTGCTTTCTGGTGAATATAATAAAGTTAAGTCACTATTAGAACGTGAAGATGTTCAATCTGTAATTCCACGAGATGGACGATTTTTATGGGCCAGTCGATTCGAGAAAGCTCCTATTGATGAATCAAATTTTATAGAATACCGACTCTTATATTTTGTGAGAAATAATCCTGAAATTTCAGGTGGAATGGTAAAAAATCCCCAAGCAACCATCGCCTCAGCGGGAACAGATGTAAGTGGCCAATGGGTGGTAAATTTAGAAATGACACCAGAAGGCGCACGCAAATGGAGTCGCTTTACCGGTGCCAATATTGATAAACAAGTGGCTATAGTATTGGATGAGAAAATTTTCATGGCGCCATTTATTAGAGGTAAAATTCCAGGTGGACGTACTCAAATTAGTGGATTTGCTGATGCTAACGAAGCCAAAGATATTTCAAATGTACTTCGAGCAGGTGAATTGCCTGCCCCAGTGTACATCATTGAAGAACGTACTGTTGGGCCATCTTTAGGATCGGATTCAATAACATCGGGACGTGAAGCCATGTTGGTTGGATTTATTATCGTTTTAATATTTATGGTTCTTTATTATCAAGGTTCAGGATTAATTGCCAATATTGCACTTATTCTCAATCTTGTAATTGTAATTGCTATTCTGGCTGGAATGAATGCCACCTTAACCCTCCCAGGAATTGCCGGTTTGATTCTCACAATTGGGATGGCAGTGGATGCAAATGTTATTGTTTTTGAACGGATTCGTGAAGAATTAGATGTGGGTAAAACAGTAAAGGCAGCCATCGATGCTGGTTATCAACGGGCATTCATTACTATTTTAGATGCGAACATCACCACGTTAATTGCAGCATTTGTATTGGCATGGATTGGTTCTGGCCCTATTAAAGGATTTGCCATCACATTGAGTGCAGGTATAATTTGTTCTATGTTCACCGCAGTTTTCGTAACACGTACCGTGTTCATGATGATGACTGCCAATAAACCCCTTGAAAAATTGAGTATATAAATGAGAATATTTAATAAAACAAATATAGATTTTGTTGGAAAGAGTGCAATTGCAAAATTTTTGTCAATGGCATTAATCATCGCTGGCTTGGCATCATTGGTAATGAAAGGTGGACCTGAATTGTCCATTGATTTTACTGGTGGTACTATTGCCCAATTGCAATTTAACAATGCTGTAGATGTTAGCGAGTTACGATCTACATTAGCTGAAAATGGATTTGAAAGTTCTGAGATTATTACATTCGGTAGCCCAAATGAAGTATTGATTAAAACTCAGTTTTCGGGTGCTAATTCGGAATTAGAATCTAATCTGCGAACGGCCATAAAATCTGAATTTCAGGTTCGTCGAGTGGAATCAGTGGGCCCAAAGATTGGGAAAGAATTACAATCTGATGCGTTAAGTGCAATCTTGCTTTCGTTGTTATTGATTTTGGTTTACATCTCATTTCGATTTGATCGTTTCTATGCATATGGCTCAGTAGTTGCATTGATTCACGATGTACTCATTACCATGGGTGTTTTTTCACTGTTGAGTATAGAAATCGACCTCACCATTGTGGCTGCATTTTTGACCATTGTAGGGTATTCATTGAATGATACTATTGTGGTATTTGACCGAATCCGTGAGAATG
>TARA_B110000467_G_scaffold60156_1_pt1 | contig 10695 bp, 12 predicted proteins | sample TARA_B110000467 | Tara Oceans TARA_B110000467 (sample SAMEA4398341) | marine metagenome | biome: Polar Biome; feature: [MES] marine water layer (ENVO:01000295) within the mesopelagic zone...; material: water (ENVO:00002006), including particulate matter (ENVO:01000060) such as...... | reverse complement strand
ATCGAATGATAATGAATTAACTTATGAACAACGTGAACGTAGAGCTGAACATTTACCCATAATGGTTAGTTTAAACAATCAACAATCACGAGAAGAAATTTTGGGCTACAATATATTTAAGGATGGTTCACATATTGCCTATGTAGAAAATACATTCCATGTAGACGAAGATTATCTTGCAGGCACCACTTACTGTTATTCAGTTTCTGCTCTGTATGAAGAATCTCAATCTTACCAAACGGCAGAAGTGTGTGTAGCCACCGAAGGTACACCCTTTGCCCAAGGTGATGTAAATACTGATGAACAAATCAATGTACTTGATATTGTTATGTTAGTGAACATGATTCTTGGGTCAGAAACACCTAACTATCAATTAGGTGATCTAAATGATGATGGCTCACTCAATGTACTGGATGTTATTCTTATCATTAATCTTATTCTTGATAATAGAACCATAGATGCAGAAAAAGCTGAATTCTTTAAAGACCATGGGTCGTTACTTCTACATTCTAATGGCTTTATTGCTGGAATTGAATTAAAAATATCCCATGATGAAAATGCCAATATTCAATTAACAGAGTATGCTCTCATTGCCCAATCGGTTACTGAAAATGGAATTTCACATATTGTAATAATTGCGCCTGAATCTGATATTCTATTCACTATTGATAGTGAATATGATATTATAGATGTAATTGTTGCAAACTCATCAGGGAAAATGGATGTTCAATATGCTAATGAATTTAAATTAAGTCAAGCATATCCAAATCCGTTTAATCCAAGTACTACATTTTCACTCACATTACCCAACAGTGACTTCGTAAATGTTTCTGTTTATAATATGTTGGGGCAAATTGTAAGTACTTTAAACAACTCACAATTAGATGGTGGTAATCATGAGTTTATCTGGAATGCAAATGAACTTTCATCTGGACTCTACATCATTACTGCAAATTCAAATAATTTCACTTCCAGTCAAAAAGTGATGTTACTAAAATAAACAAAGGCTTCTTGGCCTTTTACTCTTGAAGGAGTTCTCGCCCTGGTTTTTATAACTGGGGCGAGTTTGTATGTGGACCAAATTAATAGAATTATGATGTTGTTCCTCGTCATATAAAACATTAATTTTGAGGGTCGTACTTGAGCAAACTTATGGTCAGAAATTTCCTATCTATAATATTATCCTTTTCTTTTCTACTGGCAGTAGATGAATCTGACCACTTAAAAGTGGGGCTTGTACTTTCTGGAGGTGGAGCCAAAGGCTTTACCCATGCAGGCGTACTTAAAGTATTAGACTCTTTAAATATTCACGTTGATTATATTGCGGCGACCAGTTTTGGAGCAATTGTAGGTTCATTATATGCCATCGGTAAAACAGGCCATGAATTAGAAAAAATGGGAGCAGTTACAAATTGGGAGGGTGTACTCTCAGATTTACCTCCTCGTAATAGACTCCCCTACTTCCGAAAAAAAGAATCTGGTAAATATCAATTGAAATTTGGACTGGATGGAGTAAAACCAGTTACCCCTACCGGATTTGTTCAAGGGCAAACTGCGCTTATGGAACTAAGTCAATGGTACCATGGATTTGAACAAGTTAATGATTTTACTCAGTTTCCCATACCATTTAAATGCGTTGCCATGGATTTAATCACCGGGAATCAAGTAGTCATTGACAGTGGTTCTCTTACGCGTGCTGTTCGAGCAAGTTTCTCTATTCCCACTATTTTTGCTCCTGTTGAATGGGGAGATTCATTATTAATTGATGGTGGGGTTATAAATAATCTTCCTGTAGATATTGTGAAAGAAATGGGTGCTGATATTGTAATTGCTGTGAATGTGGCCTCGCAAAATAAAAAATCAAGTCAAATCAAAAATATTATTAATGTACTGGAACAATCCATAAGTGTGCATGAATACAAACTAGAATATGAAAACGAAGCCATTGCTGACTTAGTTATTCGCCCAGATTTAACTGGATTCTATTCCTCAGATTTTGCAAATGATAAATTTCTACCTATGGTCGCTCGTGGTTATGCAGCAGGAGTATTAGCTGCAGAAGAATTGAAAAAAATTCGAGATATAGTTGGAGTACAATCCTCTCATAATAAGATTCTCACAATAGTCAATAATCCTAAAATTTCATTTATTGATATCAAAGGGCATGATAAACTTTCATTTAAATTTTTGTATCGTTTAATTGGCTATGAACCCGGGGATATTTTTAACTCGCAAGAATTAGAGAGTCGAATCAATGATATATACAGCCTAGGGTACTTCAATACCATTTTTTATGAAATCGAATTGAATGATGATAAAACAGTTAATCTCTCAATACTCATATCCGAAAAACCAATGAGAGAATTTAATACGGGGCTGAGATGGGATAATCGCTTTGGCTTTGTTGGTGCTATCAATATTAGAATAAATAGTACTCTCATTCCTGGATTAGTGATTGAGGAACATGCCCAATTTGCAGGATTACGAAAAAATGTATTACAAATTTATTACCCCAGTAGAACCTTAGACTTTCCCCTATACCCCTTTATCAGGAGTTATTATGATAAGTATGACATCTTTCTCCAAAGTAATGTAAACGTAAAAGAATTACCCTATTCATTTGAATCAAATGGGTTTGGTATAGGTCTCGGCCTCTTATTAAAAAACTATTGGACAACAGAAGTTGAAATACGAGCTGATGATATTAAATTTGAAGAGAATTATCATGATGACATAGAGGATTTAGCCTTTCCTTGGCAAAAAAATATATATTCTAAATATTCACTTCATTTAGATACCATTGATGATGTGTTGCTACCCACTAAAGGAATTATTGTAAGCATTAAACATGAAAATAGTCAAATGAATGCACGAAATGAATCCGATGAATATTCATGGTATTCTATTTTTGTGGAAAACTATTCAACTTGGAATGACCATACGCTTTCAATTTCATCATTCTATCAAGAGGGCTCAGAATCTACTCCCCTTTTTAGGCGAACAATTTATGGGGGTAATAATTTACTCACTGGATTTAAAGAAAATCAACTTAATGGATTTAATACTGCAATCGCACATATTGAATATCGATATAAATATAAGAAGGATATCTTCTTCAGATTGTTAGCATCAAATATTTTCTTTAATAAATTTGCAGATGATGATATTTCAATACACAAAAATATATGGGGATATGGACTGGGTGCAACGCTCACATCTCCTATTGGACCATTAGAATTTGTATGGAGTATTGGCCCCGAAGCATTGTCAAATCCGGGTAAAAATATTTTCTTATATAGTTTTAATGCAGGGTATAAATTTTAAAAGATAAACGGAAAAATAAACGAAGAATTCTTTTTATATTCTTCAAATTCTGCATATCTAGATAATGATTTTTCTTTCCGTCTCATATTAGGAATCCAAATAATCATTATAAAAAAGAGTAACGATACTATGGGAATCCAATGCTGTGCCAATAATCCAAATCCCAAATATATAAGCAATTCACCAAAATAATTCGTATTTCTACATCGCTTCATCATGCCATCTGTGATGAGTACACCTGGGCGTAATTTCAAATATGAGTACTTTTGCATGTCAGCAGAAAAATGACAAAACACACCAATAGCAAACATGAAAATACATAATCCCAAATAATGAGGGGAAGCCTCTAATGGAATACCATTATTAAAATAACCGGTAAGAATAATCCATGGAGATATCCAATAAAGGCTTAGACCAGACCAAATGTAAAGTCCATACCAAATTGAACAGGGTTTCTCCCATGAATTATCGGGGAAAATTTTACTTTTTAAAATCCACATCAAACCATAAGATCCATGAAGTCCAAAATAAACCCATGCTGTAGTATTATCCCATTGATCTAATACGTACATTAATAATAATACGAATGGAGCTGTAGCTCCCTTATGAATGTCTATAAAATGCTTTTGCTTCATTTCACCTCCATAAAAAAAGCGGAATAAATAACATTATCCCGCTTTTCAAGTTTGCATCATGTAATAACAGATACTATTTTTTTGCTTTAGCCTTTGTTGCAGGTTTCTTTGCCACTGGTTTTTTAGCTGCAGCTTTCTTCGCTGAAGCTTTTTTCACTGGAGCTTTTTTAGCAGGGGCCTTCTTCGTAGCCACCTTTTTAGCTTCAGGTTTCTTAACTTCAGCCTTTTTTTCTACTTTAACAGGGGCCGAAACTATCTTCTTTTTAGGTTTAGCCTTTGACAAAGAGGCTACTTTTAAAGCCTTTAATCGTACTTTATTTTTACGATGTTTCTTTTGGGCTAATTTTTTCTTTTTATACATACAGTTCCTTTTACTTGCATCAATTATAATATTATGGGTAGAAATTTACTCATTATTCCCCCGTCGATAAAATAAAAATTCCTAAATAGTATCTTAATTTAAACAATGCTTCTTAATAAATGTTTTGGTATCATCATCTCTTTCTATTGAATATGAATAGCTCCAATCAACACAAGCCTCATCTAGTCGTTTCATGAAAAATAGAGAAAGCCCTCTTTTATTTAATGCATTCGCATAATCAGGATGGCTCTCGCTTACATTATCAATAAAAATGGTTAAATCAGACGCTGCGCTTTTATAATGAAATAAACTAATTTGAGTAATTCCTCGAAATAAATAAATTTCAGCATGATCGCCATATTCGAGGGCTAAATTGAAATTTTTCAAAGCTTGAAAATGGTTTTCCTTTTTTTGGTAAACCAAACCCAACAATCGATATGAAAGCCAATGATTAGGATTTCGCTTTAGCACTTCATTTAAATCATTGATAGTAGCGTTTAAATCACCTCCGTAATACCTGGCAATTGCACGTTGTAAAATTGCTTCTGGTTTATTTTGATGATATCCTGGGGTTAATTGCAAAAATTTAGTCAAATCTTGGATTGCGTTTTGAAAATCTTTTGATGTGGCATGAGCCAAACCTCTATATAAAAATACTTCTCGGGGACATTCATTTGAATTTACTGCAATATCTAAATCAAAAAAGGCCGTCTCCAAATCTCCTTGAATTCTATAAATATTACCTCGAATCATATAAGCCTCCCATATTTCAGGAGATAAATTTATAGCCATATGTATATTTTCTAACGCCTGGTCGAAGTCTCCTCGATTAAAAAGTAATGCCCCTTTATAAAAATATAACTTACCCATATATGGATGTTCATAATCTGCAATGTTCATAAAACTATTAATATCTAATAAAATAGAATCATCTCTATACATCTCAAATTGAGATTCAATTTTTCGAGCAACTACATCTGGCATAAATAACTCATGTTGTAGTACCTCATCAAAATCACTAATTGCCTGTGCATACGCTTCTTGTAAAAAATGAATTTGGCCTCGATAATAATATGCTTCAATGAAATTAGAATCTCTCGATATAGCCATATTAATATCTGCTAATGCCTCCTCAATTTCGCCTAAATCCAACCGAGCTTTTGCACGTACAAAAAAAGCATTAGTTTGACGTACTAATAAATATTCTTTTGTATCTCCATTCTCTCGAATATTATCTACATATTCAATTGTTTGCGTCGCAATATGTTCAGTAACTCGAGCCTGTTTTAACTTCTCATTACTCAGCAGAATGGAGCTACATAATATTAAAATTAAAATATGGTTAGTTCTCATAGAATGAATGAAATTGAATTGATTTGTGAAATTCAAAAAGAAACATCAAATAATGGTCCTAATTTGGTCAATTGTTTTTCTATGGATATTGGGTACTTCTGCATTAGATGAAGCATGACCAACCACTAATAGTAAAAATGGTCTTTCATTTTCAGGACGATCTAAAATTTTATTTAAAAAATTCATAGGACTAGGCGTGTGGGTTAAAGAAACTAAGCCTGCATTATGAATAGCGGAAATCAACATTCCGGTTGCAAGTCCCACGGATTCTTGGGGGTAATAATGTTTACACGGTCTTCCATCTATAAGTTTGCCATACTTTTGCATAAAAACTACAATTAGGACGGGGGCGGTTTCGAGAAAGTCTTTCTGTTTATTCGTGCCTAAAGGTTCCAGGGCTTCTAACCATTCGGGAGTTGCCCGATGCGTATAAAATTCGTGTTCTTCTTTTTCAGCAGCTATTCTAATTTGTGATTTTACATTAGCATCACTGACTACGCAAAAATGCCATGGCTGTAAATTGGCTCCACTTGGAGCTGTATTTGCAGTTTTTATACAATCATCGATAACCTCTAGAGAAATTGGTGTGGATGAAAATTCACGCACGGTTCGACGATTATTCATCAATTCATAGTATTCACTTGATATTTTACGCCGTTGAGATTCAGAATATTCAGGAGGAGGGTAAAATGGTATGAATTTTGGAGATGCCATTACGCTGTAAGGTAAAACTGATATGCCAAATATCCCCAGCCAATTATAAAAAAGAGGCCTCCAATTGGCGTAATTGCACCCAAACCTTTAATACCGGTTAATGCTATCGTATATAAACTTCCAGAAAAAATTAACATCCCAAAGAAAAATGAATATCCTGAGATAGTTAAATTTATATTAAACTGTTGCTGAAGGATTCCCACCATAATGAGCGCTAATGAGTGGACAAAATGATAGAAATTACTGGTTTTATAAATATCTGTGGAATACTCATCCAATATGCTCTTTAGTGCATGGGCTGCAAAAGCGCCTAATATTACAGCCAATGCCATATGCAAAGAACCGGCAATTATCCATAAACGAGGAGTCAATTATGCATCCTCAGTTTTGACTACTTCAACTTCATTTGTTTTGTAATTTTGAAAGCTCCCATCGCCAAATTCAATTGTAAATGTTGTGGGATAATGGTGGACTACTTTTAACTTTCCAACTATTCTTGTTTTTTTAATTTTGAGCTGTGTACCCACTTCAAGCTCATTCATACTAAAATATTTACCCATGATTTCCTTCTATTAATAATTATATAATTTAATTAATTTCTCACCACAAAATAAATGAGAAGTCATCTATTTAATCATGACCAATATCCAATGAATGGTGAGGATTATGACTGTAAATGCAAAACATTTAAATCTAATAGGAACATCATCATAATGAAATGTACGAACCAATGAATGCGCAATTCGGCCTCCAACAAATAGCCATGCCAATATTACGTCAACCGATGTAACATTATTTGAAAAGTAGATAAATAAAACTAACACATAAAACAAGATTGGCATTTCAAACATATTTCGGTAATGCATTCGCGCAGCTTCCATATAAAGGGGAGTATCACTATCACCTTTAAATAATTTGAAAAATGATAACCGTACATCCTTTTTTCGTAGTGCACTCAAATTGATATAAAATTGTCCATAAACTACAGCGAATGTGAGAAATACCATCATAAATAATGGGTATAAAATTGCTTGTCGTTCCACTATATCAATTTTCCTTCCTATCTAATATATAAAAGGGGGTGTATGCTACTGCAAAATGTACCAATGCTACTAACTCTGCAGCAAGAATATACCACGGCCATGGTCCCAAATAATCAAGTAATGATGCCATAGGTGGCTTTCCGCAAATCCAGAAGTAATTTGCATCTAAAATTAAATTTACAATGACTGATGCCAGTAAAAATAAGTTTAGCGCAATAAAGGCATTTTTAATACTCTCCACTTTAGGACGCATCCCATACACAACCGTTGCATATACTAAGGCGATTATCATTCCGTTATGTCCCACCCAAAATCTAAAGAAATGGAAATGGGGGAAATCATTAGTAATGTCCGGTGTAATCAATCCTTGAAAAACTCCTGACATCCCCCAAAAATATATAATCTGATATACTCGGTCACATTTAGAAATCATGATAAGTGGAATTAACATATTGGCTACACGGCATAATTGAAAAGGAAGATGAATGTTTAGTTCAAATGTACCTGCAATTGTTTCAAGCGCTACCCAAATAAAATAATTAGCACCTACTATTATTCCAATAAAACTGCCTATTCTGTGTTGAATCTTTTCAGCCAGATATTTTTTTGAAACCAGCGGAACACTGACAACCAAAATCAGAAAAAGAATAATGCCCCAAATATGAGATGGACCAAAGAGTTGAAAGGAACCTGGAGAGTAGAGATATTCGCTTAAGGAAGTTGTAATATGATTACTTTCTAATCATCTTGTAGGTACAACGACCCATTTAGATAAACATCTGGAAGTTTATTGAAAATGTAAATTTCCTTTAATTTCTTCCCAAAATAAGTCATGAGGGGAATACAATCTTCCTCTGATTTTCCGATACCACGAATATGTGCCAATTCAATAAAGGATTGTTTGTTTTCGGTAAGGGTGAGTAAATCTATTTTTTCACTGAGAATGGATACACAGTATGAGTCTTCATTAGGATGTGTATGATAGTTTAATGAAATATCTAAATTAGATGATACAGCCTCAGTAATAGAATTATTATACTGCGTATGTCTCTTGATTTGGTCGAGTATAGAATTTATTACAGTTAATTGATCAACAGAAAGTTTTGGTACTTTCAACTATTTTTTGTTCTCCAAATATCAAACCCACCATCCAGGGTATAAACCTTATTAAATCCGTTTTCAGAAAAATATTCAGCAGCCACTTGGCTACTATTTCCATGATAACAATAAACCAGCAAGGGCTGATCTTTATCGGTTTTATCTATAAAATCTTTTGCGTTATTCCCAGTTACATGATGTGCATTTTGCATATGATCAACTTCAAATGATTGGCGATCACGAATATCCACAATGGTTACAGCATCTGTATTTAACAAGGATGTGGCCTCCACCACATTTACACGCTTGACAGCTTTATTTTTCATATCCTCCTCTAAAGATAATTTATTGTCTTACACTTTTTTTATTTTTTTCAGCGGGAATAATTTAACCCAATGACGCTGATTTGTCTAATATTATCTTCTAAATCCACATTATATGGATGTTAAATTACATCTCATACAAATAAGAGGTTTATCACCATGGAAGGAAAAGTCGCCATTGTTACCGGGGCATCACGTGGAATTGGACAAATTATTGCTCAAACATTAGCCCAAAAGGGAATGAAAGTTATTGCAGTTGCACGGTCCATAGATAATCTCTCTAAAACCTGCCAACTAATTAAGGATGAAGGTGGACAAGCCACACCCATTATGGCAGATATGACACAATCTGAGAATTTTGAGCAGCTCATTGAAAAGGCCACTTCAGTTTATGGGAAGTTAGATTGTTTAGTAAATAATGCAGGAATTGAGCAATATCAACATTTCAAAAATTATTCTTCAGAATATATTAATAATTGCTTGAAAACAAACCTCCATGCACCCATTTTACTCTCTAAAGCCATATTGCCTCAATTATTGGAACAAGGAAATGGTCATATTATAAATGTTGCATCATTGGCAGGGAAAAAAGGGGTCTCCTACAATTCAATATATTCTGCATCAAAATCGGGTTTAATTATGTGGACCGACTCCATGCGGCAAGAATTATCTCAAACGGATGTAAATATTTCAGTGGTATGCCCAGGGTTCATCAGAGATAGTGGAATGTTTCATAATTCGGGTCAAACGGCACCCAAACTATTAGGTTCATCATTACCTCAAGATGTAGCAGATGCTGTTATAAAATGTATCAAAAATAATTCTGCTGAAGTGATTGTAAATCCAGGTCCAATGAAACCTTTATTGGCTCTGAATCAAATTTCTCCCCGATTAGGAGATTGGGTGGTTAAACTTTTTGGAGTACCCGAAATGAACCAAAAACGAATTGAATAAGGTAAAGACCTTTTCATAAATTCTGAATTACCACTGTAAATTTCCCCGTTATATTTTAATAATATTTTAAAAATTGGGGACCTATGTCTTACGATCCAGCAACAAAAATTCATGAACTTTCGGCCTTTGGTGAATTTGGTGGTGTGAATCCATCAATCACTGATTCATCAACATATACCTTTCTTAAATCTGAAACCATGAAAGAACTTTTCGAGAGTGAAATTGAAGGCTGTTTCCTATATAGTCGCCATTGGAATCCCAGTAATAAATATTTATCAGATGCCATATCAGCATTAGAGAATAGTGAAGCATCCCAAATTACCGCATCGGGAATCAGTGCCATTGCATGTACCATTCTACAAATTTGCAAACAAGGTGACGAGCTCATTTCATCACGAACCATTTATGGTGGTACTTATGCACTCTTTAAAAATATCCTCCCTCGCTTTGGCATCACCGTAAAATTTGTGGATGTTACGGATTTGACTGCTGTTGAATCAGCCATTTCAAATAATACTAAACTGATTTATTGTGAGACTATTAGTAATCCATTACTTGATATTTCGGACTTACCTGCCCTCAGTGAATTGGCACATTCCCATGATATGAAATTGGTGGTGGACAATACTTTCAGCCCAATGTTGCTTACGCCTATCAATCTGGGTGCGGATGTGGTTATTCACTCCATGACCAAATTTATTAATGGTACATCAGATTGCGTGGCTGGATGTATCAGCTCGACGAAAGAATTTGTTTCTACCCTATCAGATGTGAATGATGGGATGTGCATGTTATTAGGGCCGGTACTGGATAGCTTTCGCTCAGCCAGTATATTGAAGAATATTCATACCCTTCACATCCGCATGCAACAGCATAGTAAAAATGCCCTT
>TARA_B110000467_G_scaffold152097_1_pt1 | contig 10698 bp, 6 predicted proteins | sample TARA_B110000467 | Tara Oceans TARA_B110000467 (sample SAMEA4398341) | marine metagenome | biome: Polar Biome; feature: [MES] marine water layer (ENVO:01000295) within the mesopelagic zone...; material: water (ENVO:00002006), including particulate matter (ENVO:01000060) such as...... | reverse complement strand
AATACCATTGTCATCTCATCCACACTCAACACACCAGATGGGGTAGTAACAACTACAGGGTTGGAGCAAGCGAACAATAATACACACAGTAAAGGCGTTAGTCTCATAAATGCAAAGCTAAGGATTATTGTGCACCAAGAAAAAAACTATCTTAGCAACGGAAAAAAATTATTAATCTAATACCAATCAAAGATGAAGAAGTTCATTTATGTATTTGCAGTTGCCTTGATGGGCCTAGTGGCTTGTAACTGTGGAGCAGACAAAAAATGTGCAGCTGAATGCGCTAAAGAATGCTGTGTAGCAGCTGAAAAAGCGTGTGCTGCAGACTGTGCGAAAGCATGTTGCGCAACAGAAGAAGCGGTTGCTGAAAAGGCAGGATGCCAAGTAGAAGGCGGCACTTGCTTAGCGGATCACTCTTGTTGTGCTCCTGCTGCTGAAAAAGCTACTTGTTGTTGTGGAGATGCTGAATGTGATGGCTCTTGCCACGCTGATGCGGACACTGAAGAGTCTCACGAAGGTCACGATCACGACTAAGAGTTTTCTGAAAGAAAAAAGAAAAGGCATCCATTTGGATGCCTTTTTTATTGACCCATCTCTCCAAGGAAGGGAAGAATTATCTGTCAAATTGGAGTCTTTGCCCTTTTTGACTTTCGTCAAACTGACCGTTGGCATATGCTAAGTGGCCATTTACCCAAGTATGTGTTACAGCTGATTGGAAGGTCGTTCCTTCAAATGGAGACCAGCCACACTTATATAAGATGTTTTCTTTGGTTACCTCCCAAGGATTGTTCAGGTTTACTAACACTAAATCAGCCGCATAACCCTCCCGGATAAATCCTCTGTTTTCCACGTGAAAACAGATAGCTGGTGCATGGCTCATCTTCTCTACCATTTTTTCCAAGGAGATTTTTCCTCGATGGTAAAATTCCAACATCGCGGGTAAAGCATGCTGCACCAATGGACCACCAGAAGGTGCTTTGAAATAGCTGTTGTCTTTTTCTTCCAAAGTATGTGGCGAATGATCGGTTGCGATTACATCAATCTGGTCATCTAAAAGCGCTTGAAAAACAGCTGCTCTGTCATCAGCCGATTTTACTGCTGGATTCCATTTAATATGTGTTCCTTTTTCGGCATACTGACTTTCCTCAAACCATAAGTGATGGATGCATACCTCCGCAGTAATGCGCTTTTCTTCTAAAGGAATCGAGTTGTCAAATAACTCCATTTCTTTAGCTGTGGAAAGGTGAAAAACATGCAAACGGGTGTTGTGCTTTTTTGCCAACTCCACCGCCATGCTAGATGATTTGTAGCAGGATTCTGCACTTCTAATCTTTGGGTGGTATTCAATCGGAATATTCTCTCCAAACTGTGCTTTGTATTTTTTAGTATTGGCCTGAATGGTGGCTTCATCTTCACAATGCACCGCTATCAGCATGGGTGATTTCGCAAAGAGTTCTTCGAGTACTGCTCTATTATCCACCAACATATTTCCTGTGGAGGAACCCATAAAAATCTTAATCGCACCAACGGTCTTTGGGTCGGTTTTTAATACCTCTTCCAAGTTGTCGTTAGAAACGCCCATAAAAAAGGTGTAGTTGGCTAAAGATACTTCAGCAGCGCGTTGGTATTTTTTTTCTAACAACTCCTGCGTAAGTGATTGTGGATTGGTGTTTGGCATTTCCATAAAGGAAGTGATTCCTCCGGCTACAGCCGCTTTGGCTTCGGTGTAAATTTCTGCTTTGTGAGTGAGGCCAGGTTCTCTAAAGTGTACTTGATCGTCAATAATTCCGGGAATCAAATGCAATCCTATGGCATCTACTACTTGGTCAGCAGTTCTGTGAATTTTTTCGGAAATTTCTTGAATCAAGCCATCCTGAAGGAATACATCCGATTGAAAAATCGTTCCTTCATTAACAATGCTTGCGTTTTTAATGAGTGTTGTTGTCATTCTCTTTGCGTTCAAACTTTCTAAACCAACTTTTTATTTTCATTTGAATGACTCCAATAAATGCTTCAAAAAAGATATCCGAGCTCATCTTGGAAATACCTTCTGTACGATCGGTAAAAATAACGGGGACTTCCATTACTGTAAAACCATATTTCCAAGCATTGAATTTCATCTCTATCTGAAAGGCATATCCTACAAATTGAATTTTATCAAAGTTGATGTTTTCTAAAACTTCTCTCCGATAACATTTAAATCCGGCAGTAGAATCATGAATGGGGAGGCCAGTTATAAACTTCACATATTTAGAGGCGAAGTAAGATATCAATAAGCGGCTCATCGGCCAGTTTACAATATTTACTCCTTGTACATAACGAGAACCCACGGCTACATCTCCATCTTTATTGCAAGCAGCATACAAGCGCTCTAAATCGTTGGGATCGTGAGAAAAATCGGCATCCATCTCAAAAATGAACTGATACTCTTTTTGCAAAGCCCATTTAAAACCGTGAATATAGGCCGTTCCTAATCCTAATTTCCCAGTACGCTCTTGAATGTAAAGTCCTTCAAATTCGTTTTGAAGTTGTTTAACAATGTTAGCCGTTCCATCTGGGGAACCGTCATCAACAATCAATACATGAAAGGATTTTTGCAAAGAAAACACCTTTCTCAAGATGCGTTCAATGTTCTCCTTTTCGTTGTATGTGGGTATGATAATTAAGCTATCGGACATTATTCGGTCATTGGATTACAAAAGTAACGATTTGCTTTGTTGCTTATTGAATGGCGCCTTGTTTTATTTCTTCTACCACAGAGGGATCTAAAAGTGTGCTGGTATCTCCTAAATTAGTGGCATCTCCAGAAGCAATCTTTCGCAAGATTCTGCGCATAATTTTCCCAGATCGTGTTTTGGGCAAACCACTCACCACCTGTATTTTATCTGGTTTGGCGATAGGCCCTATCACCTTGGTCACTTGGGCTAATATTTCAGTGCGTAGTTTTTTAGTATCCGAAATAGTTCCATCGGAAATCACAAAAGCATAAATTCCTTGCCCTTTTATTTCGTGTGGATAACCCACCACTGCCGATTCTATCACGTCCTCATAAGTGTTGATGGCATCTTCTACTTCTGCTGTTCCAATACGGTGTCCCGACACATTCATCACATCATCCACTCTTCCGGTTATTCGGTAATGCCCGTCTGCATCTCTGCGACAACCGTCTCCCGTAAAATACTTATCCTTATAAGTAGAGAAATATACTTGTCGACAGCGTTCATGGTCGCCATAAGTTGTTCTTATCATGGAGGGCCACGGGTATTTGATGCAAAGGTTTCCGCTGACCTCATTGCCTTCTATTTCATTCCCTTCCGGATCCACTAAACACGGCTGAATTCCTGGCAAAGGTAAAGTAGCAAAGGTGGGTTTAGCAGGTGTTACTCCTGCTAAATTAGAAATCATGATACCTCCCGTTTCGGTTTGCCACCAAGTGTCAACAATGGGGCAGTTTTTCTTGCCAATATGCTCGTGATACCACTGCCAAGCATCTTCGTTGATGGGCTCACCAACCGTTCCTAACGCTTTTAAGGAATCCAACTTATATGGTTTCACAAAATCTAATCCTTTGGCTTGTAAAGTACGAATGGCGGTAGGAGCAGTATAAAAAATGTTGACTTGGTATTTATCCACTATTTCCCAAAAACGCCCTGCATCAGGATATGTCGGTACTCCTTCAAACATTATGGTTGTTGCCCCCGCTAACAGTGGGCCGTAAATGATATATGAATGTCCCGTTATCCAACCAATATCGGCTGTACACCAATAAATATCTCCCTCTTCATATTGAAACACATTACGGAAGGAATATTCGGCATAAACCATATAACCTCCCGTGCTATGCACCACTCCTTTGGGCTTTCCTGTAGAGCCAGAAGTATATAAAACAAAGAGCGGATCTTCTGAATCCATCACTTCGGCTGGGCGTATTTCGCTAGCTGAGGTCATTTCTTCATGCCACCAAACATCTCTACCTTCTTGCATTTGAACCGCTCTCTTCGTTCGTTCCAACACTATCACCTTCTCTACGGAATCACATTGCTGCAATCCTTCATCAACAATGGTTTTCAAGCCAATAGTCTTTGCTCCTCTAAAAGCCCCATCAGCCGTAACTACTATATTACAAGTCGCATCATTTATTCTGTCCGACAAAGATTGAGCCGAGAAACCCGCAAATACCACCGAATGAATTGCGCCAATACGAGCGCAGGCCAATACAGCGATAGCTAATTCAGGGACCATTGGCATATACAAACAGATTCTGTCTCCCTTCTTAGCGCCATTGTTTCTTAGCACATTAGAAAATTTACAGACTTCTCCATGTAGCTCCTTATAAGACAAACATCGGCTGATTTCATTCGGGTCGTTCGGCACCCAAGTGATGGCCGTGTCATCCCCTTTTTTCTTCAGATGTCTATCCAAGCAGTTTTCGGTGACATTTAATTTACCGCCTTCAAACCATTTAACATTGGGCTCACTGAAATTCCAATGTAGAACACGATTCCACTTTTTGTACCAATAAAAACTATTGGCTTTTCCTGCCCAAAACAGTTCCGGAGTATCTATGCTCCTTTGGTATTCGGCTTGGTACTCTTCGAAGGTGTTGATTTTTTGCATCTCCTAATCACTTTTGGCAATTCTCAAATATAATGATTCTTAAAGAAAAGATAAAACCTTAAGTTTGCACACATAAACTAAAATCATGATTTGATGAAAAAATTCATTTTACTATCATTCACTTTATCCTTGGCGATTTTCACTAATGCTCAAGTTTGCTCCGAGCTATTTATTTCAGAATATTTGGAAGGAAGCCACAACAACAAGGCTTTAGAACTTTACAATCCTACAGATACCGACATTATACTAGATGGATCGTATGACATTGTACGTTACTCAAACGGGGCCGATGAATCTATTGAAGATGACATCCAGTACGTACAGCCTTTGACGGGAACGGTCCCTGCTTATAGCACCTACATTGCTTTACTAGACCAGCAAGACGTAAACGGAACTGGAATGGATACCATTCTATTTGCCGATTTACTAACGATTGGACTCACTAACTCCAATGCTGATTTTTACTCTCCAGATTACGAATCTGGAACTGCTGGTTGCAGAGTAATGGCTTTTAATGGTGATGATGCTTTAGGCCTTAGGATAAATGGGGTCAAAGTAGATATCTTTGGAAAAATTGGCGAAGATCCCGGATATGCTTGGACAAATGACCCGTCAGCAGGATTCACTGATGGAAATAACGGAACTTGGTTGACGCGAGATCACACGCTGATCAGAAAACCAAGTATTAAAATTGGTGTTGGAAACAGCCCTGTTTTATTTGATGCTTTGGCAGAATGGGATACCCTTTCCAAAAACACTTTTACAGAATTAGGACAACATGCTTGCGATTGCGATATCAGTGCTGTAAATGAATTAGATAATCGATTTAGAGCATACCCAAACCCAGCTAATTTTGGACAAACTGTGGTGCTACAATCTGACAACAACATCCAGTCTATCATCATTACCAATTTATTAGGAAAAACCATCCGAACATATCAAACCAATCAAAAGGTCGTTTTCCTGCAGACACAAAATTTAGGAAAAGGAATCTATATTGTTAGTATTCGGTCTAACGGAAAAACTTGGGAAGAACAATTGATTGTCCAATAATCTCCCGCCAAAGACTCACTTAAAACGCCAATGAAAATTGGCGTTTTAAATGTTTACATCTATGCGAAAATATCTTTTCATTTTAACAACTTTTGCACTCTCGCAAACCGTCTGGGCACAATACACTATTAGTGGAACTATTAGCGACAAAACAACCGGAGAATCCCTGATTGGGGCCACTCTTATTTATGGAGATGGACAAGGAGCTGTTGCCGATTTTGATGGGAACTTCCAATTCACCGCGCCTCCTGAAAAGATAAAAATAAAAGCATCCTATGTTGGCTATCAATCATTTGAGACAACCTTTCTTGTGGAAAGAAATACCTTTCTCAAGATTCAGCTAGGTACTATTACTCTCAGCGAAGTGCAAGTAGTAGCCGATGTGGCCATTGACAGAAAAACACCCGTGGCTTTTTCTACCATTCCAATGAAAAAAATTGAAGAAGAATTGGCTGCACAAGACATGCCCATGATTTTAAACTCCACTCCAGGAGTATATGCCACCCAGCAAGGCGGGGGAGACGGGGATGCCCGAATAACTATTCGCGGGTTTAATCAGCGAAACATTGCTGTGATGATTGATGGGATTCCTGTGAATGACATGGAAAATGGCTGGGTATACTGGAGCAACTGGTTTGGCTTAAGCTCTGTAACCAGTAATATTCAAGTGCAAAGAGGATTGGGAGCATCTAAAATTGCCATTCCATCTGTGGGAGGAACCATGAACATACTTACCAAAGGAGTGAGCAACAAAGCAGGAGGAAGTGTAAAACAAGAAATCGGATCAGACGGGTTTCTAAAATCTTCTTTTGGATATAACACTGGAAAAAGTGAAAGTGGATGGGGCCTTACCTTAGCCGGCTCTTACAAAAGAGGAAATGGTTGGGTAGACCAAGCTTTTACCGAAGGTTATTTTTACTATACCAAACTTCAAAAAAGCATCGGGAAACACCTCATCAGCTTATCGGCTATGGGAGCTCCACAAAAACATGGACAACGCTCTTACAAAAGCACCATCGCAACATATGACAACCGATTTGCTGCCGACTTGAACGCTGACACCACCGGAGCTTTCACCAATTTGGGCATGCGCTACAACAAGCATTGGGGATGGCTCAATCGCTGGAGCTTAAACACCAATGGAGACACGATTTTTGAAGGGAAAGAGGCACTAAACACCAAACAAAATTTCTACCACAAACCACAGTTTTCTTTGCGTGACTTCTGGTCGGTTAACGACAAGTTTTACATCTCAAACATCGCATATGCTTCTATTGGACATGGTGGTGGAACCGGAATCACAGGTGCACAAAAAGACCCAAAAGATGACAACGGACAATTATCCCTGCAAAACATCTTTGATGGAAACAGCAATGCGCAAGACACGCTCTATTCGGCTCAAAAAAAGTCTTCTACTATTTTAAAAAGTGCTATGAACAACCATTATTGGTTTGGGGCTTTATCTACTTTCAACTACAGCATTCAAAAAAATCTCACACTGTCTGGAGGGATCGATTTACGAACTTATAAAGGAGAGCACTATAACGAGGTGCATGATTTGCTCGGCGGGGATTACTATATTGATGAAAACAATAAACGTCAAACATCCATGATTAAAAAGGTGGGTGATAAAATCGGCTACAACTACGAAGGGCATGTGAAATGGTCTGGAGTTTTCTCTCAATTAGAATACTCTAATAGAAAGCTTAGTGGCTTCTTTAATCTCTCAGGGTCTAATAGCGCTTATCAAAGAATCGATCACTACAAGAAAAAAGATTTGGTTTTAGTAGACACTACTTTCACCGAAGCTCTAGGGGCAAGCATCGCTACTCAATACACCTATGAACAAGCTGGAGAAATTGTAGAAACATTTAACTATCAAGGAGCCGATTATATAGATGTGCTGAAAATTATGAAAGAAGACACTATCTGGCATAATGGGCAGGCGTACACACAGGACTCTCCAGAAGCAAAGTCGGCCATTACTAAATGGAAATGGATAAGAGGATACACCGTCAAAACTGGAGCCAACTACAATATTGACGATCATAACAATGTGTTTTTCAACACGGGATATATCTCTAAAGCACCTAGATTTAATAATGTGTTTGATCGAAATAACACTGAGTTTCGAGCCATTAAAAACGAGCATGTAAAAGCAGTGGAAGGAGGATACTCTTACCGCTCCAAAAACTTCTCTTTAAACACTAACGCATACTACACCATTTGGGAAAACAAGCCATCTAGTAATTCGGTTTCAATTGTGGTTGATGACGTGTCTTATTCAGCCAATATTAACGGAATGAATGCTTTACATAAAGGAATTGAACTAGACTGGGCTTATCACTTGAAAGGTCTTTCTTTAGAATGGATGATGTCTAAAGGTGATTGGACATGGACTTCGGCCGATACTGTTCGATATTACGATGAAAACAATGACCCCGTGCTAGACGATAATGGAAAGGAAGTGATAGAGAGTTTTGATGCCGCAGGCGTACATGTAGGAGATGCCGCACAAATTCAATATGCCATGAGTGCTCGTTGGCAAATCAGTCAGAATGCCTGGGTTAAACTAAAACGCGCTTATTTTTCCAATCATTATGCCGCTTTTAGTCCACACAATTTAGATGGTGTAAATGCAGGCCGAGAATCATGGATGATGCCTTCTTATAACTTATTCGACCTACACGCTGGCTACAAAATTTCACTCAGTAAAAAATCTCAACTACGCTTCGGATTTAGTATCTTGAACCTCTTAAATGAAACATACATTTCAGATGCACAAAATAACGATCCATACAATGCCTCAACAGAAAACTTCGATGCCAATTCGGCAGGAGTATTCTTTGGAATGGGCAGGCGTTATATCACATCTATCAAATTCACTTTTTAATTAGTATTCAATGAAAAAAATTGGAATTTTAGTTTTCGGAATTTTAGCATTTCAAGCACAGGCACAAACCATTGCCGATGCTCGTGCTATGGGCGAGGATTCGACAGTAACCATTAGCGGTATTGTGAGCAATGGCGAGGAACTGGGAGCAATTCGATACATGCAAGATGGAACAGCCGGAATTGCGGTGTACGCACCATCTGTGATGGAGAATGTACAGCGTGGAGACAGCATCACAGTTACAGGGCAACTAGTAGATTATAATGGTTTATTGGAGACTGACACTGCATATAATTTAATTGTTCATGGTAGTGGTTATACACTTTCTCCACAGCTAGTCGCGCCTAGCCAAATGGGAGAGGACATCGAAGGAGAATTGATTCAAATTAATAGCTTAGTGTTTGATAATGGCGGTAGCATCTTTTCTCAAGGAATGCAGGGTTTTACCGCTAATGGAGAGAGCGGAATTGTTTATGTAAGAGACGGATCTCCTTTGGAAGGGGAGCTAATTCCTATTGGAGAAATCGGTTTGATTGGGATTGTCTCTCAATACACCTTTACCGGTTTTGGCGGCTATCAGCTATTGCCAAGAGACATAGATGACTTTATTTTGAGTAATGGGATTATGATGTCCAGTGGGCTTACACAGACCAACATCACCACTGATGGATTTGATGTTTCTTGGATCACTAATATCGATGGAAGTAGTAACTATTTGTATGGAATAACGCCACAGTTGGAGCTCGGTGAGATCAATGATGGAGCTTCCACCACAGCCCATCAAGTTTCTTTAAGCGGGCTATTGCCAGGGACTATTTATTATGTGCAAACCTATTCGGTGAACGAAACAGATACGGCCTTTTCTAATACAGCTGTGTATGCAACACAGTCCCTTTCCTCAGGAGAGATTAGAGCATATTTTAATCATTCGGTTGATAACAGTGTGGCTACGGTGGAGGATGCCACGAACATTTCGGTTTATATGAATGACACCATAAAGGCATATATTGACTTAGCAAACACCACCCTAGATATTGCTGTTTACAATCACTCGGATGCTATGATTACATCCGCTATAAACGATGCTTATGATAGAGGAGTGGCTGTGCGCTACATTACTTGTGGCTCTACTACTACTACAGCGCTGGGCGATTTGAACTCAAACATACCTGTGTTGGAGCGACCTGAAGGAACTGGATTGATGCACGATAAGTTCATCATTATTGATGCCTACCATGTAGATAGCTGTTGGATTTCCTCAGGATCTACCAATTGGACGAGTGGACAATTGTTTGATGATTTTAACAACATTATTTTTATACAAGACCAATCCGTTGCTAGAGCTTACGAGCTAGAGTTTGAAGAAATGTGGGGCGCAACAGGACTTACGCCAGATGCCAGCAATGCCAAGTTTGGATCGGCTAAAACAGACAACACTCCCCACGAGTTTATTGTAAATGGGGATAGAGTGGAAGTATATTTTTCTCCTTCCGACCAAACAACCAACCACCTAGTGGATGCTATTGAAACGGCCGATTATGAAATAGATTTTGGCCTGTTGGCATTTACTAATAACGATTTAGCTTGGGCTTTGCAGGATCAGTTTAACGCAGGCACTGAGGTAAACGGAATTATTGAGCAGATAAACGGAACAGGGGCCGAGTACGACTACTTGTTGAGTTTGGGTATTGATGTACGCTCTCATCAAGGAGTAAGTGGTATGTTCCATCACAAGTACTGCATTATTGATCAGGATGAGCCAACTTCCGACCCCATGGTGATCACCGGTTCGCACAACTGGTCGGCAGCAGCAGAAACCAATAATGACGAAAACACTGTGATAGTGCACAGCGCCAACATTTCCAATCAATATTACCAAGAGTTTATAGAGCGATTTAATGAACTTACTCAAGCCCCCTTACCTACATGGAATTGCGTGGGAGATGCCTGCATTGATCCTGCTGATGGTAGCGGTGCATACAGTAGTTTGGCTTTGTGCGAGGCAAGCTGTGTATCAGGAATAATGGACTTGGAGAAAAAGCGAGGCAAGCTGTTGTATATATCGGATGTGCTGGGTCGAAAAACAAAAATGCTAGCCAACACTTTGCAGTTTTATATTTACGAAAACGGGGAAG
>TARA_B110000467_G_scaffold144491_1_pt1 | contig 10716 bp, 11 predicted proteins | sample TARA_B110000467 | Tara Oceans TARA_B110000467 (sample SAMEA4398341) | marine metagenome | biome: Polar Biome; feature: [MES] marine water layer (ENVO:01000295) within the mesopelagic zone...; material: water (ENVO:00002006), including particulate matter (ENVO:01000060) such... | reverse complement strand
CTGAATTATCAGCAAGTTCCTGTTCAATGATTGTTCCGTTAGCAATTTTAGCTGCTGTAATAGAACCATCAGCAATCTTAGCTTCTGTTACTTGCAAGTCACCAATCCTAGTAGTTGATACTGCATTAGTTGCCAATTTGGCATTAGTAACAGCAGCATCAGCAATCTTAACTTCAATTACTGAATTGCTACCCAACTTACCAGCAGTCACATTAAGATCGACAATCTTATCTGTTGATACTGAATCAACACCAAGTAATGCTTCTGTGATGTTAAGAGCAGCGATTGATCCAGTTACAACTTGACTTGAAGCGATGTTACTTGTTTCAACTGAATTAGGCGCCAGTTTAGCATTTGTAATATCACCGTCAGCAATCTTAGCTGTCGTAACATTGAGATCAGCAATCTTCGCTGTCGTAACATTGAGATCAGCAATCTTCGCTGTCGTAACATTAGCATCAAGAATACTTGCTGTTTGAACTGCATCAGCAGAAAGTTCAGCAAATGTAATTGCATTGTTAGCAATATCATCAGCAACGATAACATCAAAAGCAATCTTATCAGATGTAATTGAGTTCGCTTTAAGATGTTCATTCTGAATTGCGTTATCAGCAATTTTATCAGCTGTGATAATATCAGCAACCAATTTATTAGGAGTAACAGCATTATCTTGAATCTTAGATTCTGATATTGCATTAGCACCAATTTTTGTTACAGTAACAGAACCACTAGCTAACTTAGATTCTGAGATACTAGCATTAGCAACTGTACCAGTAGAACCAATCTTCAATACACTCATACTTGTATCAATAGCAACTGAGTTGTTTTGTAGATCAGCATCAGAAAAGTGTTGAGGATAAATCATAAAACCCTTCAACCAACCACTACCAGAACTATACCCAGTACCATGAAAAAACTTTGCAGAATACATTGATACAGTAGTTTTCAATGGTACAGTAATAGAAGTATCAGGCAGGTTTGGAGATAGTTCACCATTACTTGCATAATGAAAATTATCTGTTTTCGCTGTCAGAATACTACGATATTGTGTTCCAGATACATGAGGCCTTGAAGCATCAAATGTACCACTTCCACCAACAGCCAACTGTTCAGAAGCATTACTTGCTACTTTCAATGAACCATCACTTAACAATGTCATGTAGTTGGTATTGTTTGTATCTGCATAATGCAAAATTGGTGTTATTGTTTCTGTTGTATTGAGTGGTTGATAATCAACCCACAAAGTTAGACCAGCATTCCAGTTCCAATAAGAATCTGTATTATTAACAACTGCAACATCAGCCTCACGGACATATGATGAAGAAGTCGTTGGAATATAGGAAGTCTTATAAGGAAGCATTTCAATCTGACTACCCCAAAGGTGTATCTTATTACCAGCAGTATGTGATGATTCAGTATTAACTGCGTCATCATTACGTGCTCCGTAATATATCTCACCAGCGGAATTACTATCAGCTGTAAATGTTACTGCACACCGATACCATCCACCAGAATACTCTTCAATAGATGCAGAATAAACCGTTCCACCAGAAGCAGAACCAACTACACCAGTAGCAAGATTAAATGTTTTTGAAAAAGTCATTGATGCACCAGCTTGATCCATATTGGAAATCTCAAGATAATCATAACCTAAAACTTTTCTTGCCCAAACGGAAACAGTGTATTTCTCACCATTAGTATATGTAATTCCTGTTTGTCTTGCAGCTACTATACCTGTACCTGTAGTAGCACAATTTAAATAATCACCAGTGAACAATCCATCAGGTGCCATCCAATCAACACCATTAGCAGATACACTACCTTGATTAGTATGATTAGCAGCGGTCATAGCCCAAACTGCATTACTAAAATCCTGTGAATATAAAGAAGAATTTGTTGAAGACTCTTCTAACAAATATCCTCTACGAATACCTACCATACTCATTTGTGGATAATGATCAAAACGAACCATATCGTTGGCGATAGTTTCAACCTGACCAACCTTATTAACTCTTGTACCTTGTGATGCCCGTGAAAAAGTCAAGTCTCCTTGCTTTAATTCACCAGCATTAATTTTTACTGATGCTGATATTTGCATTATTACTTCCCCTTTATTATTATGATATTTTTAATAACTGATTAATTTATACGTTTGCTTCCCATAGATCAAAACAAGTAAATTCAATTTGATCTGAAACAGCAGCTCCAGATGCTAATACAACCATCGTACCGTTAGTAGCTGTATAATCTGTGCCATTAATCAATTTAATACCATTAAGAAAAACAAACAAACGACCTATATGATAAGTTAAGGGAAAATCTGTTTGAGCAGCAGTAGGTGTAACTATCAATGTCCTAACGCCGGCAGGTTGGTTTCCCATGAAATTTGTAGATGATGACATATTATTATCCTTTTAATTAATTGTTATATTGTATACTTGGATTAGTTAATATCTTCAAGTACAGATAAATTAGCGTCAACCGTTTGTGTCGAAGTAACATGAATAGCATCACCAGCTTTTAAAACAATTTTCTGACCAGAAACAACTTTCATTGAAGAACCTACGAGGATTTGTGCCCCTTTAACTAAATATGCTGTAACTGCACCAGCCGTGACGATTGCAACATCTACAACAGCAGTAGCAGCTGCTATGTTAGCAACATCACATTCAAGAACGATACAATCATAATCTGCAGCGTCGCCGCCAGCGATTGAAGGTGCAGTATAAAGAGTTTCTACTGTCGTTGTACCAGCAAGTTGTGCGTTGTTAAAAATATTAAGTGCCATTTGTAATTTCCCTTAAAAAAATATGTTATTATTAGATTATAGTTAATCTCATTTATGTTAGCGTCATGCTATTCCAAATCGTTGAAACTCAATTTGTGTTGTAGAATCAATACATGGTGAAGATAACACAATCTCCGTTCCATTTGATGCTGTAAAATCCAGACCTCTTATTAATTTAATACCATTCATATAAACCACAATTTGTCCAATATTATAATCAAGAGTAAATGTTGTCGTCCCGGCTGTTGGGGTCACAACTAAAAAAGAAACAGATGGTGCAAAAAACAATCCACCTGATCCATCAGTAGTTGCTAAATATTTAAATGATGTATCTACTATATCAAGTTCGTTAACTCCAATGGTGTCTGAGTTAATTGATATCATACTACACAAACCAGAGATATCACCACCACCATCGCATCCCATCTCAGTAGTATTTATAAAACTTAATTGCCCACTTCCGTCCGTACCTATAAATTGAATATCTTTATTACTATCAAAGTCGTTTGCATTTATATGAGAAGCATTAATAGTATTAGGATTTATCTCTAAGTTCGCCATCGAACCTGATATATCACCACTAAGACTAATACCACTAAGCATACTAGCAATCTTTAAAGAAGTATATTCAGTTGTAGCTAGTTTTGTTGAAACATCTGAAGTTGGTTGTGTAACACCTGTAGTAGTTCCTACTATACTTGTAAGTGTTATACTTCCTGTTATATTTATATGACCTGTACCATCAATATTATGATTACTCAAATATAAAGAATTGCCAAGACTTGGTGAGGTATCACTTACTACATCTGGAAGAACAAATGAAGCGTATACCTCATTGATTGCATCAGAAAAACCAGATTTATTAACAGTATCTAAGTTGTCAATATCACCTTGTTCTTCCGCTATAACATTTGTTTTTAAATACCAAGTTTCAAAACTATCTTTCTTAGATATTATCTGCATCTTCTGTCTCTAATACTGGTTCTTCTAATATTGGTTCTTCTAAATCCAATCCAAATATGTTTCTTCTTTCCTCTCTAAATCCATCTGGCCCTTCAATTCTATAAAGTACCATACCTTTCGTTATATCATATAATGAAGCTGCTAACCATACAACATTATCACTATAAGCATTATTACATGATATTTCCCAATAATCAGAATCTGGTGCGAGAAATAAACAAGAACCTTGACATAGTTGTAACACTGGACAATCACCACATTCTTTTCTATCAGACCAATGCGTTCCAGCATTAATTTTAATTTTTGATAATCCTTCATCACCTTCATTGATCGTTCCAATGTTATGACTAACTCCAGCAGTATTGCTTGACGATGCTGTAACATTTTGACAGGTTGTTACATTACCATTCATATCAACTGCAATAGTGGAAGGATCATCCATACCACACTTTTGATTTAATGCTTCAGCAGGTCTTTGTGTTCTCAACGAATTAACAAAACCTTCAATTTTCTGTTGTCTTATAAGAAAATTTTGAGTACCACCTTTAATTATATCTGCAAATGCATTTGATCTATATTCAATATGTTCTTCATTGGTACTCCAAGACATATTTTTTCCACCTTCATCATATGCATCAACTGTACCACCTTCACCAATAGGCGTAGTTCCTACTTTATTTTTAAACCATCTTTGAATTTTTGCCCTACTTGGATTACCTTTATGAACCATACTATTAAAAGATATTTTACCATTTCCGGCAAGTTTATTTTTTAACTTCTGAATCATCCTAGCAGATTCTGGATCATCAAAAGGATCAGGCCCTCTTGTCGGTTGTCCTGGCCCATCGTGCGAAATAGAAATTTGTATATTATGAGTCATAATAAAATCTATGATCTCATCCGTAAACATAGAACCATTAGTGATAACACTATATGTAGATTCTGGATATCTTGTATGTAAAGATTCAATTAAAGGTTTCATTGTTTTCCAGTAAAGGAAAGGTTCTCCACCCCATAATTCAAAATGAACTGCTTTATCCACACTTATATTATCAAACTTTCCAACATACGATTCAATCTCTGCATCTGAAATACTATAAAAATCAGAAGTATCCAAATGATCGTCTTTATTTCTTGGAACAAATCTCTGAGAGCAATACTCACATGAGTAATTACATTTGAGTCCTAAATTAATTTTTATTTTTTGAAGATTTCCTTTTCCTGTATCCATACCCCAAGAATCTGATAAACTCCAATCGTTAAACTTATCCTGTGGAATAACAATATCGCCATCCTCTTGCCACATCTGTGATGTCGTATTATCATAAGTCAACGTATATGGTTTTTGTTCCTCAGTTGACCCCTGTAAATAAAATTTAAACAACGCCATAATCAACTACCCTCTAAATGGAATTAATAATTCATTATATCCATGTGATATAATTCTAAAATTTACTACAATACATACTCTTGTACCTATACCAAGCCAAGGATTTGTTTCATGCCATAAATAATTTGGATGAATAATCGTAAGTCCTAATCTTGGAGATACTGCATATATTTTTTCCCAATAAGGATATGAAATAGATGGTCTTGGGTCTTGGAATAAAACTTGATGTGAACCATGTCTAGCTGAACTTTCAACACCAACTGTAAGTTGATCCTCTAATGGTATTTCTGGATCACCCATTCTAAGATAATGAACTAACACTCCATTAATATCTTGATGATAGTGAGGATAGGTTCGAGCACCACCCTGCTGATCACTAGCCTTCTGAACATTACCAAAACATCTTCCTTCAATTTTCATATCATCAGCTTGTTGAACACCCCAACCTTTACGAATATAATAACGAATTTGTTCCATCGCTAATTTTTCATAAGCTAAAATAGAATCTTTTTCTTCTGGAAAATCATTCATATCTTCTTCATCAAAAAGATTGTAATGAGTTGTCGCATAAAAACCTTTTGATTCAGCAATAGAATAAAACTCAGGTTCTTTATCCTTTATTGCAGCCATGTCTAATTCTTTTGCTTCAAGAACTCTACATAAATCATCACGCATCTTTTGTGGCAATACTGCATCCATTTCAAAAAACGGTGTTGTCCATTTCTGATCTATTTTTGCATAGTCATCTAATGGATGTTTTCTCTTATCTAATTTTTCCTCTTCACGGGAATCATAATACTTTAAATGTTCTGGTTTTTCCATTATATTCCTTCTGTATCTAAAGTTAAATATAGTTTTTGAGTATGGCATAAAATAAAACTATATGGGGGAAGAACTATCCTTCCCCCATATAATCAGTTATATACTTATTTATGCGACTGTAAAAACGACATCAGCAAGACCAGTATACATTCTAAATCCAATCTTCACTTTAAACTCATCGCCTGATTCCATTCCTAACGCACCAACTTTGAATGAACCAGTACCACCAGTTATTGAAACACGATTCTTTGGAAGATAACCACCAGTACACTCAAGATAAATATCTGTTGCATGATCTATTGTAGCACCATCGGAATCTACCATTTTAAATTCAACTGTACCGTATCCATCAGCATCAATAGAACCACCACCACTTGTTACTGTCATACTAGGAAGTGCTGAATCCATATCGGTTAGATAATTATAACCATCTCCGACTGTCCAACCAGTAGTATTAGTGCTGAATCCATAACCCTTATTATATTTAAAGGACAATGAACAATCAGTAAAATTAGTATCAGTGAATGGTTGATATACAAACAATGAAGCAGGAGCTCCCAAACGGCGAGATTCACGAAGAGGATGTCCCTTTGTATTTGCAGAAAGAGCAAAAGCATTTTGTGAAGGGAAAGCACAATTCATTATTGTATCTTTATAATTATCATCTGGATCACCAGCTGAATTACCACCATCTAATGCTGAACCATCAGGTTTATTTCTTGAGTCGTGACCAGCATTAACCCATGTAGTACCAACTTGACGATATCCAATACCTATTGTCCAACAAGCTGCATCAGATTGTTCACCACCTAAGATAGATGGATCAGTAGGATCAATCCAAGCAAATGAATTACATCTCCAATATGTTCCAGCTAATTTTGTTGCATACTGGTCACGAATATCAGCAGGAATATTTGGAAGAAAAGATTCTCCAGCTTGTTTTTCACCACCACCAAAACGACCAGCAGGAATTTTTGTATGGTAAACACCAGATACATCGGCCGGAACTGACATATATTCACAAGAATTATCAATATACAAACTTCTTTCAATAGAACCTGCCTTAGCAGCATCATTTCGGTACGGAAGTTCATAATCATATTCTGATATTTGATACCATGTTTTTAAACAAATATTTTCGTCTTGTACCAGCAACTCCAAATGAACTGGCATAGATAGACTATCATACATTTTTCTAAACATCTCGACATTCTCCTTTTATTTTTATCATATTACTTTTTGTTTAAGTTAAATAGATAATCTATATTAACAATTACAAGCACAAGCACAAGCACAGTTACAAGCATGATTGCAATTACTACAATTACCATGATTAGTACAATTTCCAGACGAATTATTACAATTTGCCTTACCATTACCATTAGTTGCACAATTTGCCTTACCATTACCATTAGTTGTACAATTACTATGATTGGTACAGTTAGAAACCCATTGTCCATCACCTCTTAGATATTGACCGTAGGTAGGTGCAACATTTCCACTTCCCATTCGTTCATGGTTCAAAGTTCCACTAGTAATATTAGTAGCAACAGTATGATCGACATCTGCATGAGCAGGAAGATTTAACAAAGTGTTCCAATCACTAGGGGGTACGTTATCTAGGTTTGTTAATTTTACATCGCCAGATGTATCTACCAAATCAGCGATTTGTCTTGCTATAGTCATAACCTTTTTCCTTTTTTATCTGAAGATTTATATTAACAATTACAAGCACAAGCACAATCGCAATTACAAGCATAGTTACAGTTACCACAATTACCATGATTATTACAATTTGAAGACGAATTAGTACAATTTGTCATACCATTACCATTAGTTGTACAATTATTATAACCATTACCATTAGTTGTACAATTACTATGATTGGTACAATTTGTACTCCAAACTCCATCGCCTCTTAGATATGTCCCACTGTTTGCAGTTCCAGCACCGAGTCGTGCTTCTGGTATACGTCCAGATGCAATGTTAGCAGCATCCCCTGTATCTACATTTGCATGAGCAGGAAGATTTAATAATGTGTTCCAATCACTAGGGGGTACATTATCCAAATTTGTTAATTTTACATCGCCAGATGTATCTACCAAATCAGCGATTTGTCTTGCTATAGTCATAGCTCTTTTCCTTTATCATATGAAAATTTATAATATTTTTATAGTTTAAAATCTTTTTTTGTTTATGTTTTTTTTCAAACAGGTAAAGCATTATAATTTACCATATAATAACCTTTTGCATGACCAGATGGTGTCTTGGATAGAGCCTTTTCATATTTAGTACCGACAAGTTCCTGAGCCATAACACCTTCATATCTGTTCGTCAAGTCCCATTTATAATTATAAGAATACCATCGTAGTTCACCTTTAAGTCCAAGAAATTCTATGTTAGTTTTAAGTCTCATATCAGAAGAAAAATTGCAATTACCACAGTTACCGTGATTGGTACAATTTCCAGACGAATTAGTACAATTCGCCTTACCATTACCATTAGTTGCACAATTAGCATAGGTACTACCATTAGTTGCACAATTACTATGATTGGTACAGTTATCAATCCAATGTCCATCGCCTCTTAGATATTTACCGCTGGTAGGGCTCGCTGACTCTGGAACTCCGAGGTATTGTGGATTAATAACTCCACTGGTAATATTGTCAGCGTTAGTTAGATCAACATTAGCGTGAGCTGGTTTATTTAATAAAGTGTCCCAATCACTTGGTGGCATATTATCTAGGTTTGCAATCTTCACATCACCAGATGTATCTATTAGATCGGCGAGTTGCCTAGCTATACTCATTTATTTATTCCTTTACTTTAAATTTTAATATAATTATAATATATATATAAGTGAATCTATTTTGGAAATGATAAAGGTTTGACTAGTCCGCTATTATTATTTGTAAGAACACGCCAGTTCACAACTACTGCAGCTCTAATACCTCTCGTATTATATGTATTACTTTCATGCCAAACATACGCTGGGTGAAAAACACACTTGCCTATTTCTGGTTGATAATCTTGAGCTTTATTATTATAAGGATAATTGATTGCTGGTCTAGGGTCTTGAAGTAACATAGTACCATCACCCTCACACGGCATATCATTTACCTTTAATTCAAAACTACCATAATCTGCTTTTACATCATTATTTTTTTCTTCAATATCTTTTAATACTGGAAGTCTACATATACTAGAGCCAGGTGATACAACTAATTGTGAATCATCCGTACCATCTAAATCAGTTGTTAAAGCAAATTCATTTCCTATTGTTAAATAACAAATCATAACTCCATCAAATCCATGATGATAGTGAGGATAAGTTCTTCTACCAGCTGTTTGCATATTACCAAATGCTCTACAAGCAATATCAAATGTTTCTACATTTCCAAGATTATACCCATTAGCAATATAATATCGAATTAATTCCGATGTATATTCCTCAAATTTCTTTATGTGTTCATTAGTATCCTTTTCATCGAAAAGGTTATAATGATTTTCTTCAAATTCAGAAGTTTGTGTTCTCTTATGCGTACCCATTGTCGTACAATAACCCTTTGAGGCTATATATTCAATAAGAGATATTCGCATATCCTCTGGTAGATTTATTTTTATTTCACCAATTGGAGTAGTCCAACAATGTTTTATCTTAAATAGATCAGCTAAAGGATGACTGCTAGTTAAGTAAGTATCCTGTTCATTATAATCCTGATCACTTAATACATATTCGTTTTTCTTCATAGTTTCTCTTCTTTTAATCTTCTTGTTTAGTTATATTTATAATATATAAAACCTATGAATTACATATTATCTTGCAAATAATAAAAAAACATAAAAATATATTTAATTAAATAGGTGGAACTCAATAACATCGGTAGTACCCACTCCAAGACTAAGTGTTACACTTGTTCCATTGGACGCTGTAAAATCCATCCCCAACACAAGTTTAACACCATTGAGAAAGACGGATATTCGATTGACTTGATATGATATAGTGAATAAGGTTTGATTAGCGGTTGGATTCAAAATAGTTATTTCAGTGAAGATATTCTGGAAACTCATAACACCTGAACCATCTGTTTGTAAGACTTGGCCAGACGTTCCATCAGATGTATCAAGTTCATTAATACCAATTGTATTTGCGACTATCTGTGCATTACTTATTGTTCCTGATAAGTCACCACCTATTGTTAAGTCTGGTGAAATAAAACTTAATGTTCCAGCTCCATCTGTTTTTAAGAGTTGTCCAGCTATACCATCAGAAACATCTAATTCTGGAATACCAACTACACCATTTGCTATTTCAGCATTTCCAGTTGTTCCAGTTAAATCTCCACCTATAGGAATCAAGTTTGTTGTATTTGTAACAAACTGAGTAGTTGCAAGTTTCGTTGAAACATCACCCACACTTTGTGTTACCCCTGTGACTGTCCCTGCTATACTGGTTGCAGTAAGACTACCCGTTATATTAATATTACCTGTACCTAGTATTTCGTGATTATTTAAATTTAAATCACCGCCAAGCTCAGGACTAGTATCTTCAACGATATTATCAAGATTGGTTTGTGAAAGTAAAAATATCTCATTAAGAGATTCTACTAAACTATTTTTATTAGTAGTATTAAGTGATGTTAAACTACCAGTATTACTTCCAATGAGATTTGTCTTAATTCTCCATTCATCAAAAGTATCTATTAAATTTACTGTTACTATTGACATAACTTATTCCTTTGGAAATCTGGTT
>TARA_B110000467_G_scaffold163348_1_pt1 | contig 10717 bp, 3 predicted proteins | sample TARA_B110000467 | Tara Oceans TARA_B110000467 (sample SAMEA4398341) | marine metagenome | biome: Polar Biome; feature: [MES] marine water layer (ENVO:01000295) within the mesopelagic zone...; material: water (ENVO:00002006), including particulate matter (ENVO:01000060) such as...... | reverse complement strand
GGGTCTTGCTTTGCCAATTCTTGCCTGAACCAGTATATAGTAAACTTGTTGTTAGCAGGATCGCTGTTGACTGGAATAATAGATCCACCATTCGCACCCGTAAAACCTGCGGGCCCCAACGGATTGATGTAGGCGTTGCGGTTGTAGGCTGTTCCCGAATGTATATAACCTGCCCAGTAACTTTGGCCGGTATTTATAGCACCCCTCTCGTCGACTGGAGCATTGATTCGGGCACCAAGCTTAACTTTTCGCTCTACATAACGGGGACCAAACATGACTGTACTGTCGCTTAGCGATGCTATTTCGCCCTGCTTAATGGTACCGCTGAGATAACCCATTATTTCAGTATCACCTTTTTTGGCCGGGGTTGCGACCTCGAACACTGCATCACCAAAAACCAGTTTGCCAGTTTCTGCCCCAACTTTCAGAGGTTCTAACCGTATCGCTGAAGTAAGGTCCATTCCCAAGTTCAGTGTGCCCCCATCAGAATAGTTTTTCAGTGTTGCATCGTGGATGCCGGCCAAGTCAGCAATAGAATTCGAATCAACCCGATCAAAACTGTAGTTGGCCATCAACCCTAATTCTGAAGCTGGCAGCAGGGCCTTATCGTATCTCGAAATTTGACCCTCGCTTCGTGCCACATTCCATATCCGAACCTCATCAATTTCACCGTTAAGATAGTTACTGTCATGGGCATATCCAAACCTGACTCCAGCCTGCGATGTGAGTCCTGAACTAGTCACGCTCTGCTCTCCGCTGGCAACCTCTTCCCCGTCAACATATAGAGATATCCCCTGGAGTTGAGTATTCCCTATCAACTCCACCTCAGCAACCTGAACATCACTAGTCAGTCCAGGGTCTGAAGCTAATGGCGCGTTTACAGAAACGTTGTCGATAGCCCACCACCCGTCGTTGTGGCCCCTCGAATACCAAGTAATCACAGCATTTTTTGCTCCTTCTGGATTCTTTAGGTTTAATTTGTTTTCACCACTAAAACTATAATTAATATTTGATTTGGAATCTGCTTGGGGGCTTTCACTCAAAGCAACATATTTCCCTTTGGTTAGATCAAAGAGAGAGGGCTCTGATCCATTAATTTCATAAAATCCGGGTCGTGCCCAATGGATCTCCTCGCCGTTATCGGAAAAATTTAATTTAACTTGATGGCTTTGAGTTGTTCCTCTCCTAGCGTTCATTTTAATAACTTTGTTACTGGAAAGCTTTTTCCCTGAAGAGACAACAAATATTCCTGACATACTGTCTTCCACAGTAGTTTTATTGTTATTTTCATCTCTTATAACCCCGATCGAAACAACCCACTCGTTTAATGGTAAATCGCGAAACCGCCCCCCTAGGGTACTATTTACAGTTTGATTGAAATTAAAATAACTGTAACCATTCGTGCACTTATGTTCGAAGTACCCATCATCCCCTTTTACGCGCTTAATATAGACAATACTCATATATGCTTTTTTGGAATCAATTGGAACCTCCTTCGTCCAACCGCCATCCTTAAAATCACCCCCTTTTTCGTTATCTCGTGAGACCCATATGACTGAGTTAACACCAAATGGTCCTTCGCCGTACTCACGCAGATTACCATCGCCGCTGATTTGAAATTTTTTAGTGTTTGGATTTTCTGATGCCGATAGCGCGTTTCCTGTTCCTGCAAGCCAGTTGTCGTTACCTGCCAGATTTGGGCCAACAGGGGTGCCGTCTCCGTAAGTAACGATTACTTGGCCATAGTGGCTGTTACCCCTTTTCCAACTGCTATAAAAATTCAGAGTCAAATCTCCTGGCGCTACGTCAGGAATATAAATTTCCGGGGTAGACAGTGAGGCTTCGAATTTAGCGTCATCATTATCGTCATACTCATCTGAATCAGCCACTACAATAACACCTTCACCCAAGGTGAATTTCGATCGATCCTGGCCGGCTGTAGCATTCCAGGAAACTGGGTCCACAAAAGTCCAGCCGTCAAACTCTGGTACATCGTTCCCACCATTTGTAGTGCCGTGTGTATTGCCTTTATTCATAACCCAACCATCCGGAAGAGTCGCAGTCCAGTCGGTGCCGTCGCCGTCTTTCTCTGTCTTCGATTCAAACGGACCTAGTTTTAGTGAATCAAATTTTTCACTAAACAAGCTTACTGTGGGTGTAGGGAAAACTAATTTATAAATACGGTAATCTTTGGCGTTATTGGGAATAGAAACAAGAACCCTCTCTTGCCGATTTTTGAATTTAATTGAGCTTTCTGAGTGAATCAACGCAAAGCTTTCACCGCCATTATTAGAACCGAACAATTGGAATTCAGCTGGGTCCATTGCAGCCGGCGATGCAAGGCCAGAACCACTGGGTAAATTCGCCGCAGATGTCAGTGCCACCGCATTGACTATGCCACCCCTCGTATGAACGATTAACCCTGAACTATCCACCTTATGATAATAAGTGGTTTCAAGATCGTTGTCTATTGCATGGGTGGCGGGATGCGAATCATTTGGCAATTCGCTGGTATGCCAGACGGTATCTTCCGGTCTAGTAATATCACCGGTTGAGATGGTCAGCGCAGCGTGATGCCAAATTCCGTCATCAAGTTCCAAACCTGAAGCCCCTATAGTTAGCTGTTTCTCCTCAAGTCCATTCCAGACTTGAGCCTTTATTTCACCGTCCTTGAGAAAAATTTTACGGTCTTGGTTCTCTGCATCGTAAGCTTCAAATAACCCAGCGTTGGGATCAGTTGTCCGAAACAAAAACTCAATGGTTTGATCCGTATCAGGCAACTCAATGGCCGCTGTCATATTTTGTTTCTTGCTCTTTTCAAATTGCAGGGCCTTATTCTCTCCCCTCGTCATGTTCACTCGCACTTCGGGCGCAATTGAAAGCGGCGTGGGCCTGACACCTATCTCATTTCCTCTAACGATCCCGACTAGGTTTCCGTGAACGCGGGTGTCTTCTTTCGACGCAGCTTCAGTGAATGTAAAACGGCCACCACCTGAAAACTCAATTACATCACCTGGCTCAAAGTCGTATCCTAGTTTTGATACCTTCAATCCACCCGAGATATCCCATCTGCTAACCCACGGTGAAAGATATTGACCATCAACAGGGAGGGCCCCGTCAGCAATATTTGGCACCTCTTTGTCTGTGCCATAACTAAATGCCACTGAGACGTGATCATCAACACTCGTTGCCTGATGAATTGTTTCAATGTAGTAAGCCCTCCCCTTTTTCAATTTAATGGCATCCGACTGACTTCCAGAAAACTGCCGGGGACCGCTGCTCGATTCGGGCTGGGAAGCAATAAGACGTTTGTTTTCCGCTGAAGAATCGGTACTCAGCCACAACTGGCCATTTTCATTTGCATCAAGCCCAAACCTGTACCAGCCAGTTTTACTGGGATGAAAATACCCAACGACCTGAGCGCCATAATTATTGTGTGCATTGTTGCCGGGCACCTCGCGATCGTTCTCGTTTGGATACTCAAAATATGGAAGGGCAGATTCCTCGGTCGGATACATTGGGAAGTCCTTATCCTTTGTAAGTGAGGAAATATGAGCCTCCTCCCGCTCAAGGCTGGTGAACACACGCACCAGGATGCTCCCCTGAGCTGTCGTGGGCACTCCCTGGGCTTCAGTGACTTGCATCTTGGGCCATTCGACAAGATGAGCGGTCTGATCCTCGTTGGGCCATTGCCCATCTTTTATTGACTCGTCCAGCCATGAGAGGACATGTTCAAACGCAATGCCTCCTGCAGCTGTCTCGTAGCTTAAAAGTGTACGGTGGGTAGGGAAATGGGTGTCCATTAATGTGAAGAATTTCTTGTCACCTCCACTAAGAAAAGCGCGCTCCTGACCCATTGAATCAAGGTCCTGATATTGAAGCTTCGGGGTTGTTTCCATCGGCAATTGCACGGCACTCTCTTTCGCCTCTTGTTTCCCCTCCTCCAACAAGCTTCCGCTTAACCCCACCAAACCATTGTCCTGGGTAACACGCGGCCGAACGTAGTGGCTATAGTCCTCGGAATTATCAGGCCATTGAAGATGATAACGGTTGTGGTAGAGAGGCCATGCAATGCCGGCTATACTTTTCTTCATCCAGAAAGCAACAACATCGTTTTTGTTGTTGGTTTCCTTGATTGCAAAATACGTCAGCTGATTGGCTCCCGGTAAAGTGTATTGCAGTGTGAATGGACTCCCGGCTGCCACCCCATTGTCACGCATGTCAGCCTTTAATGACGCGTCCAAGACAGGCTTACCTTCGACCGACGGCTGAACACGGGCACCAAGATCCAATACAGTGTCAGAGGGAATTGAGTATTTCTGAACGTCCACAATCTCAAAGCCCAAATGCTCCCGGTTGCCGTCCGGCCTAGTGTCTCCCAGCAACTCGATGACGACCTTACCGGTTACATTGAGGGCCATCATTAACCTTAATTGAGGCGAAACCTTGTCCACCCAAAGTGTTCGTAGCTCCTGATCTGCCGACTGCCCTGTCCCTGTTTCTCTTTTGCCCTGAGCTTTGGCTGGATTAATCATCTTAGGGAAAAGCTTGCTGTAAACAATGTGAACATCCCCAAGTCCCTCAGGTAAAGGGACTAGGGGGCCATCAAACAAAGGCTCCTTGTTCCAGTAGATGACCTGGGGATCCTTCACTAACGAAGCAGAGACCATATAGGACTTCGGATAAATTTCGTACCAGATCCCCTCATCTTCGGAGGAGACTACGACACCGTTGGCGTTGATTCTTTTCCAACTGGACCCATCTTCTCCAGCAGGGACCTCTTCCTTGCCGTTGCGACGCCGCCAAGTGATATTGACAGGGCCAGGCTTGATCAGGACAGGCATCGTGACGCTTTTACTGTAATAGTAACCAAGTGACTCATGAGCTAACCTGACCAATCCAACCATACCTTGGGTGATGCCCATGGGCTCGGCCTCTGGCTTTTCACTGTTCGCAGTGGCATCAAGGGAATCGAAAACTCTCTTAGAAGGATCCATTCCAAGATTGATTTTGAAAACCTTTTCATCATTCGCTTTTTCTGTGTCTGTTGACTGGTCGGTTACTACAGGAACCTCAATTACCGCATACTGATCTGCACTTACCCCCGTTATACCGGAAACCAACACCAAGTCTCCCGGTATGAAATTATGTTTTGTTTTGGTTACAACCGTGGCAATTCCGTTTAGTTGTTCTACACTTTTAATATAAAAAGAAGGTATGAAAGGCTCATCTTCCCAAAAGATGCTCGGATCTGAAATCTTGATTTTATCCGCACCCTCACCGATCTCAGTCGGTTTGTGAACGATTTCACCAAACTTCATAGATACTCGCCTTCCAAAATAGGGTGCACCGACAGTAGCCCGAGTCAAAACCAATTCGCCATCTTTAGATCGGGGCAAGCCTATATTTTTACTGTTGTCAAAGTATGAAGACCCATTCGACAAGTTGCTGGGGTTAGCCGGAGATGCTGAGGAACCAACGGCCATATAGCCGCCGAACTGGCCGTCCGTCGCCTTGTCTGGAGCGTTTCCATTGGATCCGGGCGGCTTGTTTTTTTCCACAGAAAGAGCCAATCCTCCCTGTGAGTTTAGGTTGAGGGTGGCTTTTTCAACTTTTAATTCAACCGACTGCGCACCGAGCAACACGGGAAACAGAAAAATGCATGCGAAAAGTGTGCGAAGCAAAAACCTACACAAGGTAGTTAGGTTCATTTTTTTATAAATTTTTTTCAATTTTAAATAAAGCTCAAACAAATTAACCAACAAATGAACTGGAAACTGAGCCGTTGAGCGACCCGTAAGATGAAAGCCTTAATCACCGACTCTCATAATATAATGCATTGCATGGTACGATGGCCTGTTGTCAAATTGCTCACCTTTACCCGTTTGCGCAACAGTAGCCGTGTGCTTATGTTTGCTGCTGTTGTTAACTGTTATGGTGTGATTATGAGTATCATTTGCCGTATTCCATCGTGACCTGTATGACCCATTATCACCATTTCCCCAACTGGGAGGAGGACCACCAGTGTCATTGTAATCATCATTTCTTGTTGGAATTCCATGATAATGAGTGTCATTAGCAGAACTGGCGGTATGGTTGTGTTGTCCCCCATCGGCGAGTGTCACCGTGTGGTTGTGTTTTGGCATATGCTTGGATTGAAGAGTGTAATAGGCATTTCCGCCTCTGGTCCCAAATTTCGCGGTGCCTGTCCCTGCAGCCCCGTATACGAATCTTTCTCTCAAGTCGGGAGTGCCGCTTCCCCCATTACAGATCGCCCAACCTTTAGGGGGGGTCTCTTGTGTAGGCCAAAGGATGATGCCTTTTTTTGGGACCTCATAGGTTGCTGTTGCCGCGGTCGTCGCCACATCAGCAATCTTAGCGCTGTCTGCTTGCTTCGCCACCATTGCTTCTGCGCTCAGTGCAGCAAAGGGCGATGTCATTAATCGCAATCGAGGATTGACTGCAACCCCGTCGACTGTGATGCCGATGTAACGTTCAGCGGCCGACTTATTGGCGCGGTCCATTCCTATAAAGATGTCATCATGCTGAGGCTTCTCGCCGAGAGCGTCCCCCTCTCCAAGTATCACGCTAAAGTAGCCGTTGTCCACGGTCACAGTCTGCGTCTCACCCCACAACGAATCTCCACCATCGGATTCCGCAAAAATGTCAAACTGGATAAGCTTGTTGACGGGAGCAGTCTTGCCTAGTGCATCGCCACTCAAGTCCATCAAATGCCCCTGATAGGTCATCAGCCTGGGGGGCCCTTCCTCGGCGATCAAGGATGGGGCCAGGGCTGTTAAGGACAGTGCAAGTGCACACAAGTAACGGGTCTTTTTTTGATTATAGTTCATATTTTTTAATGGTGTGAAAATTAAAATAAGAATTCATGCTTTAGTAGATGGATTACTCGCCCACGACATGGACCTTCTTGTAGGCACTAATCTTATTTAGTGTGAAGCTGCCCCGAGAGAAATATTGTTTCTTCTCGGTGCCCGAGCCGGCTATGGTGATAATCTCCATGAAGGAACCCCTGATTCTTCGCTGGGTGCTGGTCAAGCCGTCAAAACTATTTGGCGGCTCGTTTAGTTTGAGCGTAATGTCACGTTTAATTCCAAATGATTCCTTTCCTTGCACCTCCTCATTCTTGAAGCGCGGATCAAGGTTATCGTGATCAGGGTGGTAGGTGTGTAGAAAAGGATTTGATGAATGATCATTATGCGCTAACGAAATTGCAACATTGACCTTTGACCCTGCCTTTATCAGGCCCTTACATTCCCAAGGGGTATTTTTGGCCTTCCATGGCAGGTGCACAGCGCTAATCCGCCGCGCTGAAGCAAGTTGGCTCGACTCAAGCGAAGAAACGTCGGCTGCGAGGATGGTTTCTGATGTCAGCTCTGCACCTTTTTGAAGGCCATGATAAAGGCGCTGGTAGAGTTTTAGACCGCTTTCTGCTTTGTCTGGTTCCTGATGCATAATCAACCTCAACGAATAAGGGTTTGGAACTGGGTCATACTCCAATTCTTTCCCATAAAACGCCTTTCTTTCCTCGTCGGTGACGACCAGCCCCGATGAATCGGGATAATCTGCCCGAAAACCTATATCGTCGCGCACTTCTTCGACCTTAGCATCGCCCACCCACAGGCCGCCAGAGGATGCCTTCGTCGCACTGACCGGCAAATGCACCGCCGCATGACCCAGAGAATCGGTAAACTCCAGTATTGATCCATACTTGGTGCCTGATTTGCCTTTCAAAACAGTCCTGTCAAGTCCCAGAATCACCTCAATGCTCGACCCGGGCTTACCGGCAGGCTTGAGTGCCCAAGTTTTGGTATCGTCAACAAGCGATTTGTAGGAGTAGCTCAGATCAATAGGGTTGGGCTCTCCACGGACAAGAACATTCATCCCCCCGCTGAAAGCCTGCTGGTCATTCGGAGCCGACTCGGTTGCCTTGAGGTCAAGACTGACAGTTAGGCCATCGTCTGTCCTGTTGCGGATGATAATCCTGAACTGGCCACTGTTCTCTCCAAAATCGACGCCATTATATTGCTGCAACACCAGATCAAATGGAGCAAAATAATTGTTGAACTTGTCATCAGAACGGATCCAAAACGCCTCTCCACGGTTTACCTTGGTGGATCTAAGTTGAAAAACCTGTGAGGGGTTTTCTTCTCCAAGAGCTCCCCCATCATAACCGAAGAATTCAAGGCTGCTTAGGATCGACTGAGGAAAGTACTCCTCAATGGAAGGAGGCGTTGCCGGGTGTGAAGAAACCCCAATAAGATTAAGCCCCGACGAGGTCCATTCGTAAGAGGGAGGCACTGGGCGGCCCTTTATTTTCCAGGTGTAATTTGAATCAGGGGACCAGTTGCCTTTCTCATCCGGATTACCATATCGAACCAGATAGCCAGCATTACCAATCATATTTTGAAGCTTGGATGATGGCCCCAGTTTTTTAAGCCAACTTTTCCACCGCGACTTTTTGTCAGTGGGCTTTTCAGGGTCCTGAATAAACTGCCCAGTGGACAGTTTAGGCTGCCAAAGCCATATTTCCTCAATATCATCACTTAGCCCCTGAAGATCACCGATCTCGGTATAAGACGGATCCACATGCAAGTATACCGCATTCCATCCCGGCTTAAGCTCAATGGACTGCGTGAGCCACTGGGCGTCAGCCTTCAAAAGAGGCAAACCGAACGCCACTGCCAGTAATTTTATTTTAAAGACTGCTGAAATGCTTAATTTCATAACTTCCTGTATAGGTACCAAGTTGGTTGTATATTCAAACGCTGTGTGGAGGAAAGTGGAACCCCGTCATTGGAGCCTCCGAAAACAACAAGGTCGGTACCATCCCAAACAGCACTGTGGCCTGTACGGGCATTCGGTGCACCAACGGTGGTCAGAGGACGCCATTTGTCTTTCTTCGGGCTGTAGGCGTAGCCTGTTGCCGTTTCACCGCCAGAGGTGGTTCCGCCAAGGATAACCATCTCGGCCCCTGTCCAGGTGGCGGTGTGTCCGACGCGGGCCTCGGGGCCACCGGCAATTGGTAATTCAAACCAGATGTCCAAGGTAGGATCATAGCGGTGACCATTCCCCTGAACAGTGGTTCCTGTGCCGCCCCAAATAATCATCTCGCTGCCGGTCCAAATTACTGAATGACCGGAACGCGACTTGGGCCCGGCTGCAATTTTCCGCCATGAATCATCGTTAGGATTGTAGGCCACGCCATCACCCAAAAAACCATCCACGCCCTGCCCACCCCATACAACCATCTCGCGGCCCGTCCAAACCACCGAGTGGGCATGCCTTGCCGATGGACTGCCATCAGGTGAAATCGGAGTCCAGCTTTGCTCAGCTGGATCGAAGGCCATACCGTCACTTAACAGATTGAATTCGTTTCGCCCTCCCCAAATGAGCATTTGCGAACCTGTCCAGACCGCCGAATGGCTTCTACGCGGACTCAAGTCCTGACGCCTAACTGGTGCTATATTCTCCCAGGAAAGCTTTGAGTGGTCATACCAACCCCCGTCAGAAAGATGGCCAGACTGACCCAGCCCTCCCCAGATTATCATGCGACCATTTGCCCACACTGCTGAGTGTTGTTTTCGCCCCGCAGGCGCATCCACTGGCGAAATACGGCTCCAGAAATCCCCAGCAGATACATAGACCCACCCCTCCGCCGAATAGATTCCCTTCCCAGGCGAACCGCCCCATATGTACATTGACCCGATACCCTCGACAGACTCACCTATTACGCTTGAGTGACCGGTGAGAGGGAGTGGCGCAGACTCCGTACTGACGTTGATCCACGGGCGGGATGAAAATTGACCGAACCGTGCGAAGCCCATCTGTTTAAGCCGATCGTCACTGGGATCCTCCGAAACCAAGGTCAGGCCGCTAAAATCATCCGACAACTGCGTCTGCTTCAGACTTTTTGAGTCAAGCGCCCCTGCCACGCTGGCCCTCAGCGCATAAGGAACAGTCGAAAAACGCTCGTTGGGCTTTAATTGCTCAAAGTTGGAATCATCCGAACTGAACCAAACCCTAAGAAATGTGTTAGGATCATTAAAACTATCTGGCTCAATAGGCTGCATTAGGCCGCTGCCAAGATAGATCTGGAATACTCCGTCTTTTCCAGGAAAAGCAACCTTGACCGAGTTCTTCGGCTCTGCACCGTCAGCACTGGACTCATCATTGCTCCAGTAGGTACGGGTGCCGGAGGCATTGATGATTGCAAACTTGAAGTGACCGACCACACCATCATAGGCCACATCAGCTCCTCCCTTTGGAAGACTCACCCGACCCTGATAATGGATCACTGGCGAAATACTCTGTGCCAATGCAATATCACGAAACAACGCGAACAATAGGAACACAAGAATGCCAACTTTATGATTCAATAATTGATTGTAAGCGCTAATCATCCCGATCAATTTTTTTGCAGTCCACTTTTACCTCCTGCATTCTTTAGTATCTGTACTATGGCCAACTCCGCCCCATCCTCTCCACTGCCCAGTTCCATCGCGGCATCCAGCGGAGTGCATCCCTTCTTGGACCCCTTGATAACCTTGGGATTAAGTTGGACACCCTTTTCGATGAGCATTTTGCAGAATTCAGATTGTCCGGTATGAGCTGCCAAGTGAAGGCAAGTTACACCATTGCCGTCAGCCCAATTTATGACAGCACCCTTTTCGATCAAGGCTTTTCCCAGTCTTAAATA
>TARA_B110000467_G_C18339118_1_pt1 | contig 10859 bp, 11 predicted proteins | sample TARA_B110000467 | Tara Oceans TARA_B110000467 (sample SAMEA4398341) | marine metagenome | biome: Polar Biome; feature: [MES] marine water layer (ENVO:01000295) within the mesopelagic zone...; material: water (ENVO:00002006), including particulate matter (ENVO:01000060) such as...... | reverse complement strand
CTGATATGGGCGGCATGGGTGGCATGGGTGGTATGGGCGGCATGATGTAAACCTCCCAACCTGATATCATCGAGTTTCATTCGATATCATAAAAGCCCGTAAAGCTATGTTTTACGGGCTTTTTGTTTTTTATTTGCTCTCATAGGCTATCAATTATCCTCATGTAATTTCATTTTTTTGAGGGTATAATCAAGGGTATGACCTCTTGCATGTGATCAAAAAATGTATATATAATTACCCTGTACCCTTAAATATACCCTTGCTAAGAAATATAGAGTAATTAATATGACAATAATAGCTCGCGAAATAAATGGTTTTATATGTCCAAAAGATAAAAAACAACTTAAAAAATTTGACTCTAAAGGATTGTATTTATTGATAAAACCTAACGGTTCAAAGTTGTGGCGCTTTAGGTATATATACAATGGTAAAAATAAAGAAATGGCTTTAGGAAAATACCCCTCTATAAGCTTAAGCAAAGCAAGAGAAGGGGCTGAAAGTGCACGTATTCTGCTATCACAAGGGATAGATCCTATGGTAGAGAGAAAGACGGTAAAAAAAGCCTCAGAGGTTAGCGATAAGACGTTCAGTGTCGTAGCATTGAACTGGTGGGAAAAACAACTGTCTTCATGGAGTGAAGACCATGCAAAAAAGATCAAACGTTGGATCACTGAAGATGTTAAAAAATTATGCCCTTTAGCTGTAGATGAAATAGACGCAGGGCATATCACTGAATTAATGCTAGAAATTGAATATTCAGGTAATCTGAAAAAGGCACCTTTAATTTTGTCTGTACTGAATCGGATTTTTGGATTTGCTCTAGGGCATAGATTAACAAGAACAAATCCTGCCCAAGGGTTAGCTTTAAGGGATATCATCAGTCCTATACCAAAAGCTAAATCATTTTCTGCAATTATTAACTCTAAACAACTGGGGAAATTAATCTTTGATGTAGATACTTTGCCATCAGGAACTTTTTGTACTGTTGAGGCATTAAAGCTTATTCCAAGAGTCTTTTTACGACCAACAGAGGTTAGAAATTTAAAATGGGAATATATAGATTTTGAAGCTCGTTTAATTCGTATTCCAGCTGAACATATGAAAAAGGAACGGATGCATCTAGTCCCTATAGCTACTCAAGTATTTGAACAGTTAAAATTTATTCAAGAAGTAACAGGCTACTCACCATTTGTTTTTCCAGGCTTAAGAAATAGTAATAACCCGATCAGTAAAAATGTTATGACAAATAGATTAAGGTCATTGGGTTATACAGGTGATGTTATGACTACCCACGGATTTAGGGGCACAGCATCTACCACTTTAAATGAAGAAGGGTGGGATGAAGACCATGTAGAAATGCAGCTAGCACATCTTACTGGAACTGAAACTTCAAGGGCATATAACCATGCAAAATATCTACCAAACAGAAAAAAAATGATGCAATTCTGGGCTGATCATTTAGACCAACTAAAAACAGAATACACCATTGTATAAAGTATTATAGTTTTTCTGCTTCTATCAGGTAAGAACTGTGCCAATCAAAAGCCTCTTTAATAAATGGAATATCTAGCCATAATGAACTAGGAATCCCCATTTCTAGTTCGAAATTTTCAATAGCGTTTATGCTATGTCTCACAAACAATATATTTGCTAAATTATGATATTTATTTTCATCAGTTAGGAATTTTGCCGAAATTGCTTCATATGCAATATGTATATATAAGTTATTAACTTCTGATTTTGGAAATCCATTATGAAAAGCATCGATATTTGGCAGAAAAGCACGTAGTTTTCTGTATTCTTCAAGCCAATTATTTGACTGGAGGTTTTCGATATCTTCTTCTGTCATGGCTACAAGCTCATATTCGTAACTAGGTGGTTCATTTTCGTAAATAATTTCACCAATCACGTTCTTATGAATGAAGTGCGTATCATCGGGTTTTTCAAAACATTCAATTAACTCTTCCTTAAAGCTATTTAAAGCTTCTTCAGGTGATTTAGCAGACATAACATTAAATAATGATTTCGCCCCATAATTAAAAAAGAATTCACTGCCTGCTACCAATTCATCAACTTCGTTTACAAATTTTAGACTGGGAGATCTTTTTCCTAAAAAATAATCACTCCACTTTGTTATGTTGTTGTTTTCATAAAGTATATCGTATGCTTTATCTTGTTTTTTGGAGCCTTTATAAAGTTCAAAAATCTCAGCTATTCGATATTTATTTTCTGTAAAGGCTGAACGCGCGGACTCATAGTTAAACATTTCCTCTGGAGAAGACACCCCCCATGCATCAAATATTAAACGACACCAAAAAGCCGCTTTTAGTCTATTAACTTCAACTGACATATCATAAACCTTAATTAAAGTATAGTCATGGGTTTATACAACCCATGTTTATCTTGTCTGATTCTCTCACGTTATATTGGTCTCGTAAATTCAACTACGAGGAAAAAACATGAAAGAAAAATTAGTATTAAATATCAATGATGTAACGGCGTTGATTGGGAAGAGTAAGCCAACATTGGCAAGATGGGTAAACGCCAAAATATTTCCAAAACCTATGAAGCGTGGAAATCACTTCATAGGTTGGAGAAGAGAAACCATAAATGCTTGGTTAGTTGAATGTGAACAGGAGGCTGCGTAAATGAATATTAAATTATCACGACTAAATGATATATCCACAATAACTATTAATTCATTAAGTGAGCACCTAAACGCTAATGAAATATGTTTTATTTCAGCAAGATTTTATCTTTTTGAGAGTGAATATGGAGCTAATTTTACAGATGTTCAGCTCATAAGTATTTTGCACTTGTTTAAAGGAATATATTTTGAAGACATTGACCTAGCAGAAATATTTAAAGTTGAACCTCAATTACTCATTTGCGCATTTGAATTATCAAGAAGTTTACACGAATTAGATATAGCAAAATTTGTTACACCGTATTCAGCGGAGGGAAAATAATATGGAACAGGATTTCGAATTTAACAATACTTCAGAACTAGCTGACTTAATCGAAAACTTTCAAGGCTCTGAATTTGATGCTCAAGAGGGAGATGATCTTATTTCTTTGTTAGAAGAAGTAGATCTTAAGATGGTATCAGACAGGCCCAAAACTCAACCGGAGGTGAATTATAAAAAGATTAGTATCATACCTGAGAACTCATATTTGATTGATGAATGGTTAGCGGACTTCCAGGCAGGTTGTAGAGTAAACATGCTAAATTATAGTAATTTGGAAGAGGCATCCAAAATTGCTGAATCTATATTAGACGAACTGTTGAAAAAACAGAGTAGGCAAAATGTTTGTGCTGTAGTGAAACCAAAGTATGAAAAGTTTAAACCGGAATACCCTTATGAACCGGCTCATACTGAATGTTATATTCGACGTGGCCGCAAGAATTGGTACATTACGAGTATGGTTAGAGCTAATGCTAATCGAGGAGGCAGCTCGAAAGTAGAGATACTCAGAGACTCTCTAGGTAATAAAAATGATGAAATCATCAATTTTGTTACTAAGAATTTGAAGCGAAGCTAATTTAACAAATATTTATTCCCCTGCTTCGCAGTCAATTACTATTATAAAGTCTGGCCGGATAATCCGGCCACTTTTTTAATGATCACTATCCAATGCGATATCTATTTGCTTTTGAATAATTTCTTCGATTTTTAAATTCTTATTCTTATTCTTATTCATATTTTTATTGGGAGCTTCTGGTTTATCTTCGAATAATTTCGTTGTTTTGCAAGAAGGATTTAATTGATTAACAAAGGTTGTTGTAAAACGACAAGCCTTTTTTTCTGCTTCTTTCGGAAACTGAGATTCTGAAACCCTAAATAATAATATTTTCAACAGACTAATAATTGAACAATGATATTTTTTTAATTCATCAGAAGGAATTAATCCTTCTAATCTAGAAATCAGACGCGGGTATTCGAAAGCTTCAAAATTAGAATGAACACAGTCGAATTCAACTTTTAGTTCTCTGATGAATTTATCTAACATTTTAGTTGAAGAGGACAAGTCTTCACAATCAAATACCGTCTCAAGCTGCGAGCTAAGCAGAGTGCCGACAAGCTTATGAACTGTGTACTCCAACGAATGAATGTTTTTAGGCTTATACTTTCCATATAAAGATGTGTAAGAATCTATTTTTCTAGAAAAATTAGTAGGGGTTAATAGCATAATTAAACTCCCTTTTCTTGAAACGAATTAGTTTTGTCATTAACAATTCTGGAGGTAAAAAGACTTTTTAGCATCTCTTTTGCTTTATTTAGCTTTTTAGTTAATAAAGATATATTACTTGCTTGGTCATTAAATAATTTACTAATTAATGCACCGTATTGACGTTGTGAATGCCATTCTTTGCGAGTGAGGCGACGGCGGCGAGGCCCATAGCGAAGTTGACCGTTAATAATTCCTACGCCTGCGTAGTACTGATCTTGGAACTCTACCATCGCAGATTTATAAGCATGATCTTTAGCACTTTTTTTATTTATTTTCACAGCTCTTTGAGCAGCAAGGCCGGGATGAAAAGAACCAAGGTCAATGGAACCATTTTTATTTAATTTAGGCACGATCCCAAAATGAAGGTGACAGAGTCTCTCATCGGAGTGACTACAAAGTGATACAAATGAATCCCCGAAGCGTTGCTTCAAAAATTCTATAGTATCTTCAATCCACTTTTGGACTTCGTCAGACTGCCAATTTTCAGGTGTTGATTCAACTTTTATTGAAGCGACTCCAAAGCTAATGATGGGGGCATCTTTACGTATTTTTCTACCTAAAGGATCTTTACATTGTTTAATTAGCTTTCTAGCATTAGATAAGGCTTCTAAAGGTTGAATACCGTATAGAAGGTCTGGTTCATTTGCCGAAGCAATGTGAGGATAGGACTCGTCTTTTCTTTGACACTCCCGTGCTACTGCTTCCGCAGAGGGACGTTTTGAGTTTTTTTTAGGAACATCTGAATATGTTTCGAGATGAATAAATTGATAGCTATTTTTCATATATCACCATGAATAAGTTAAGTTAAAATTAATTTATCCATTTTTGATATTGAACTGTATTTTTGCTCTCTATCTCTTATTTCCGAAGTTAAATTTCTAATTTCCGGCGCATAATTTATTATGCATAGTCGGTCACTAGCCTTATAGTTAAACTGTACATAATTACAGTGCCTCTGTCAAAGGTTTTTTTACTTTATATAAGAATCATTCTTATTATACATATCTGTATAATACTGATTTTAAAAGTAAAAGTGTAAGGTATGTGTTGACTTCTCTATTTTTATAATCTAAAATCAATAGTTCAAACAGTAAGTGTATATTCTGTCTTTTTCTAATCTTCGAAGAAGAGGGATTTAATAATTCATTTGTCTTTTGTTCCTTTCTATTTATCTAAATAAATTTATATTGTTTCAGATAAAAATATAAATATCCTTACATAGACACAATATAGAATTATCTCTTTCGCAGAAAGAGGGATTAAATAATATTTTTTGATAACAATAAAAGGTCATAATTTTAAAAAAAATTCCCCCCTAATTTATTTCAAACCAGATTATTTAAATAAATACAATTTAGTTATTAACAGCACTTTATTAAGCTATCTAATATTAAAAAAAGATAAACCTTAGAAGTGAATTTTTCCATCCGAACAAGTCTTGAACAATAATCACCAACTTCCCTTATAATTCTTGTTTATTCCCTAATTTTCTCATAATCTACATACAATAAAATTGAGGGCTGAACATGTCTGACGAAATACTGACTCTTAAAGAACTAGCTGAATATCTCAAGCTAACTGAAAAAACAGCTTATAGACTTGCTGCTGAAGGTAAACTTCCGGGTTTTAAAGTAGGCGGATCTTGGCGTTTCAAAAGCGAAGATATTAATGCATGGATAGAAAAACAAAAGGATAAGGAATGATCCCTAATTACCAACAATTTATGCGCCCCTTTCTAGATGTAGCTAAGGCCGCGAACGGCAATGAAGTAAAACTTCGTGATGTTATCAATGAGCTTGCTGATAAATTTAACCTTACAGAAGACGAGCGTGAAGAAACACTGCCAAGTGGTAACCAAAGAGTTATAGACAATCGCGTTGGCTGGGCACGTACTTATCTTTCTAAAGCAGGCTTATTAGAAGTTACCAGACGTGCACATTTCATAATAACGGAACGTGGCATCACTGCGCTTAAAGATAAACAGGCTGTTATTGATAACAAATACCTAAAACAGTTTGATGAATTTATTGCATTTAAAGACCAAAAAAATGCAATCACTAATAATGGAGTTGAAGATAGTGATGACATTGATGATATCACGCCTGATGAAGCACTTCGTTTAGCTTATAAAAAAATCAATGATTCGTTAGCCCTAGACATTCTAGAACGAACTCGCAAAGTTACTCCAGCATTTTTTGAAGAGCTATTAATCGAACTCCTAATAGCCATGGGTTACGGCGGCACGGGTGAAGGTGCGGCACATGCTCTAGGGAAGACAGGTGATAATGGGATTGATGGTGTTATAGATCAAGACCCTCTAGGCGTAGATCAAATATATATTCAAGCTAAGCGTTACGCACAAGGCAACAATGTTAGTGCTGGTGACATTCGTGATTTCTTTGGTGCTTTAAACCTTAAAAAAGCACAGAAAGGTATTTTCATTACTACGTCTGAATTTACTGCATCAGCTCAAGAAACTGCACAAAACCTTGGTACTCGTATAGTACTAATTAACGGAAATGAATTAGCAAAACTCATGCTGAGATATAACATCGGCAGCAGAGACGAACAGGTATTGCACCTGAAGAAAATAGATGAAGAATTTTTTGAAGCATAAACCAACAAACTTATGTGTTTACGCTCTACTTAAGAATTAGGAATAGATTTATATATGAACAAACAACAATTAGCAGCAAAAATTTGGGAATCAGCAAACCAAATGCGTTCGAAGATCGAAGCAAACGATTACAAAGATTTCATTTTAGGCTTCATCTTTTATAAGTATGTCAGCGACCAACTCGTCAGCTTTGTAAAAGAACAAGGCATGACTGAAGACGATATTAAAGCCCTCAGTGAAGACGATGCCGAAACCCTTGAATTTGTTCAAAGCAACTTAGGCTACTTTATATCTTATGATAACCTTTTTTCTACTTGGGTAAATCCGAAAACAGAATTTGATGAATCTAACGTTCGAGACGCACTATCTGCCTTTAGCAGGCTAATACACCCAAATCATAAAAAGCTATTTGAAGGCATTTTTACCACCCTAGAAACAGGCCTTAGCAAACTAGGCGAAAGCGCCGGTAAGAGAACTAAAGCCATCAGTGACTTATTGCACTTAATTAAAAGCATTCCTATGGACAGCAACCTTGGTTACGATGTGCTGGGTTACATATATGAATATTTAATTGAAAAATTTGCGGCTAATGCAGGTAAAAAAGCAGGTGAGTTTTACACGCCTCACGAAGTATCGTTGTTGATGTCAGAAATCACTGCGCACGAGTTAAAACATAAAGATAAAATTGAAATTTACGATCCAACCAGTGGTTCGGGTTCATTACTGATAAACATTGGTAATTCAGTGGCTAAATACGCCAAAAGCAAAGATGATATTAAATATTACGCTCAAGAACTTAAAGAGAGCACATACAACTTAACGCGTATGAACCTTATTATGCGAGGCATATTACCAGATAACATTACCACCAGAAATGGTGATACCTTAGAAGATGATTGGCCTTATTTTGATGCAAGCGACCCACAAGCGACTTACGAACCTTTGTATGTGGACGCGGTAGTATCAAACCCGCCATACTCGCAAAAGTGGGATTCTGCCAATAAAGAAAATGACCCTCGTTATTCACGTTTTGGACTTGCACCAAAGACCAAAGCCGATTTTGCTTTTTTACTGCACGACCTATACCACTTAAAACCTGATGGCATTATGACTATAGTACTTCCTCACGGGGTATTATTCCGTGGCGGTGAGGAAGGTGAAATACGTACACAATTAATTGAAAATAATCATATAGATACAATTATCGGTTTACCTGCAAATATTTTCTTTGGCACAGGTATTCCAACCACTATCATAGTGCTAAAACAAAAACGTAAAAATACCGATGTATTAATAGTCGATGCCTCAAAATACTTTATTAAAGAAGGCAAAAATAACAAATTACAAGCATCGGATATCAAGCGAATTTCCGATGTTGTAATTAACCGTGAAAGCAGAGATAAATTCTCAAAAGTGGTGAGCAAAAAAACCATTGTAGAGAATGATTACAACTTAAATATTCCTCGTTATGTCGACTCATCGGCCGCCGCTGAAACATGGGACTTACACGCTACTATGCTTGGTGGCATACCCAATAGTGAGATTTCACAATTAAACAGTTATTGGCAGTCTTTCTCTGATTTACACGCAGCCCTGTTTAAACCTAAATCGTCAAATTACAGTGAATTAGCAACAGCTAAAAGTGCTGTGAAAACTACCGTCACCAATCACCCACAAGTCATCAGTTTCATTGAAAGTTACAATCAAGCTTTTGATGGTTTTAATGACTATTTAGATACAACCCTTATTCAAGGTTGGGCAGCAGTCAACCGTGACCAGCAAGAAGCCCAATTAAGTGTTGAGCTGTTCAACCGTCTGGCACCAATCGCATTAATTGATAAGTATCAAGCATACCAATACCTTAACAATCAATGGCAAATCATTGCAGCCGATCTTGAAATGATGCAAACAGAAGGGTTTGCTGCCAGCAAACAGGTTGACCCTAACATGGTCATTAAGAAAAAAGATGGAAAAGACACCGAAGTGCAAGATGGCTGGAAAGGTCATATTATGCCCTTTGACTTAGTACAAAAAACGTATCTTAATGATGACTTACAAGCATTAGTGCAGCAAGAGGCTAAGCTAGCAGAGGTAACATCATCGTTAAATGAGATCATTGAAAAAATAATAGAACAGGATGACAATTCACCACTCCTCAATGAAAAAAATGATGCCTTCGTAAAAGCAGAGCTGACCAAAACCATTAAAGAAATTTATGCAGATGTCGACTCCAAAGAGATTGCCATACTCAATCAATATATTGCATTGTTAGATAGCAAAGCTAAAAAACCTGAAAAACTCGAATTTATTTCAGCACAACCATCTGTTCACTGGAACAAAATAGAGCCAAATAAAGATGGTACTTATGGTAAAGCCAAAATAAATACCTACCTGCAACTCTTAAGAACTGAATTTACTTTTGAACCAGAAACTTATGAAGCCATGGTCGTTAACGCTAATCAGTTATTAAATGAACAAGCAGATCTAAAAACAGATATTAGAGATAAAAGCACAGCTCTACACCTAAAAACCAAAGCCACTGTAGAAGAATTAGATGATAGCCAAGTAAACCACTTGCTTGACCTTAAATGGATCCAGCCGTTATGTAGTGAATTAGAAAGCATGCCTAGTTCAGTTATTAACTACTTAACCACCAAAGTACAAGCTTTAGCCGATAAATACGCGGTTACTTACTCACAAATTGCTAGTGATATTCAAAGATCAGAGCAAGAGCTGGTAGGCATGTTAGAGCAGCTACAAGGTGACGAATTTGAGATGCAAGGCTTGACAGAGCTTACCAGCTTGCTTAAGGGCGAATAAGATGAGTATGGATAATAACGTACCTGAGATTCGGTTTGAAGGTTATAGCGAAGACTGGAAAAACACTGCAATCAGAGAGCTTGCATTTTTTAATCCAAAGGGAGAACTACCTGAGCGATTTAAGTATGTAGATTTAGGAGCTGTAAAAGGGGTTTCTTTAATAGCTTATAGAAATGAGTCAAAGGAGTCGTCTCCTTCAAGGGCCCAACGTCTAGCTATGAGAGGGGATGTTTTTTATCAAACTGTAAGGCCGTATCAAAAAAACAATTACCTCTTCGATAAAGAAGATAGTGATTACGTTTTTTCGACTGGTTATGCTCAATTACGGCCATACTCCGATGGGAATTTTTTACTAAATATTGTACAGAGAGAGTCGTTTGTTAGGGATGTTTTAAATAATTGCACGGGAACAAGTTACCCTGCGATAAATGCATCAGTATTAGCTGGTTTAGAGGTAAGTTATCCTACTACTGAAAAAGAACAAACCCAGATAGGGGCTTACTTCTATCAACTCGACAGCATTATCAATCAGCACCAAAAGAAGCACGACAAGCTAAAAAATATTAAAAGAGCCATGCTGGAAAAAATGTTCCCTAAAACTGGAGAAACCGTCCCAGAGATACGCTTTGAAGAAGGTAGCGGAGATTGGGAGGAAATTCAGTTAAGTGATGAAGTGACTTTTATAAATGGACGAGCTTATTGTCAAGAAGAACTCTTAGATAAAGGTAAATACAAGGTATTGAGGGTTGGTAATTTTTATACCAATTCCTCTTGGTATTTCTCTGATATGGAGCTTGGAGATAAATATTACGCTAATTATGGAGACTTACTTTATACATGGTCAGCAAGTTTTGGTCCTCATGTATGGAATGGTGATAAAGTGATTTATCACTACCATATATGGAAGCTAGAGCTTTCAGATAATATCGATAAGCTATTTTTATTACACCTTCTTGATTACGATAGAGAAAAAATATTATCTGGTTCTAACGGCTCTACCATGATCCATATCACTAAATTTGCTATGGAAGCTAAAAAAGTATTTATTCCCAAAAAGGACGAACAAGCCAAAATAGGTAAATACTTCCAACAGCTCGATAAGTTAATCAGCCAACATCAACAGCAAATCACCAAACTTAATAAGTGAGCGTCTAGCGAACTACACCTATGTTTTAAAATTCCAGGGTAA
>TARA_B110000467_G_scaffold156952_1_pt1 | contig 10939 bp, 6 predicted proteins | sample TARA_B110000467 | Tara Oceans TARA_B110000467 (sample SAMEA4398341) | marine metagenome | biome: Polar Biome; feature: [MES] marine water layer (ENVO:01000295) within the mesopelagic zone...; material: water (ENVO:00002006), including particulate matter (ENVO:01000060) such as...... | reverse complement strand
CCCCAGAAAACTTTTCCAATTCGAGTTTCGCATCCCGCTGTTCTTCAATCAACGTATCGCGAACAATCAGGCCATCGCTCATCTCGACGCAACGCTTGGTAAACATGGCGATGTTTGGCTCGTGAGTTACGAGCACGATCGTGATTCCTTGTTGATTCAATTCTTGGAAAAGGCCCATGAGATCGAGCGATGTTTTCGAATCCAAGTTTCCAGTCGGCTCGTCAGCTAAAATCAAAGCAGGATCGTTTACGAGCGATCGAGCAATCGCTACCCGCTGCTGCTGGCCACCCGATAATTGCTGGGTCTGGTGTCCCATGCGATTCGCTAAACCTACGCGTTTTAGACATTCGGTTGCCTTGTCTCTCGACTTGATCTTCGACTTTTTCCGTTGGTAGACCAGCGGTAGCTCGACATTTTCCAAAGCAGATGTCCGAGACAGCAAATTGAAACCTTGAAACACAAAGCCTATTTTTTCGTTACGGATATCGGCAAGTTCGTTTCGCGACAATCCACCCACTTTAACTCCATCCAATTCATATGAGCCCTCGGTTGGGCGATCGAGACAGCCGAGGATGTTCATAAACGTTGATTTACCGGATCCGGAGGCGCCCATGATGCTGACGAATTCTCCTGGCCCAATTGTCAGGTTCACTCCCCGTAGGGCGTGCACTGGCTCCTCTAGCGGATAGGTCTTCGTCAGGTCGAAGGTTTGGATGACTTCTGGCATAGTATAAAATCCTAAATTTAATCTAGAAACGTCCTCGACCGCCGCCGCCACCGCCTATTCCGCCAGGGCCTCCTCGACCACGACCAAAGTCTGGCTGAGGATTCGTTGAAGGCGTGAGGACTTTGGAAATGATCTCAAGGCCCTCTAATTCTTGGTCCTCCTGAATGGCAGTGACCTCCGTTACCAAGCCGTCGCTTACTCCGGTTCTGACGGGCATAAACTGCAATTCCTTGTTTTCGTCCAAATACCAAATCGCAGCGATGCTGCGTCGACCGCCTGCTCCACCGCCACCGCCTCCTCCGGGACCGCCAAAACCGCCTCCGCCTCCGCCTTCACCGCGTTGACGACCTCCGCCACCACCTTCACCACGTTGACGGCCTCCGCCTCCTTGACGAACTTCGCCTCCAGCGCCACTAGCCGCGCTGCGTTGAGCAAGCGCTTCTTCACGACGTGTTTGCATCTTGGCGATCATATCGTCGTTCATCTTGATACTAAGAGCAGATGCGGGAACGGATACGACGTCTTCTACTTCCTCCACGATGAAATCGAGGGTTGCGGTCATTCCTGGCAAGAGCGAGCGTCGTTGATTTTCGGTTTCCACGACAACCGTATAATTGACGACATTTTGGACAACTTGAGGTTGTAGTCGGATCTCGGTTACGAGGCCCGAGAAATTTCGCTCAGGATAGGCCGCCACTGTAAAACGAACTTCTTGACCCTCTTTAATTTGTCCAATGTCGCTCTCGTCCACATTCGCCAGGATTTCCATTAAGGAAAGATCCTCTGCGATGATGAATAGTCGAGGCGTGTTGAAACTCGTCGCAACGGTCTGACCTTTTTCGACATTGCGATCGATTACGACTCCGCTAATCGGAGCTCGAATTTCGGAAAAACTCCGGCTTCGTTCGATCCTCTCCAAAGAGGCTTCCGCGCTCATGACGTTAGCTTGAGCCGTTTCGAGAGCGATTTCGTAGCCCAGAAAATCCTTTCCCGAAAGAAATCCTTTTTCGTTTACGGGCTTGAAGCGATCATAGTCGACTTGGGCCTTTCTGAGACTTGCCTTTTGGCGCATTAGGTCCGCTTCGGAGCTTCTCACCTGAGCATTCAGTACAGAAGGATCGATCTGAGCGATCAATTGACCCGCTTCAACGATGTCATTGAAGTCCGCATACACTTCATCAATCGTACCGGAGACCTGAGAACCGATTTCCACCAATTCTCGAGCGGCCAAGGTTCCCGTGGAAGACACCATATTCTGAATCGTCTTTCTCTCGATCTTGGTGAAATTGTATACGGGAGCGTTCGGATCGATCTTCTCCTGATTCCCGAAGTAATGATAAGCGCCGTAGCCGACCGCTCCTAGTACTAATAAGGTTAGAATGAATTTCGTTTTCATATCAAATTACTCTAGTTCGAGAATTTTCGCGTTTAGCTGGTCAAGTAGGAAGGTCTCGATCGTCCCATCCTGAAAGGCGATATCGAGTCGGTTTACAAATAGATCGAATCGAGATTCCACTACGGAAACTGCAGCATCGAGCCTTGTGGATAGAAGCGTGGTCACATCGAGAAGCGTCGCCGCGCCTGCATCATACCGGGCTTGCTCTGCCTCTAGAGCAATCTCAGCGGAGCTCAGTTGTTCTTGAGAAGCATTGAGCTGCAACTTGGTCGAGTTGAAATTCAGCAAGGCCAATCGGAAATCCGTTTCCGCTGCCTGCTTGAGATCCTCCATATCGATTTCTTCCTGATCGCGCTGTAGTTTAGCCCGCACGACATTGGTCTCGGTACGCCGCCGATCGAAGATAGGAAGCGAAACCGAAATGCCTGCCGAAGCATCCGGCTGGTTTTCGAAGAACTGCGTGCCGAAATTTCCAAATTGATTATTGCTCGAATAGCTCGTGCGAAGATTCGCCGATGCGCTGACCGATACTTTGCGACCCGACTCCGCGACGCGGATTCCTTGCTTGGCTGCATTCAAGCGAAATTGTTGGGCCAATAGATCGGGACGATCGAAAATGCGGCTCAGCGATTGCTGGACATTCGGCTCTCCGATATTCTCAGGTTGCAGCCATTCGCCATCGCCGAGGTTGAGCGTGATCTCAGTTGCCGGCGGGAGAAGCAAAAGATCCTTCAGGAGATACAGACTGGCCTCGTACCCTCGCCTAGACACCGCCAAACGACGCTCGCTATCCGCGACCAAGGCTCGCTGCCTTTGAACATCCGCGAAGATTCGAATCTCGTTTTCGTAGTTCACTTGAATGCTCTCGAGATTCTCCATGCGGGTACCCAATTCCTCCGTTTCGATATCGATTTGCTTCAATCGTAAATCAGCTTCCAAGTACCGAGCTACCGCCTGAAAGAGTATTGACTGCTTTGAGCGATCGAAGTCCTTCTGACTCGCTTCCAAGCTCGCCTTAGCTTGTTCGAGCGATGCGACTAACTCGTCGCCTTGATACAGCGAGATCGATGAGCTCAAACCCGCATTGGCGGAATCCGAAAGGTCTCCGGATTCCCAAACGGGACTTCGGCTATCTCCCGCATAACGTAAGGTGCCACCCGCAGAGGCTGTGAGGTTCGGCCCAAAACCGGCCTTCTCGGCAACCACCGTGTTTTCGCGCAGTTGGACTTGAATCTCCGATCGCTTCAGCGACAGATTACGATTCAGCGCCAGCGAAATGACTTCCGGCAAAGATAAGTCGCGAGGAGAAGATTGAGTTTGAGCAGAGCCAGGTGAACCTATTGCGAGGACAAGAGTGAATACAAGTGGGATGCGTTTCATTAGTTAAAAACCGTATTGAAGATATGCGGTACCTAGCAGACAACGCCGCCTTTGTTAAGAAGGTTTCACAAAAGTCTCATAAGTTTAAATCGGGAGATTGGCAGGCGATTGGTAGGGTTGCCTGTCCCTAGGCAACCGCATCGGTCGTAGAAGCTTCCACTGCGAGTCGGGACGCCTCGCACCACCTTTTTCATCCTTCATCCTTCATCCTTATCTCTCCACCGTCATTACGCCGCGCATGATGATCCAGTGACCTGGGAAGCTGCAGATATAAGGATACTCGCCTGGTTTCGTCGGAGCGATGAAGCGAAGCGTTTCGCTCGTATCGGGGTCGAGGAGTTTAGTATGAAACAATACCTGAGCCATGTCCGGAACGAAATGCTTGCCAAGACCATCGGGGCTGGCCGCCATCAGATTGCCAGCCATGCCTACGTCGGCGGCGGCGCCTGGCTCTACGATCACGAGATTGTGAGGCGTCGCGGTCGGATTTTCTAATGTCAGCCTCACTGGCTTGCCGGCTTTCACAGTGAATTCCGTAACCGTAAAGAGCATACGCTCGGGCACGCAGGATATGTCGACCTTCACGAGTCCTTTTTGAGAATCGAATGAGGCTTCGTTAGCGTTACCCACCGAAGCCCCGGCTTTTAGACTCGAGCCCTTTGTGAATGCCTCCAGGAAAGGCCCGACTTCTGGATACTGCGCTTCGTTCCCTTTCCAGTGACGTGATAGCTTTTCCGAACCCAAGGACGTGGCGATCGCATACTTAAGGTGTGTTTCAGCTGGGTGTTTGGTTGCTTCGATAGCCGCGTCGAGGGCTTCGGAAGTTCCCACGTAGCTCGCGGCAATCGCTGCTTCCATTCGCACGAGAGCACTATCATCGCCAGCGCATTCAAGCAGCATATCCGCTCCGTCCTCGAAGTGATCCGACCAATACCGCAGCTGACGAGTGCCGGCCGCTCGAGCCAAGTGATTGTCGGACTCTAGCAGTTCTTTCAAAAGACCGGTATTAACCGCATCGATACCACGGTAGAGCCAAATCGCCTCAAGCTGATGGTGACGGTGCCGCGGATCAGAAACATCCAGTTTCGAAACCCAACGATCGAGCGCCTTCTCAACGCTTGCGAAGTTGCGATCGCGCAGTTCGCGTTTCGCCCAATACCGATACCGGTATTCGGGACGCTTCAGGATATCCAACAGTTTCGGAATCGATGCGCCGGCGATTTTCGGTGGATCGTGCAGGGTCGCTCCTTTTGGAACAATACGCCAAATCCGACCTGACTTACGGTCTCGCCGCTCGTCCCGCAATGAATACTGGGCGTGTCCTTTTATCGGGTTGTACCAATCGCACACATACAATGCGCCACGTGGGCCGAAACGAATGTCGACTGGAATGAAACTCAGATTGGTCGAGAAGATTAGATCGCTTTGATATTCCTCGACGAAGCTGTCTTCCCTTTCGATCCACTTGTGAATTTCGATTCGATTATTGGGTTTGTATCGAGCCTTTATGAAACCACCTTGAAGTTCCTCAGGCCAGAAATCGAAATCGACGAATTCTTGTCCGCAGGTGCCCGAGTAAGCCTGCATTCCCGTAGCTTTGGGATGTTGCTCGGGATACGGCGGATTCGTCGCATGGAAAGCCGTAGCGAAAATCGGATGGCTTGCCACATGGTTGCCCCAATCATCATAGGTCACACCCCACGGGTTCGTATTTGGATAGGCACCGAAGGTCGTTAAGCGGTGAGTCGAAGGCCGATAGCGAAACCAAGCGCTATTCTTCGCTCGGATTGGTCCGTAAACGGTTTCGACCTGACTGTTGTGGAAAATCGATTCTCGAAACAGTAGATCGCCATCAGGCGTCCAGGTAAAATCATGCAATGCGTGATGCGAATCCTCGGTTCCAAATCCAGTGAAAATCTTCCGGCGAAAATCCGCTTTCCCGTCGCCGTCCGTGTCTTTTATGAAAACGAGATCCGGTTCTTCCGAAACATAGACCCCTCCGTTACCTAGGACGAAACTGAGCGGAATGTGTAGGTCATCGGCAAATACGGTGCTTTTATCGGCTTTTCCATCACCGTCGGTATCCTCGAGAATAACGAGTTTATCGCTGGGCGCTTGACCGGGATAAACGTGCGGATAGGTCGTGGAGCAGCTTACCCATAAACGCCCTTCTGCGTCCCAGCGCATTTGAATAGGGCAAGCGATATCCGGGAACTCCTCTTCGGAAGCGAAGAGATTAACATCGAAACGCGGATCGATTTGAAACGCATCCAATTCGTCTTTTGGGCTCAAGTATATGTTGGCCCCGCGAGCTTCGTGTGTCTTGGGCAATTCAGGGACGTTTGAATCGTCAATCGCTTCCGGGACGTTTTTGCCGACTGCCAAGTCCCAAATTCGCTGATCCCGGTTGGCGACCATTATGTCGAAATTCCGCATAGCCGGAAGGAAATCGAGGTAACCATAGCTCTTGTTTCGACCTCCCGTGTAGTAAAACGAATTGAGCGGGCGATAGCGATAGAAGAACTGTTCGTTCTTTTCTACGACTGTTGCTCGTATCCGTTCATTCACTTCAGGAGCGAGCTCTTCGCCAAAGGCTTTTTCTAGTAGCGTTTTCCCAAACACGCGATACCCCTCGTCTAACATGTGAGCTCCGTTAAAAGTCAGATCCGTCTTCGGGTCGGACATTGCGTACTGGGTCGCTTCGAATACGTCTACGAAGCCAACGTTTTCCGCGTCCGCGACCTCCTTCATCGCCTTCGTGTAGGCTGCCAATTGCGGGTTGTTCAAATCCGCAGCCTTAACGCCTTCGACGTTTTCGTTGGCGACTGGCGAAACCAAAACTAATCGAGGTCCTGATTCCCCATTGTATGCTTGAGACTTGGTGTGGCGTAGGAACTTTTGGAGACGTTTCTTAAAATCCGGAATCGCTTCGACTCCGGCGAATGATTCGTTGAATCCGAAGGCTGCGAAAATCACGTCTGTCTTCTGGGTGGTCAGGTGCTGGTCGATGTCTCCAAAATTGTCGGGTCTCGGCTGCAAATCAACCTCGTCGGCCGCCCATGCCAAGGTGCGGACGCTAGCCTGCACATTGGGGTTCGTTTGATGGATAAGCGATTCGAAATAGCCGAACTGACGGTCCCGATCGAAGAGCGTGTTTCCAATGAGGGCAATGCGATCCCCGTTTTTCAGTTTTAACGGAAGCGATGTAGCAACCGGTGTTGTTGCTTTTGCTCGTCGAGCGTTATCGCCAAAAATCGCGTATTGCTGCAGTGCTGGATCTTTCTCGGGCTCCTTGTTTCCAGTCTGTATGCTCTTTGCATCTTTAACTTTTTTATTCGAAGTTTTCTTGGCGGCGACGGCAGCCTTTTCGCTTTTGACTTTATCGTTAGCCGCTTTCTTCGCTTGAGCCATTACTGCGTGCATGTCGTGCCCCATGACTGGGTGAATTGCGACCTCAGCTTTGGGAACAGAACGGCCAGCAGCCCAATAAATACCGTTGATGAAGAGGCGTACGAAATCAGGGTTCTCGAATGTTTTAACGTGCCCGAGCATCGAAGTGAATACACGTCCGCCCCACTGGTTCTTCCAAGTCCATACGGCTGGTTGGGTCATGGTCTCCGTGAGCTGATGCGTTCCGAACGCATTGCTGACTTCGCCAACTTTTTTCGATTTGCCGGTGCCTTCCAAAAGCACGACAGCATCGTCAGGTAATTCCGCAAGATAGAGGGTCCCACCAGCGGTTTGAGGTGTCTTGAAATTTACATTACGCAAAACCGGATGCTTTACTCCTTTCGGGCGTTCAACCTCAGTGGAGCCTTGCAGGTGGATGAAATACTTTGAGCCTAATGCATCCCGTCCGAATCCATCGTTCCATTTTTCGAGAGGATGTCCACTCGGGTAGGCGAATGCGTGCGTACTGGTTCGAAAACCAACCACCGGTTTGCCGGATTTTAGATAGCGTTCGATGTAGCCCAATTGATCCTCGGGAAGCGTTAAAAAACGCATGAAGAAAATAGCTATGTCCGCGTTCTCGAGAATTTCCAATCCAGGCAGTCCTTTCTCGTTTTTTTCGGGATCCTCGTGAGGCATGATAAGCGTTATCTTAAAGCCGAACTTAGCTTCGAGCTGCTCCGCCAAGCCAGGCATTGTGCGCTGAGGACTGTAGTGCTCCGTGCCGATAACGAATACAGCATGAGGTCTGTCGTCTTGGGCGAAGGAGCTCCTAGTGGACGCGGCAACCACCACTGTTGCGATCATCAAGAAATGGAATAAATTTAAAAACCTCATATGGAAAAATGGATAGGTTGTGACAAAAGAGTCGTTCGGGACCAGCGTTGCTTGTAAATGGAATTCAACACGTCTGATGGATTTAGGAGTGTTGCGCACGAATTTTCACGAATTCCATAACCCCCCAATAGTAATTCGTGAATATTCGTGCGATTCGTGGGCAAAGAAACATTCCTGTTTTAGTCTTCTGCTCGCGAACAACTAGACCAGACCCCAATAGGCGAGTCCCCAAATGAAAAACGAGCACAGAAAAATGCCAAGCCCGAGCGATGCGAGTACGGACCGACGTTTCTCCTTGAGTCGATAGCCCATGTACAAAGAACTCATCACGAGGAGGATCACTCCAATACTCAGCGCATCGATACTAATACTCCAAAGGATTGTTGGTAGCCAATCGCGTTTCGATTCCTTTTCTCGCCAAATCGGACGTACTCCGGAAAACGTATGCAGGTTGCCAAGCATTTGCCCGAAATTGCCTTCAACGTGGGTGACTTTCGCGACCTTGGTTTCCAAGTTGACGTTAACGAAAGTCCGCTCGTCTGGGCGCATGACGACGAATGTGAATTGACCGGGCTTTGGGGCGCCTTGAAAGAGCGTTTCTCCCGTTAGGTCCAGCTGATCCATCAGGTGCCGGGCCTTCGTTATTTGATCGCCGGCATTCATCATCTCGACGGGTTTGTCCACTGAGTTTCGTTGTGGCTTACCATGAAACCATCCCGGGTGATTCAAGAAGAGTCCCGATATGCAGAATATCCAGAGGAACAAGAAGAAAAATAGACCCAAGTAGATATGGATCTTTTTGTTCCATTTTTCAATTACGGCAGAGTTCGTCTTCATTAGGCAATGAGTCCGTAAAGGATTACAACAAAAACGAGAGCGCCAGAACCGAGCGCGACTAGACCGGCTTTCCGTTCAGCTCTGAGAACAGTCCACATGTAGATTCCCGATAGAGTGAGAAAAAGCGCGATATAGACCGTTCCGTCCGCAACCCATCCCCACGCTTTCAAGAAGATCCATGTCGGGTGTTGTGAGGACCTGGGTTAAGGTGCAAGTACGTCAACGTATCGATAAACCCAAACGAACGGTTAGCAATCAACGCTTCCTTTTTCTCGATATCGACAGTGACGAATTTCACGTTTCCGGGCTTGGAAATATTGATCGTCGTTTTGGCGTTTCGAAATTTCCCTCGACCAAAGACTTCCCCCGTGAAATTCAATTGATCGAGCACATCGGCGACAAGCGCTTCGCCTTCCAGTCCTTCTCGCACCTCAATCGGTACCGTCGTTTTGCTTTCTACGGGACTTGGTTTCATCCCATGGTTTAGTAGAATCGTGCTCACTGCGAAAATCAAAAGAAATGGACTGACGATCAACCCTAAATAGAGATGCAGCTCGCGGTTCCAGTGATAGAAGCGTTTTGGTTTTCGAGGGGGTTGATTCATCGACTAATTTTGAATGTGGGAGAAAACCGAATACGGTTTATTAAAGTTTCGCGCGAGTTGGAACTTTGAATCCCCGATTGTTTTCATCCTTCATTAGCGCGTTGGCTCTGCCAGCGAGTTTGCCGACATGTTTTTCGGCTTTCGTATCGAATTCCAACCACGGACCAACTGTGTACTCTTCGCCGTCTTTGGCCATCCCTGCTCCATCAGCCATCAAGTCATGCAATTTCCCAAAGTGTTCATTAGCATCCTCGTTATCGCCAAATCGCCCTGCTTTTTTGTTGAAGGGAACCGATTTCCCTAGTCGATATGAATTATTCATCAAGTGCCCGAGGACGCAGCCGTAGTGGGCATCCGCGACATCGCCGTTTGCCATCGAGGGATCGCCTGCTCGGCAGGCAGCGATAAAGGCGGCCCAATTGCCACCGGGCGTTACATTGCCAGGTTCGATGTCGATTTTTTCGCCGGTTGAGCTTCCTTTAGCATAATACAGATCGCGGACTATTTTCCCGCCGTCTTCGAAATAATACTCGTTCTCCACTTGGCGTTCATAACCTTCGTAGTCGACGTTTCGTACATTGAAAAACGTGTACTGTCCATTTGGATACTGAGCGATTCCGAACATCGTGTTGGGCGTTTCGCCCTGATCTTTCCATTGGAAACGTCCTCCGATCGCCATCGCCCGGACTGGATGAGTTTGGTCCTTGTCGATTGCCCAACGAGCAACGTCCAACTGATGAGTGCCTTGGTTGTTCATCTCCCCATTTCCGGTTCGCCAAAACCAATGCCAATTGTAGTGGGCGAGGTTCGCGCTATAGGAATCGATGATGGCAGGTCCTTTCCATAGGTTCCAATCGAGGTTCCTGGGAGCAGTGCCAGGCGATTTGAAGCCAATGCCTTGGCGCGGCTTACAAGCATATCCGTAAGAAATTTTGAGTTTTCCGAAATGTCCTGCGTGAATCATTTCGGTCAATCCGGCGATCTTTTCATCGCTGCGTCGCTGAGTTCCGTGTTGCACGACGACACTGTATTTCTTTTGAGCCTCCATGGCGATGCGGCCTTCGGAAATATCGTGGCTCATTGGTTTCTCGACGTAGACGTGCTTCCCCGCTTGCGCTCCCCAGATAGTCATCAACGAATGCCAGTGGTTTGGAGTGGCGATAGAGATCGCATCGAGATTTTTGTCTTCGAGCGCCTTGCGAACATCCCTCAAGCCTTTTGTAGTGAATCGCCCCTGCGTCTTTGTTTGAAGATCCTTTAGGCGAGCAGCTAATACATCTTTGTCAGGATCGACCAAGTAGGCGATTTCGACATTGGGTTGTTTAAGCCAACCAGCGATGTGCTTTTTGCCGCGGCCATTCAATCCGACAACGGCGATGCGGAGACGGTCATTAGCGCCGAAGACTTTACCGGATGACTGAGTACCGGCTAAAAGTAGCGATGCGCCAGCGATCGATGTGTCTTGCAAAAAACGACGACGGGAAATGTAGGACATAATTGGGGGGATATATTAGGGGTTGATGACACGCGGTGTAAGGCGAAGATTGTGATCCCTCGGACGTTTCAGTCGAGTGAATAGCGTTCAATCTCGCGAGAACTGATTGCTGTTATCTGAGTATGTCCAATATGGCCAAGAATTGGACATTTTCTGGAGCTTGTTTTAATAAGTCAGTGTAGGAGCGGGTTTACCCCGCGATATTGCGATCCA